>OMLO01000174.1_pt1 | contig 34838 bp, 17 predicted proteins | sample 1674811 | NCBI WGS metagenome assembly OMLO01 (sample SAMN06265003, study PRJEB25207) | coral metagenome | isolation source: Coral host | place: Mexico:La Bocana,Puerto Morelos, Mexico | collected 2008-11-13
TTTCGGATAAATGAGACAGTCTTCACAATGAACTGTCCTCCCAAACTAACTTAGACCTACATTAGATCGGTTTTCATTGAGTGTCGAGAGATAATTGGCTTTGCATTACTACGTTACATGATTGGCTTAAAAAAGTCGCGCCACTTTTTCATCCAATCAGAAGTAAAACCAAAACCAATCGCAACTTGTTCACACGCGTTTTCCCGCGCTTTGGGTCAGCTACGTGTAATTACCTCGAGTTTTGATTGGTTCACTGTATTGTCCGCGCCCTTGATGATTTGGCTGGAGTAATTATTTTATTTATTGTTGGTTTTACGACATTCGATAGAAAACTGCTCTACACCAACAAGTCCAACAACATGTACTTACTCGTCTAGGATATTTTTGATAGCTGGTGTTAAGTTGCGATTCTTGATGTGAATTCCCTCTTTGAACACAGTTAGAGCTGCCAAGTCTCCAAGACGCTAAAACAAAAACATAAGATTCAGATTTAGAATGACGTGTTTACTTCGTCAATATAGCAAATTCCTTGAATCGACAATAACAAAAAAAAAACACGTAGAGATTATGAACTTAAGAAACCTGAACGAGTTCTGAACGTTAATTCTGTAGTGTTGAACAAAAAAAGGGGCATTTTTACTCCCCCTGGGTGGGGTCGATTCAGTCAGGGTTTGTATTTCCTTCACATATCTTAAAATGAACGGAGGTTCCCTTCACACAAGAAGCTTGAGGCTTATACTCTCCGTTTTTAGATACAGATAAACTCAGTAAAAAATGGCTTTACGAGTCTGAAAAGATTCTGGGGCTTTCGAGAGAGGGGTCCTGTAGGTCACTAACCAGAAAATCTATTAATTAAACGAACTAACCATTCGGGTTCCGCATGTGCCGTGTATTACTAGATTAATTAATTATGCTATCGACTTTTTCTCTAACCTGAGGTTGGTTGGTGGCGTGTTCTCTCCACAACAGAGGGTGCATGAAGTTGTTGGTTATTTTCAAGTACTTGAGGCTTATTAGATGCAACGCTCCGAGAGGCATTGCTCCAAGCTGATTGCCTTCAAGATTTAATTCCCTGAGAGACCTATAGATTCACACAGCAGGATTACTGCGAATGTTAGACCCAGGTCAAACTTCACATGAGAGGAACTAAATTGCAATTTGAGTCGATCCAAACGGGCACAGCTCGACCGTTGGGTAAAACTCTGAACTTATCATAAAATTAATTCGCAAAGTTAAGTCCCATGTAAAGTTCAGCGTTTGATCTGGGCCAAGTAATTAAAGCCTAGCTTAAATTAGTTTAATTTGCGTTAGATACGCCTTGATATTCAGATTCGTCCTGTTTACATTTCATTGTGTCTGCTGCAGAAGTTTCAAGATTATATCCAGCGCCAAATTTTGTCAGCTCCGTGCACAGTACAAACTTCGGTTTAATCAATAAGTAACGAAAAACCTTTGCTCTTCCGGCCACTATTGAAGAATTGAGAGGAGAGCGGAAAAGACCCGAGAGGTAAGCAGTTTTGTAAATTCACTCGTGTATAACGAATATAACGAATACTGAAATTCCATTGGACTAAGTTCGCCTTGCTTTGTTGGTCATGAAGATTAACGATTTGTTAACCCTCCTTTACTATGCTTTATTCCGAAGGAAACATCTAGAAACCTCCGGTAATAATAGTTCAGCGTATTTTAAACTACTTTTTTTGTACGGGTACAAAATATCATGTTTCTTTGTTGCTTACCTTAAGTTTTCAATGTCTGACGGGATAAACGACAGACGATTGTAAGAAAGGTCTAACAACTCAAGATGTTTTAACTGAAAGAGACTAATAAAATACCAATGGAAGTTATTAAATGAAAATTTCATACAGATAACTAACAGTATTTTCTTGAAAAACAGAAAAAAAGAACTTCCCCTATAAGCTTGATACACAAATCGACTCACAAGCGAAGCAGGTGGTTTTACTGCAAAAAGGCGACAAGTGTCATTTCTACGGTAGGTATGAGTGCTGGACATTAATCAGTTTGCTACACAACGCTGGAAATTTAACAGTGAAATTCAAAGGAAACTTTCATTGCCAAATCGTGCACGTGAAATTTCTTCAAGGAGAATTTTATCATCGGATATCCCAATTTACATCTTTTCAATTTTGCTGAAAATTTGAAAGTTACTAAGTTTTTGAAAAATTGCTTTGCCTTTTGTTCCATGATCTTTCAACAACCATATTCGAATGCCTAAAAATTTTGCTCTTTTTAAAAGGCCCTGCAAACGGGAAAACATTGTTGCGGGAACAATGCGCCCACCCCGAAAAAAAAATTGGAATTATTTGTTGGGAAATCAAAAGGTTTCTGCCAAAAAAAGTCACAATTTTTGTTTCTCCAAAGCAAATTTCTTCTGGTACCAGATGTTGTGGGTGGGTGCAAACGTGAAATCATTTAGGAACTACTGCTTTCACAACGCTTTGGGGGAAGTTTGGAACTAATAAAAATAGGTCATGACAAACCTGGACGGTAAAGAGGTAAGAAGGTTGAATGAAATCTCAAACACGATAAGTCTCTTCAGACGTTTTATACCTGCAAATGATATTACACAAACTTATTATTAAAAACATCAAACTATTGGGGAATCAAGGTACTCAAAAAATGGGGATTGGTGGGGGACAGTGAAGATGGGTCCTTTCTTACACTCAGAGATAGTAAAATACAATTGACAACAATTAGAGTTAAAAGTAATATAACATATCATATTGAAAGACAAGTCTATTAATAAATGTATTTTTAAAACTTCTTGTATCAATCTTTGGGACAAGAAGACAAGAACAAGCACTGGACAACAAATTCATTTACATGGGCAGTATATTTCAGCTACAAACTTGAAATATGAAAAGTACACTTGCCAACAAAAGTTTACTTCACAGAATATAAACAGCTTAAAGTTACTTACTCCAGGGAATTTCTTGAATGGGGTTGTTCCTTAACTTTAGTGATACTAGGTTTGTCAGCTGCAGAATCTCTAAAGGGAAGATCTACAACACAATATATCTCAGGTTAACAAAGAAACAAGAAGTGGTATTATCAAACAAAGATCGGCAAGTGAGCTGGTGTTATTCTTAGCGTGTTGCATTCCTTGGGGCTAGACACATAACTACCAGGGGGGGGTGGGTAATACCTTGTAAGTGCTAAATGGGTATGTGCGGCCCCAAAGGGTGTTGGTTTTTAGCTGTTTTGGTCAGTAATAGATCTCTTTCTAAAATCACTTTCCAAAATCCAAAAACTAAAGAGCCATTTAAGTGTTTATCCTCATAGGCATAAGAAGCAGTAATATTTATATCTGTTTACAATTTCATGGCTCAGTGGTGTGCTTTTGAATTTCAGAGTTATGAAGGTGGGCAGCACAAGGCTAAGTGTCATGTCTGTTAAAAAACAAAATGCTTATCTTATGATTTTGAGATTTTTTAGAACTTATAGCATTAGGAAAAGTGCTTAATATGTAAATGCTTGTTTGCTCAGTACTGATAATCAGTCACCTAGATAGCCAGAGTAAGTTCCAAATGTTTACACTTCTATTTTCTGGCCACCATATTGGTGTACCACGGATGCAGACCAACATAGTGTTTTCATACTGAGCTCTGCGAATATCTGAAGTTTGAGAAAATGCACAGGCCTAAGCACATGGGCCTAAAACTTGGAGAAGTGTCTTATTTAGTTATCTTTTATAACATCACAGTTTCTTAGCATATTCCACCAAACGGTTTTTGAATTATTCTTTTATTGTGTGACAGTGAAAATGACCTATAGGGTATTGATTTCGGCCATTTTGGTTTCAAATAGGGTGTGGTTTTTGCACTCTATTCTTGGATGGAGTATACTTATTAGGAGAAGTTACCTTTTTATTATCAGACAGATCTGAAACAGGGTTTTGATTTAAGGGGCAGGTCTTATATGGGTATCAAATTTTTGGTCAGGTCATCATAAATAGGGTAGGGAAAATGATAGATGTTGGTCTTAAATAGGGTGGGGTTTTGAGAAGTGGGCCGTACACCTCCCAACAGTTCTTCTGGGAATATCCCCTGGGTCTAACTACCACACCACTTGGGAGTTTAAATGTGAACTGGGCTGGAATCTGTAAAGGAAAACTATCAAAATGCTCAGCGTTGCAAATATAGAAATCTGTCCTGTTTTTCATGCTAAAGAAATAAGATGTTGAAGTGTAGTGCAATACTGCTCCCCACTAGCAGAAACATTGATTGACAAACCTACTAATGGCCGTGAAGGAGACTATTGTAGTGTGAGTCAGTGGCAAGAATAAAAATACCAAGGCACTGATCACAGCTTACCCAGAGGTCATTGAAGGAAAGATTCAGATGCGTCAGCAATCCCGCCAGTGGACTGAGGTCAGGAAGGCGATTGAGGAAATGAGCTCTGAGATTAAGGATTGAGGACTCCACCATCAATGCATTTAAAATCACAGCTTCCATTGGAGACATCTCAGCATCGTAAGCTTCAGCACTCACTATATATGATAACAGATAGGAATTGGATGAGATGGGAAGTCCTCTAAAGATTTCTAATTAATTAGCAGTTTGTCATCATGGAGAGCCTCTGAGGGGGAGAAACTCTATGTGAATAGGTTGGGGCTGTGTGATGGAAAAAATTAATGCTGGCCATTAAGGAGATCTATCGGAGCATCACTAAAATATAATTTGTTACTTACATAATGCCATGCAAATAATGAGAAATTGCTCGTTGGAAATTTGGATTAAAGATACACCTAAAAGGGACCAATCTGGGGTAGCTGGAGCTTAATTTATTCAACTCCTAATAGATACTACTTATAACAGAATGGGCTCAATTACAATTGACTTGACAACTAAAAATAGTGGCCTTTTTTTCATGAACACCGTAAGTAAGACCAGAATCCTTGATTTATATCCCTAAGCGACACAACTAGCATCCCCAACATTTTGTTTCACAGACCAAGAAATGCATTTTTTGAATGAAAAAATATACATTCATTCAGTTGTGGTTTTCTTATTGATCAATTTTTATGGTAGTATCATGATTATACAAACCAAATGGTGTCGATGTTCTTGCTACTTCTTCTCCTTGGAAGTATTCTGGCCGTGGACTATGTTGAATGACATTCATGTTCTGATAAGCTGCAGCTGGTTCACTTAAATGGGAATTTAAAGCAAAAACCATTTATATTGATTTTAAGTTTTAGATGTAGTGGTGATTTGTAAAAGATCCATACTCCCCCCTACAGAAGGCATTGGGATTTCCTGGGGTTTGGGAGTGGGGGTTCCATAAGACCAAAAAAATGTAAAGAACTGTATTAAGCTTAATTGGAATTTCCAGAGGGGTGGTGGGTTAAGAACAAATTTATTTCTTCCATGGGGAAGTTATGGATATTTCCAGGAACCAAAAAACTGAAGACTTGCGACTTGGGAAAAAATCATAAACCTGAACTATACTTGTAACTTACACTTCAAGAGTCAGCATTCTTTCATTCAAAACTGTTTTCTGTTTCTCTGACATATGAAGGTCTCCTTTCCTGTCCCTTGTCAGTGTATCATCATCTTTTCCACCATTCACAGTATGATCCTGAACTGAAACAAATCTAGTTCTCAAATCTTTTGATCTATGTATCTCTTCACTTTGCAATCCAACTTTCTCGCCACGATTTGCCCGATGCGATGAAACCATCTCTGCTGTTGTCGCCTCACCAACTGTCCTGACAGGAACGTATTCAGACTGCACATGCTGATGATCATCTCTTCCAGTAGACACCTCAGCATCCCTGTCGCCATCAGCAGCAAGCTCATTATCTATTGGCGGTAGTGGTGCATATCTAGAAATAGGCAACGTCAGTTTTGATGCTGCAGGAGTCACAGGGCAGAATGTGGACGATCGTTCCTGAAAAGAGGCTTCTTCCTGGTCAAGTGAGAGTGATGTATCCATTTCTTGGAATTGCATCTCTAATCAAAGAAAAACACAAAATGGTCAGTTGTATATAATTTTTGTATTCCCCTAAGAGTGTCATATCTTCCAGAAAATATCCATACCCATCCTAAGGAGGGTGATTGGAATTTCTAAAGTGGAGGAATTGGGTTTTAGAGAAAGTATGAAACAAAAGTGAAATTTCCAGGAGGATGGTGCATGTAACTAAAGAGAGAGCAATAAGGCCTCTAAAACCTGAAGGTGAACCAATGTGCATTGGATCCAGTAAGTCTTTGATATCTATTGATCCAAAATTGTCTTATCATCTTATATCATATCATAAACTGATGGAAATACCATGTATATTAAATAAATTTATCACATTCTAGGGAGGGGGGGGGACTCCCATTTATAAAGGCAGAGGTGCTCATCTCTACCTTCAAGGGGTTAAAAAGCTGGTTTGGTACCTACTAGGATATTCTCTTTTGAAAGGTCCACAGCAGGACCTCTTAGGGTATTGAACTGAAAAAAGTCAGTTTCAGTCAAAGTGGTAATCAGTTGTTTACTAAAAATTCAAGACGTGTCACAAAACAGATCTTTGTACCTCCCAGGAGTTCTTTTTAAAATTCCTGACAAGCATCCTTGCCCTTATATGGGAGTCACCCTATGCACATGTTCTGGATTTGACTTTTGAACTCTTTGTCTTGATCATAGACTAAACACAGCTTAAACACCTTGTCCATGAACACTAAAGTTTTTGCACAAATGAAAAATATTTTTTTGTCACCTATAAGAAGCTGTCTCGCTGGAACTCTAGGAGTAACATCTGGAACTTTAACACCACCTGAGTAAACAAACGATTTCATCTAAGTTTTTAGACATAATACTGCATAAAAGTGATCGTGCAGTAACTAAAAAGAAGAACACATCTCAAACAATTAAGCCCATATTTTTGGCTGCTTATTATCGTTGTAATTAAGTCCATATTTTTATTTGGTAACAGCAAACAACTATAGAGCCAATCAGCAAATCCTTGATATCTTGACTGTGCCATAAATGAGCTTTCATAAAACAATAAGTTTCTAATTGACACATTTACGCAAAGAAACAAAGATGTGTAAATCGATGGAAATAAAATTTTAATACTCACTGTCTATTTCGAGACTATGGACTGCAGATTGATGAGGTTTATTGGCAGCAAACCAGTTCGTTAATTTTTCATAGTTTTGATCGGATACCATTGGTTCTCCATCCTCATTCAATCCGGCCCTTGAAGGTAATCTTTTCACAAAGTCTTTCAGCGTAAATTCTGGAGGCGGTTTTATATATGAATCATTTATGAAAGCCTCTAATGGAAGTTCTCTTAGTTTTCTTGGAGGCCTTGGTGGAAGAGGATCGGGTCCCTTTACTTTGAACGGCTTAATCACAGACGTAACTGGAAGTGGAACATCACCGTGAAACCGAACTTCTCTCATTTTCGATTCTCCTACTCTGGACTTGTCACCAACGAATCGCTTTGTACTTGACAACCTTGGTGATTTTGAGGACACTGTGTAATTATCATCAGCCTCTGAATATTTATCTTCTGATCGGGAGCGGAGTGAAGACGGAGGTGGCGCATGTTTAGGTGGCAAAGGCCGGCGTAAAAGAGGCAACGGCCTGTGCTGACTTGCGGTGGCCATTTTCTGTCTGATCTCTCGAGCTTCCCTTATTTCCATGACAACTATTGATGACGGACCACACCGGAGTTTTTCCGAAAATGTACGGAAAAAAATTGGTAGGTTTCCGGTCTCTCTCGGCATATTTCGTAATTAGGTACCAGTCGACCATCTCTGTTCAAAGTCCTCTCAGTTTGGTGAAAGTGAGGAAGTAGCAAAATGTCTTCTCCTAAGAACTCCCCAGGAGAAGCTAGGAAACAAAATGGCTCGCGGAAAAGAAAACGTCCCAGCTCCTTGGACTCAGATGCGAACGGGGCATCAAAATACAAAAGCTGCCGCGTGGTAAGAACTCATTTGTGCAAAATTGCTGGAAGCTATCAGTTCCCACTTGCCGTGCACAACAAAATTAGTTTACTTTTATGAAAGGTCAATTTAACTGCGTAGCTAGGTATTCTGGAAGATATTTGATATTTTCTTGTCCTCTGCTTGAGAGAAACTCAAACCTTTATGAGCACTATGTTTTGTTGATGGCTTGCAAGCAAGTTTAAACAGCTTACAATTTGACTTCCACAATGGAAAACAATAGCTTAAAATCCGTCGTTGTCATTTTGAATGTGTTTATATTACCATTTCTATACTTCGCTCAATTGTAATCTCCGGGTAATTATCCGTAGAGCGTAATTGCAGAACAGAGTAGCCCTAGTGGATTTGTTTAATTTTAATGTTATGCTTTGTTTTTCGCTTGGTTTTAGGCGCCCCGTGAACCAGCAGCGTTCTACAAGCCTAATTTGACTATTTCACCCTCAGAAGACCAACCTGTGGGTAATCTAGAGCCAATCACTTTAAAAGACGCTAAAGATGGAAAAGGTGCTTGTCAAAAGCTGCAATTTATTTTCATAAATCACCTTTAGTCAGAAACTGTGTTACGCCAGCTGGTTAGTGCGAAATGTATAGCAATTTGTAAAATGCTTATCTTCAATTCTTTATCTTTCTTTTCTTGTAGCGACAAGACCTATTCGAGTGTATGCAGATGGCGTTTATGATGTTTATCACTTTGGCCATGCCAGGGCCTTGATGCAGGCCAAATGTGCTTTCCCTACGGAGGTTTACCTTATGGTGGGAGGCAAGTCTCATGAATGAGGAACTTTAATTGATTATTAATAGTAAACGTGCGCTTAATATCAGAGCCGCTACGATTTTGTTCTTTTCCCACCCGTATCATAGAAACAAAGGAAAAAAATGCTAAAACCTTGCATCGAAGTTATAAACGAAGCGTTTAATTGTTGACCTTTGAAATGTAATGTAATATGTCAAAATAATAAGCTCCTTATAACGGTTTAAAGCCCTGTCACCTGATTTTATGAAGTCTGAAGTTCAAATAGTAAGACAATGCATGTGTAATTTAATCTGCAATTCTGTACCCAGGTAACCTTGTGTCTTGTTCACAATTCAAACTCCTCTATCTGTTTTCAATTCATTGTTTATAATCACCCAAGGGAGAATTTAACTTTCAGTCTATTCCTTTTCCTGAAATGCCCTATTTTTTTTTTGTTCCCATCTAAGAAATATTTTTTTTTAGATTAGCTACTTGGTGATCTGTCTCATATGGAGTGTTCCACTCTTTTACAGATTATCCTTGTGGCTTTGCCTGTTTGTGTATGCCTTTAGACTTAGATTAATTGCCCTTAAATTGTAATAAATAAATACATAGATGTTAAATAAAATCTACATGTTTTTTTTTGACGGGGGGAGGGTGGGTAAATGACAAAAAGATATAATGGTCTCAAAGGCTACCCTGGCTACATGCATACTTTAAGTGTGTGTGTGCATACTTTAGGTGTGATATTTTGTTTATAAAATTTTCTTGCACCCAGTGTGTAATGATGAGTTGACACATCAATACAAAGGATTTAGTGTGATGATTGAGGATGAACGTTACAAGTCCCTTTAAGTGTCATATTTTGGTATGATATTTTGTTTCTAAATTTTCTTGCACCCAGTGTCTAATGATGAGTTGACACATCAGTATAAAGGATTTACTGTGATGACGGAGGATGAACGTTACGAGTCCCTTAGGCACTGCCGATATGTCGATGAGGTTATCCGCGATGCACCTTGGACAGTTACTTCTGACTTCCTGGAACTCCACAAGGTGCGTAAAAGTTCTCATGCAAAAGCATTAATTCATTAATGGAGGCGAAGGTTCCAAGCTCCATAAACAACTCTCCTCCAGCACTCTCTGTCCTCCACTGTCGGTGTGTTGTCCCACGTTGTCTGACGGCCAGTGTCAGCTCTGATGTTACTACTACAAAGATTCACTGATGTCTGAAGTGTTCTTATCATAAGATAATGGTGACCCCATAGTTAGTGAGCTTGACTCAGGAGCCAGCAGATCAAACCCTGGCTTGGGGCACTGTGTTTTGCTCTTGGGAAAGACACTATCACCATGCCCCTCTCCACCTAGACCCGCAAATGCTAGGGGTAGCCTTGCAATGGACTAGCATCCCATGCAGGGCAGAGTAGAAATATTCCTAGTTGCTTCATGGTACAGAAATCCGAACAAGCTCAGGTCTGAATTAATTAATCTTGAATTATTTCTTGTAAGGTTTTAAAATGTGTAAATGGGTTGTTTCAGATTGATTTTGTTGCTCATGATGATCTGCCATACCAGAGTGCTGGTGCAGATGATATATACAAAGAGGTCAAGGCAATGGGAAAGTTTGTAGCTACCCAGAGGACAGAGGGGATTTCAACTTCTGATCTTATAGCTCGTGTGGTTAAAGATTACGATGTCTACATCAGAAGAAACTTGGCAAGAGGTTACACTGCAAAAGAACTGAATGTCAGTTTTATTAAGGTAAATATTTTACACAAAACCGTGCTGTATACTGCTAAATAAATGCAGTCAGCCAATTGTTGGTCATCTGTGGTTATCAGTTAGATGAGATTACCATTTAATGATGGTTTTTTTTTTTGAGGGGGGGTTGTTGTTCAATTTCACATGCAGAATGATATGAAGCAGTAAGCTGAGACTAATTTTCAATACGACAGAAATATTTGAAGCACTCAGCACACATATATAATTCAGCGGAAACCTTTTTATCTCTTACTTTTTTTGTAGGAAAAAGAAGTTCAAGTCAGACAGAAAATGGATGAAATCAAAGGAAAACTTACAGACAAATCTCAGGAAATCCTTCAAAAGTGGGAAGAAAAGTCGCGTGACTTTATAGGCAGTTTTATTGACATGTTTGGAAGGGATGGTCGATTGGTAAGCTTGGTGAAGTCTTTTTCAACGACAAATCTTTTTCAAGATGAAAATAATAATACAACAGACAGGGATTAAGCCAGATCTGAATTCCTATTAAGCTGAATTGTCTTTTCTAATATATTTATTTAATAATTATATTTGTGCTCTGGTTTGGATTTAGGTGTGCGTAATAAGCAGGTAATCAGATGCATTTTTTAGGCGCTAACTGTAGGCATTTATATATAGCAGCCATTTTTTCATTATGAACATTGAATCACTTGCTTATATATTATCACACAGTTTTTGCTATATTTTAGCACAATTTTTGGTTAAATATGTTGTGAATTATATTTCCATAATGCTTCAAACACAACAGCAGCAAAACGTTCCTTTTGCTGTTAAGTATAAACTCTCCCAAATAAAGTAAGTATATTGAAAGTGCTCAACAAATAAACTTTGAAAAGTTAACTTAAGGCAAAATAATGATAAAATATAAATTCAGTGTACAATTTCCGATATTATGACCAGTATTCATATAAATTTACCACAGTAACAAAGGAACACTATGAGAAACTTTGTGCACTAAATAAGTATAGCTGTTTAATTATTCTCAACTGAAACTAATATATGGTTTTCAATAGCCCTTCATTTGCATCACAATATAATCTATTATGTATGCAAGGCAATTTCAGGCTATTTTGTAGTTTTAGCCTGAAATTCCCTGGCACACAGGTGGAATTACAATATAATGCAAGTGAGAAAAACTAATTGTGAGGGCTATTGAGATGCTTAAAATTACAGTTCACCAGAACAGTGCAAGATTTTAATACCATCTTTGGATAAACACTTAGCTAAAATGCTACTTAACTGTGATTTTTTGTTAAAGATTCTCAGTCAATCTAAATTGTTAAAGTAAAATTATTAACTAAAGTTAAAAAGCTTTTATGAAATAAAAAATTTCTGAACTTAAAAATATGTAGTTTTTAAACTATAATGAATAAAGTCTTTAAAAATGATAAAATCTCAGTCATAACCTTTAACTCATTGATGCTTTTATGCAAAAAGATGTGCGTAGTCCACAACCAAGTCATAAACTTCTGTTAAAGGTACTTTGTACTTATCAATTTTCATTGTATTTCTGAGTTTGCAACATTCTTGTTGTTGTCAACTAAATTTTTTTGTGTTAAAAGTAACGTATTAAGTAAACAATCAGTTTAATAGAAAATTAGTTATTAAAAAAGTCTGACAAAATGTGTTCTTGGGTTATTTTTACATTACTTTATTACTGCATCATGGCATCAAATATCTACTGGAGTGTTCTAGCCTCAAATATACATGTACAGTTTTGTAATGCACCTGTCAATGTTAAGCCCCAGGGTGGGGTGGGGGGGCGGGCTACCCACAGGATTTTGACTCAGACAGCTTTCCCCTGGGACGGGATTTTGACACTTGAGTACTGCCCCTGGGTCGGGAATTTAGTTCTAAGACATGTCTCTTACAGAAAAATTTTCCCGAGGGGTGGGGGAATTTGACATTCACTAGGTGCCCAGGGGTGGAGAATATGACTCTGGCTTCTATGAAAATGTCAAAATCCCCTGGGTCTGCCCGCTCCCCCCCCCCACCCTGGGGCTTAACATTGACAGGTGCATAATAGAGAGGATTCTAAAAATCATTAGTTGTTACTTCCATTTGATTTATTGTAATAAAAGTTCATTATTTAGTAATAGTTAATTGATTAGTATGATTTATTTTTTCTTCTTTCCATAGAACCAACTGTTTGGCAAAGGCAAGGACACAATATATGATGCAGGAGCACGTATTAAGGGGGCTGGGGTGAGAATAAAGAGGGCATTGTCACCTGGACGAACCTTTGACCCTGCATATGATGTGTCTCCATCTTGCTCTCCATCATCATCGCCCAAATTTCCTCGCCTTTCTCTTGACCCTGAGATTAGTGATGATGAAGATGATGAGGCTGATGACAGTTACGCTGGTGGTCAAGAAACTAATGTGCCGTTGTAATGGAGCAGATAACTCGATTAGTCATTTGATAATATTGTTATAATGTAGATGATAAATAATATATTTTATTAATATCTGAAGTCAAAGTTATCTATTGTTGGCCAAGTGAGAAGAAAAGGTTGTTTCATTGTTAGGCTATGATTGACAGCAGGTTGTTTGATATCCATTGTGATAATCAGGTAGCAAGAAAGGTTCACAAACAATTGAGTCAAATAGTTGGGACTGACAAGTAAATGATTATTTATTGCAGACAGAAAATAAGAGGGGAATTTTAGTTCTAGTAATACATAATTTATTTTTTCGCTTGTCAGCCCTTCAAGCAGATAATTTCAATTATACATGAATCTCCAAACGGCGAAATTTTAATTAATTTGTGATACAAATTTTTGTCTTTTTGAAATTTATGTGTGGATGAAAGCCCAATGAATGACAATCCAAATAAGAGAAATTATCCATAACTTTAGCATGAATCTAAATGTATTTGACAGAGATAATTTTGACATATAAATTGTTTTAACAAATAGTGCAAAATGTACACAATTGTACAAAAGATAGCTAGGTTGAAATTATTTATTTACAAGAGTTAACAGCATCATTGTAATTACAGAGTCCAACACTTAAAGACATGAATTTACCATCATTTAAAAGTGCATTGTAGACACGTACACCAAAACTTGCCAGAAGTTTTTCTTTACTTCTGAATCAGTTTTTAAATCAACTGTAGATTTTTTTACAATAAAATAAGCTTAAGTAACAAATGTGGGAATTCATTGTCTTGAGTGTACATTTGAGAAACTCCCAAATATTTTGTAAGAAACTGTTAAAATAGTAACAAATTCTTTATTGCTGTTCCTTTGAAAAGGAATGGAAATAAGCAATATTATTAATATTTCTATTCTCTATGTGAAATTCATATTCTCCATGTTCACAATGTACCGTAAAAAGTCATATAATCTGAGAAACTACCAGGTGTTTCATTAAGGCCCCGCTGGGTAAATTGACCGGCTATGAGGACAATTTTGCTTGGCTGGCTTGACCATGTAACAGGAAGTGTTTCCTACAAAGAAGTTCAGTTCTAATAGTTTTTCCCACCTGTGAAAACCAGTTACTGTCCAGCTGAAAAAATCAGCGATACCCCTGAACTACTAGTGCATTACTGATCAGTTAAGCAAAGCAGATATACTACTCTCATTGGTATGTGTGCTACATTTTCATTGATCTAACTAGCTAATAAGTATAATTTGTAAAGCATGCAATTTAGAAGGAGAAACAAGTGAACCTAGTGCCCATTGTTGTCATTCTATCTTGATTTAAAATTCAAATTTAATTTTAATTAGACATTGCTTTCTATGAAACAATAAATTGTCAAAAATGATTTAATTTCTATGGAATATGTTACTTTAGATATGTAAATTGATGTATTGCATAACATGATATAATTATTTTGTGTAATTCTTTTCAATTGATTACAATGTTTTAAACAGCAAGATGAAAGGTTGTGCTCATGTGATATACGAGTTAAAAACATTTAATCATGATGAATACTATGATAAAAAACGCCAAAACAAGTACAGACAGGGTGCCGTAATGCATCAATGGCGTGATTGGTACAGCACGCACCACTTCTTTAGCCCTACTCCACTTGTGTGGACCTTGTAACCTCCACTGAGCTGCGCCGCATGAACTGACAATGAAATGCCAAGCTAAAGATGGGTGCTTCCACAGTTGTGGTTTTGCACCAAAATAGGATGCAATTTCGTCATTGTAAGTCATAGGATCTTGTTGAATGGTGTGTCTAGCTGATGCAAAGTAAATGCTTTCATTCTTTTGCTGGTCTAGTTTAATTTCTTGCTGCATTTTTTCCAGCGATGGGAGTTTGATTGCACCTTTACATAGCTCAGAGAACCATCTCGCCTGGATTTCAGAAACTGATAGTAATCCCCCTGATGCTGGCTGAACAAAACCTATAAATGCCAAAGAGGATCCGATTTCTGGTGCAAAGACATGTTTGAATAGTTTGATTTTGTTAGAGTTTTCCTCTACAACTAAATCCTTTAAACTGCTATCTAGAAATGGTAAATCAATTTTATACCCAGTACAACAGACTATTGCATCTGTGGCAGTTTTACTACCATCAGTGAAAACAACATTGTTTCCTTCTAGTGCTGCAATGTTGGGTTTAACCATCACATTTCTTCTCTGAATATGATGAACTAACGTGGGGCTAACAGTAGGCTGGGTTTGACGAGCGTGCATCTTGGGATTTAAACTCCACTGCCATGGGCTCCCTAATACACTTTGAATCATCAATTCAAAGACAAAATTTGATAAACGCCAGGGAAGCCAAAAGAATAAGCGGCAAGCATAATGATCAGCTGGGAAGCCCAGGATATAATTTGGTATAATCCATGCACCAGACCTTGTAGCAATACTTACAGGCTTTTTGCCACCTAATTCTACAACATTTACGGCAACATCAACAGCACTGTTACCAATTCCTACTACAACAACTTTCTTCCCCACAAGACCATTACTTATGGCATTTTTGTATTCTACACTGTGAAAAATCCTCCCAGGAAATGTTTCCTGGCCATTGAAGTGTGGCATGCTTGGCTTGGCGTGATGCCCAGTTGCTATGGCAACAAACTTGACAAATGTTTCATCAAAGTCTTGTTGACCTTTTCCTTCATCGTCAACTTTGACAGATGTTATTTTCCACCCCTCTGAGACTTTTTCAACTCGAACCACTTTAGTATTGAAACATATATGTTCCTTTATACCAAAGTGTTCAGCATAGCTGTTGATATATTCCGCCAGATCCGTGTGATGTGGGTAATCAGGCACATCATCAGGAAATGGAAAGTCGGAAAAGCAGTAGTTATGCTTGGAGACATTTCTGGACAAGGAAGAAAACAAAGCATTTGATAAATGCCTGTGTTCTAATGACCATTCTTTCTGGGTAGAACAGGGGCAGAAATTCTCTAGGTGGGGTGGGGGAAGATACTCTACAAAGTTGTATTGCTGGTTTTCACCTGTCATGTGATCAAACCTAAAAATTGTAACCATTCAATGAATAAAGTCACAAATAAGGTATATGATAGATATTGGTGCCCTACATGTTTATGTTCAAAATATTTTTATTAAAGGCCCTTAAAATAACTCAATACCAGATTTCCCTACTCTTTCATATACCTCAAACTGTCAAATCCCTACCTTGTATTTAATGTATCCCTTTTGGGTGGACCCTCCCCATATATGTTATAGGGTGTAACCCCCAGTTCTCTACTTAAAGCCCATCACTTTCTCTTTCAGTTCAGGTTTCGCTGCCTTCTTGGCAACCTTCAGTCATTCATTGATGTCTTAAGGCACATATCTTCCCTTCCTCCCACCCTTGGTCTTTGCTTCCTTCCTGCAGTCCATCTACAGAGCCTGGGGGGAGGAGGTACTCCCTATAATGGCCTATACGGGGAGGCTCTGCCCGAAAGGGGTACCTTTTTCAGGCCTCAGGTATATAAAAGGGTAGGGATTTCACACGTTTAGGTATATGAAAGGGTAGGAAAATCTTCATTTGGGTATTAAAAAGGGCCTTGAATTAAAACAGATCAAGCAGATGCAACTTATGACTGTTTTATTTTAATTTATCACGCGCTACGTGAAAAAAATGACAAGACTTAATGTTTTAATGATTTATTCCTAAGTCTTCTTAAGAAGGTATATGAAAGGGGTGCCTTTTTCCAATAGAAGGTATACGAAAGGGGTGCCTTTTTCCAATAAAAGGAATACGAAAGGGGTTCCTTTTCTGAAAAAATGGTATATAAAAGGGTAAGGGGTTGTACCTCGAGGCAGAGCCTCCCCGTATAAACCTTCTTTGAGTACCCCCCCTCCCTCCCAGGCTACAGAGTTCCAAAAGACAAGAGTCTCCCTACATGTTTACTGTCTTTGGACCTTCATGGGTAGAGTGGGGGGAGTGGTAATAGTAGATTTTTAGTCTAGGTGCAATGTGGAGAAACTTCTACAGAGAGGGTATGGGAGAGTTAATGAAAAATTACCAGAGGGGAAATTAAATTAACAGAGAGGAAATTAAATTAACAGAGAGGAAGGAGCTTATAATTTTAAAAGGGAGGGTGGGAGCAATCCTTGATTGTACATACATGTGAGTAAAACTCATGACTCCATATCCATCTTGTGTAAACTGCCACAGGCCTCCAATGTGCCCAGTCTTCTCATAAACAACGACCTTGAATTTGTCATCCAAAAGACATTTTGCTGTTACAATTCCAGAGATCCCTGCTCCAATGACTGCAACATCATACTCTGCATCACGGCTCATCTTCCGATCATCAGTTACCCAAGGAATCACAATTGATCCAGGTCAGAGCGCAATTAGCTAGCTTTATGGTTGAAACATGAGCTAATTAAAGATCCGTAAATGCCATCCATTTTAATTTGAGGTGACTTTCAAGGTCACGAGAAATTTACTAAAATTCACTGACTGTTTCACTGAAAGTTAAAATGTAAAGCTGATTGAAATCTTTACCTGAAATCGATTAATTCAATTTTCTTTTAAATCCAACTTGGCTTTCTCACCCTTTGTAAGGAAAAAGGCCCCTCAGGGATCAAGATGGACTTTCTCAAACTCCGTTTTTGTGGGAGTCTCTAGTGGGGAAATATTACATTACGAGACCTGGAACCTAACCTCCATATATGGAAATTGGCCATTCCATCTCTCTTTCGCGCCATTTTCAATAAGTCATTTCAAGATGGCGCCAACTCCTACGGAAGACGATACAACAGCCACTAACCAAGATGGTAAAATACTGCCGCATGCTGATATTTTCTTATTTAAAAACAAAACTGGCTCAATTTTTGACCAATGTGCTCTCTTTATGTTGCAGATTCTCAATCATCCAGGCGATCAAAAAGATCTGTAAAACGCAATGCTGGAGCAACCTCTGCACTCGACAAAATAAGGTTTTTCGATTAAATTCCTCTCAGATGTGCAGAATTTTATTAATTTTCTTAAAATCGCACAATGTGCTAATGCACGTATTTTGATTTCAACAGGAAATTTCGTCAGACTGGGGAGAGATCGAAGTTTGAAGTAAGAGGTTAACATTGGCTTAAACACAATCTTATTTAAGCAAACGATGGCATATTAATCTTGTATATTTTCTTCGCCGTATTTTAGAAACCAATTAAGTTAAGTAACTTAAGTTTTGTTTAAATTTTATAGAATCCCTAATAACTTCAATAACTTCATGATCTTCTAGAGTCAATTTCTCCTTACTTTAATTTTAGCGGTGTTATGAGAATTTGGTTTTAAAATCGGGAGAGTTTATCCCTTCATTTTCATCATCGTTATCACCACAGACTGTTGTGATGTACTGATGGTCTTAAGGCGAAAATAGACATGGAACACTCTGGGGAAAATTGAAATCCCTTGATATTGACTTAGATTCTTGTCACTAGGTTGGTCAGTTGGAAGATGTTTATCAAGTGGTTAATGAAGATGAATACTCTGACATTGTTCGAAAACGCCAGGAAGAAGATTGGGTGATTGATGATGGTATGGAGACTCCTCTGTTAGCTTGAAGCCAGTGAAACTGGTGCTTAGTCCATGTGCCACCAGTATAGAATTTCTTGGTTCATATCTCTGTTGTGTCTTTAGCAGGAGAAAATTTGACTGTGTGAAGATGGGCCACCTGAGCCCAGTTGTTCAAAGGATGCATAATGCTATCTAACAGATAATTGGCTATTCAACAGTGGATAAGTGTTCACAATTAACTATTCCCTTGATAGTGAATTTTCTAGTAGATACCTTTATCAAATCTACTAAAGGTTGAGGGTAGATTGATACCTTTGACTGACATCTTGATCAATACTTTGTTGATACACAGTCAACACCCAAATGACACTTGATCAACAGTCAGTCGATAGTTGGCGGAGTGTTGACTACCTCATGCATCAATCAAAAATTAGTCCACTATTGACTGACTGTCGACCAAGATGCCAATGGAGTGTTGATTGAGTGTCAACCAAAGGTGTTGACAGAGTGTCAATCAAGTTTCAACAGCTGGACAACTGGGACCTGTTTGAAAGGATTTATATTAAAAACACACCGTACTTTTCAGATGGGACTGGATATGTAGACGATGGAAGAGAGATATTTGACGACGATCTTGAAGATGAAGCATCAACTGGTCAGTCAATTAATTTGATTTAGTTATTTGCCAGACATAATGGTTACTGGAATGAACTGTCATTGATCAGGCACAGGCTGGGGTCACTGTTTTGTGTTATTTGCTTCTCTTTAATCTCACAATGACTCTCTCCTTTCAGGGATGTGAGCTACAAGAGATTTTATTTTGCTTCTATTTAACTTACAGGGAAGAATGTTCCTAAATTCAAGCCCAAGAAACCAGTAAGTAGAGTAGTACTTTAATATTTTAGGACATTATATATATATTTGTATATAATTTTTTAAAAAATTGTGGAATTATTTTTATTGTTCTTCTGCAGAATGTTAAGAAACCTACAGTCAAACCAAAGTCAATAAACAAAATGTTGTTAGCTGCAAGTGCTAAAGCAAAGAAGCCAAAGGTAAAAGCCCTGTTATAAGGAGCCACAATTAACAGAAATTTATGGCAATGATGTGACAGTGTGCGTTTTGTTGTTATGACCTGACTATGAACTCTTGATTTATAGAAGATTGGTTTTAACATGACTTTGCAAAATAAGAGATGTCTATCACCTGTCTGGTATGGAGTTTATCACAAAAATAGGAGCTAAGACTAAAAAAAATTATTACAAAATAAAAAGAAGTTAGTAGGTACTTAGCTAGTTAGTTAGTAGGTAGTATGCTAGTTAGTAGGTAAAGAAAAACAATGGTAAAACAAAATTATTTTGAAGTATATGTGGTATAACTTTTTATTGTTTTTGCAGAATGAGGTGACGTCTCTTGGTGAAGATGACTTTCTAAATGATCTCCTGAAAGAAGTTGAGGTACGAAAGAATATAATCGGATCCATAGATCTTTTATTAAGCCTCTGAAAGATCTCTGAGAGGACATCAAGGGTGTAGTTTTACAAGTAACTAGTTTACAGTTTCATGAGTACTTAAAAACAGAACAATATATACAATGTACATGTACTGGAAAGAGCTGTCTGACCAAATATAATTGATCAGAAATTCAAACAAAGGATGACAGAGGTCACAAATTCTAGTAACTTGTGTGTGAGGTGGTGGAAACAATGAGTCATTGGGAAATAAGTACAGGAAAATTGGAAGGAAAGTATCTCTTACACTCAAGTTTGTTTGTTATCAAATAAATTTGTAATTATTTCATTTTTTTTTTCAACAATAAAGCAACCAAAACCAGCTCCAGTAAAAACATCAAAGAGCAAGGTTCCAGTTTTGAGGTAAATCTGATAAAACTGATCAATGTTTGCTTTCTCATCATCACTTTAGTACAAGTAGAACTAATATTAAATAAGTTTATGGTTATTGATCAGTAAGGAGGAAGAATAATTTTGGGCTTTCAATTCAAGTTTTGTTTACACTAGTGGTTGATATGTTGACATTTCTGTCCAGAACCCCAACATCAGTCTCATCAAGTCGTGTCACACCAAGACGACTCCAGGTAATTAGTCATCTTTGCACATTCATTTCCCACTGCACTGAACTTTTGTTGTACTTTATTCAGACTGTATTTGGGACTTTTCACACCCAAAGTGACTTTATTGTTTTTTTTGCATGGTCCATAGCATTGAGATATTTCTTCGCAAGTCCCAGCTATGTTTTCAAATAGTCATGTCACAAAAACATCTTGGCGCAAACAATTTTACTCTTGTGTGACCTTGGATTTTCTTTTAAAATTGACAGGAGTCATCTTACCGACGACAGAATATTTTCAAAGTTGAAGCTCAATCTCCACCTGAATATAGCAACACTTCAGGCCTGTTGGGGAAGAGGAGGGCAGTTGTCAAAACTGAGCCATCAGAAGGAAGGGAGCAGAGGTACAGTGGCATGGTAGGAGATCCTGAGGGGGGTGGACAGGAAGAGCAATATGGAGCAGCAATGGATATGGATTCAGCAATGGATGGTAAAGTGAAAAAATCACAGTGGAAAGATTGATATTGTAAACTAAATCTAAAATTTAATTAACAAATAGAATCATAGATTACCGATAATGTTATATTAACTTAGTTAAATTTCTTGTAAAACCTCTGCCAGATATTCCTGCTGTAAATGACATGGAAGAAGTTGATGCCGGGTGTGACGACTTTGGTGATGATGACGATCTTGGTGATGCCGAAGCTATTCAGGCCTTGACCAATGCCGAAAATAGTCAAGATGAGGAACCCCATGTACAAGTCAAGGTATCACAGAAGCAAGCGTGATCAATTTAACAAATTGGCATCAGTTTTTTATGTCTCTCTCCTGGTATTGATCATGAATTGTGTCATAACATTCTCAAAATAACTGTGGATCCAGGAGGCAGTAGCCGAGTGGATCTGCACAACCATCGTCAATAACAGGACAGATGCATGAAAATTTAATTACTTTTACAATAACAAATTGTCAAGTGTCCTGTTCTTACTTATCAACATCACAGTTCATGTGTCTGTCCACTTATTGACAATGAACATTAGCCAATGAGCATGCAAGAATTTCTGCTGTTGTAAAAATCTTATTTTTGTGGCATCAAGCTGTAGTCATTAGAAAATAATTATTGTTGTTTATCATTAATTTTTGCCATCATAGGTTGAGGCAAAGGAGAGACAGAGTGACAGAAAATGTGCTTTACCAAGAAAGTATGCATAGTTATTTTATATTGATTAAAATTAAATAATCTGTTTAAAATATTGTACCAGTATATTATAAGTTTTTGTTTTTTCTTTTACAAAATTTTTGAAGTAATATTTTCTAACATGAGAAACCATGTTGGAACACATTTCCAAACACCATAAAGGGTAGTTCGCATATTGTAATTGTGTAGGTGAAGATAGTTCTGAAAAGGACTGTTGTTACTGATGTTTTGACAACCTGAGCAGAAGTCATCTTCAGAGTGAAGTGAATAGTGTTTGCCAGGCAATGATGTTATAAGTTGGGTCTGTTGAAAGAGATTATGTCAGTTAAGCCATAATGATATTGGCTTAAGGACTTGTGTAAAGTTTGTCATCAGTCAATCAGTCATAGGTCGGTTTCGATCCATCTACATGACTGTATGGTTAGTCGGTTTGAGGTCTGTGTATTGTTAGTCAAATTAAGCTGGTCTGTTAGAAGTCTGTTTGTTGGTTTCTTTCATGTCGTGGATAAGTCGTTTGTAAGGAGCTGGTAGTGGTTGACATCTGTTAAGAGCCGTTCGTTTTAAGTTTGTGTATCAGCTTTCCACCACCACCAGGAAATCAATGTATTCCCAATCAGTGCTGTGGTTTGTCAGTTGATGACGTACAGCGTTGTACAGTTGATGATGTACAAACCATTTACTATGTTACTATAAAGGGTGTTGAAAATATGACACATAGCGGAGTATAACTTTGCGGTGTTTGGAATTGTGGTCAAACATGTCTTGAGTTTATGATATATCTTCTCCATCAAAACAAAAACCAAGAAGAAAATAGAAAAATTAAATCATAAAAATATATGCTAATTGAGATCAGCTAAACAAATGCCACAATACCTCTGCACTGATTCTTGAAGTTTTGTATCTCTACCTTGATCTGCCACAATATTAAAAAAAATAAATTGAGTTTTTATTTTTGTAGAACAACAGAAATTCCTAGTGATTCTGCTTGGGAAACGATTTTAGGAAATGAGGAATCACATCAGCAAGAGGTAAAATGATGAAAATAAAAGTACAGTCAAACTCTTAGTGAGCCACTACCCAAAATGTCAAGCTTACAGGTGTGAGAAATCATTAACTAGTTAATGATAGATAATTAACCAGTGAGAGATTCAGTATATCAGTTAATGTTCTCGATTTCGTGTCAGTTGTCTTGATATTTGGAGTGGAGACAGATTCAGACTGTCCAATAAACATTTTGTAGCCCAAACTGTTGTCGTCTCGTCATCATGTGGGTTGATTAAGTGGTCACTTACCGGAAGTGGCCGCGTACAAGTCAGAGCTTTTCCATTATTAGCATATGGTAATGTCAGACAGAGATTTCTCCCTGATTTAAATGTTTTATTAATGTGAAAAGTCAATTTCAAGAGAGAGTCTGGTACTTCCCATTGAAAATTTTCTGTCTCTTGTACTATCCAGGAATGCAATACTGTTACAACACTTTCATATCAAATTCCTGTTTATTATCAGTCAAATTTACTTAACTTCTAGGACGTTAAAAAGAAAAGAAAATTTGAAACATTAGCTCTAAAATTGATTGTGGTCGCTTATGAGAAGCGGTTGCTTACAAGAGGTTGAAATGAAAATTATTCGTGATTTAACTTGAAAACTTTGGTATTTTGATGTTAACACAACGCAAGGAGAGGTCACTTATGCTGGTCACTTATGAGAGGTGTTTGAAATTGGACATTTGTCTGTACCTGAAATATGTTTTATTACAATATCATAGTATATTACATTTTTGTAGCTTATTTTATTTGTTTTTTTTTTTCAACCTGATATCACTAATGTTCAATTGTCCTGTCATTTAATTTTAAGGTTCCCACTGATGTCAATGTGGATTCTTCTTCTTTGCCACTTCAGGAAATGAATGGTTAGTTTTGTTTCACACTCATCTAGTTTGGATTAAGGAGTTTTTTGGTAGTTCTTTCATGAAAGTGCATTTTTTTTCTGTCAAAGACGTTATGATTCAGTTTTCATCAATGGATTTTCTCTATGACAGGTTTTGTAGGTCACTATCTCCTTATGCGTTACTCCAGAAAATATCTGCACCCTCTCCAAGGAAAGTTTTTTGGACTGAACCCCCCTCCCCTCCATTAACTCCAGTTTAGCTCCATGTGTTCTTTTTAAAGTTTTGGCTTTTGAGACCTACCCACCTCTCAGAATTTCCAAAGACTTTTCATGAGAAGGGTGTGGACATTTCATGGAACTACACAATATGCAGGACTGTCATTGAATTTTAAGTCCCACCCATAACAAACTTGTTACTTTGTACGTGAATTGTACCAGAAACAGGCAAGCACACCCGTAACATCAAGGGCCCATCAAATATACTCAGCCGTAACAGGTGTTGCAGGTTATGGACTTAATTGACAGTCCTGATGTGAACTAGCCTCCCAGATGTGAACCAATGCTTTAAAGACAAATGTTTAAAGCAAATTTTAAGGATCATATTTTTCTATGTGTTGACCATTTCAGGCGAAAAAGTCCTCAAGTTTTTCTGGTTTGATGCTTATGAGGATAGATTCAAACAACCAGGTAATAAATTGTCTATTTCACTTTCATTTTCTGCTAATGGCATTTTTAAAGGTAAACATCTATAGTCAAGATATAATGTAAGTTCATCGTATCTCAAGCTTCAAACAATATTGTTCTTTCAGGCACTGTCTACTTGTTTGGCAAAGTCTGGATTGAATCAGCTAAAGCATATGTCAGGTATAGCATCAATTTATTTGCAAATTATGTTATTTAAAATAAAACAAAATAATATAATCAGGAAAAAAGAATGTTGCAATTTGGAAATGAGAGATCTGTCAATCTTTACTTTTCAGTTGTTCTGTGGCAGTCAAGAACATCGAGAGACAAATATATATTCTTCCAAGAGAAAAGGTTTGATGCTTATGGCTGTTCTTAACACTGATTGACAACTTAACTTGAGTTTCTTGATTTTCAAGGGCAGTTTCTTTTTTAGGTTCCCTATAACGATTTGTTGTTCTCCAGAAACAGCACATGTCACGGCTGAGTGTTGATCAATACCCTCAACTGACACTCCATTGACACTTTCAGTTAACAGTCAGTTGAGAGGTGACTAATTTTTGATTGATGCATATAAGTCAGTCAACACTTGCCAACATTCGACTGACTGTTGATCGAGTGTCAATTGAGATGTCGCTCAAGTGTTGATCAAGGTGTTGACCAATCAGAATGTCAATCAAGATGTCAATCAGGGGTATCAATCGACACTCAACCAGGGATGCCTTTAGTGTACATGTACTGGGTTGGCTTCTCTCATTAATTTAAAGCTGTTTGGTTCCAGCCAATGGAAAATAAATGTCATTGTTTTGCTGAAAGGTTAATATCATGGCTTTCAGCTTGCTAACTCTACTTGTCTACTTAATGAACAGAAACGTGATGTTGATGGCTCTGAGACAAATGAACCTGTTGGATTTATTGATGTTTACAAGGTGAATACTTTATATGGTTCTTTTCTAAATGCCTTACGCGCTTTCTTTTTTCTTTTAATACAGGGAGATATCTAATTAGCACAATTTCCTTTTGTTTGAAAATGACACCTAACTGAACATTTTTTCTTGCAGGAATTCAACGAGAAGATTGCGACAAAACATAAAATCATGAAGTTCATCTCCAGGGTAAACATATCATAATTACTGTTGACTCAGAATTTTTTGAGTTATCACTCAAGTGTAGATCAAGTATCAATTGAGATGTCAAATTATCAATATGTCAATCAAGATGTTGACTGTTAGTATAGATCACCACTGGAATGCATTTAGTACATATGATTTGAGAAAACAATTCTTGAGGAAAATGTCTTAAAATTGTATAAGTTAGTACTCGGCAAGAACCAGTTTATTGATACATGTATGTTTGAGCTTTGTTTTTCCACACATTTTTTCTGTAGTCCTAAAATGTGATTCCAGTTTATTCATATTTTAACTATCTGGTTTTTTTTTCTTCACTCATTTGATCTCTCACCTTTTATTTTAACACACATGTGACAGTGTTTCTATAACTTTGAGTTGCCTTTTATATTATTTGTCATTTTAGAAAGTTCAAAAGGCTTATGCTTTTGAGATTCAAGATGTCCCTGTTATGTCAGAGTACCTGGAAGTCAGATATTCAGTATGTCAGGAACATTTTTAAATTGATAGATTTTCTACTATATTCATATTTAGTATATACCACACAAGTGAATAGTGCTTTTCGTGCACGCTGATTGGCTAGCTCAGAGGTGATTAGGCAAGCAATATTCACCTCCGGGCAGCCAAAGAAAAACAAATATACTAATTATTCACCTCCACTTCAGTGAATAATTGTTAAATATTAAATAAAGAAACAGAAGCCTGATGGACTACAATAATTATTGTCCAACTACGATTGTTGCAGCTGAACCCTGTTAACTTCCGAATTCCCCATTATTTTTAAGTCAAAACCATTTTCCCTGGAATTGCCCTTCAGTTATTTACTATTGATAATTTCAAACTCTTGTGGGAGGGACAGTGGCCTCATGGTTAATGCGCTCGACTCCTGATCAAGCACTGACTGGGGACATTACATTGTGTTCTTCGGCAAGACACTTGACTCTCACAGTGCCTCTTTCCAGTCCACCCAGGTGTACAAATGGGTACTAATGAATTTTATGCTGGGGCCAATGCTGCAATGGACTATCATCCCATCCACGGGGGAATAGAAATATTCCTAGTCGCTAATTGCTACAGAAACCAGGATAAGCTCCGGCACTGATGGGCCACTTGGCTTGTATACAGACTTAAGCTATTTGAAACTATTTTCCGTTTCTCCTGAGAGTTTTGAATAGTGAGGTTCCCCTTTCCATAATCAACTTACATTTAAGGTCTGAAAATATCAGCCCTTGCCATTGTCATTATCATCATCATTATCTCTTGGCAGGCAGATTCTCCCCAGTTACCATCTGACTTATCTGGAGAAACTTTCAGCCATGTGTTTGGCACTAACACATCTAGGTAAGGATATCAGTCCTGGATTTGGAATAAAAGGCTTGTCAGCTTAAAATAAAAATTGAAAATTCGCTTATTTTTGGTTACAGTCTTGAACTTCTTCTCCTGAATCGTAAGATGAAAGGTCCTTGTTGGCTCAATATCAAGTTTCCTCGTGAGTATGATAAGTTTCTCTATTCTCATAACCTGTCTTAAGAATGGATTGGTCATGTTAAGAAAACTAACTAAAGGATGTTGGTTTTGGCAAAATGGAACCCTTGTGATTTTGACTCCAAGAATACATTGATTTTATTGTCTTTCTTTTTCTATAGAACTTCCTCAACATCCAGTCAGTTGGTGTAAGGTAGAGGTAAGTGTGAATGTCTTTTGTACAGGGTGTCAAGCCTATCTGTGCCAAATTTTTTTTAAGTATCAAGCATTTTCTTGCAGGCTGTTGTCTCAAAACCTGATCACCTTGAAGTGACAAGTGAACAAGATCCTCCACCACCTATGGTTAGTACAGTTATCACCTCACATTCTGAGATATTGCATAAGGCATTTTCAAAATTTTGTGGATAATGTCATTGTGCATCTGCAGACGAATGCACATTGATACACTTGGCCAACTCTTGGTCGACACTCTGTGAACAGCTGGTCAATAGTCAACCCACTCATATGTATCGATCAACACTCAATGGCATGTGTGCAAAAATTAGTTATTTCTCTTAGCCTACCTGTATGTGGAATGACAGGCTGTGTTGACAAGTTGTCATTTGTGTTGTGGGGATGAGAGCAATCCTATCAGATTTTTGTGTCTTACCCAACACAGCCATTTTACATCCAGTGTATAAACGATTTAGATGCTCACATCCATCTTCTCTACAGTCTGTGTTTGTTTGTTTTTCTTTCTTTAGGTCATCATGAGCCTCAGCTTTAGGACAATGTTGAACACAAAGACTCACACTCATGAGGTATGTATTTCTGCAACTTTTGTATGGTTTTACCACAGGTTACCCAGCTGTTGGATGTCTGGGAACCCCTTGCAGGGCTGTGCTTTAAAAGCACCTGTGTGCCAGAGGTTACTAACTTTTGCTTTTGGAAGACTGGAAAAACTTACTTTTTTCATAGAAGCTTAAGTTCTGGGCACCCAGGATTTCATGGTTAGGAACCTGTTGGTGCGTTGCATTTTTTTGTAGACCAGAACCTTGCTGTAATACCACAAACATGGAGTTGGTTGGTCAGTCATTCCCTCTGTGTGTGTAACATTCACAATATCACTTATGCCTGGAAAAGGCAAAGATAAGTACTCGATAAAAATTTTTCTCTCTTATTTCAGTATTAATTCTCACACTGTGATTTTGTTTCGTGGTTTAGATCTTGGCTGTGTCGGCTCTGGTACATCATGAAGTGTCTATAGACAAAGCAGCACCAAAACAGAAGTTTCAATATCATTTTTGTGGTAAGTCCTGTAGGATTTTATAATGCTTTTACCAAATGGAACATGACATCCCTTAAGCAGTAAGCTGTTTTCATTTGTCATGCAATCTGGTACGATAAACAATCCAGATGGCTTGATAACTCAGATGGTAGAGCACAGAATCCCATTTAGGCCTGAATTTTTTTCAGGCTCTAATTTCACAACTGCTTAAGTTGTTTGTATAACTGCGATGATCAATCATAAATTCATATCTTTCTCCACTGTTCAAATATATGATTTTTCATATATTCATTTGCATAAACTGAATGCTCGGTTCATGAATAAACATTCCCTTATTCAAGCAGTTAGGACAAAGACTATTTGTGTCTATACCGGTATTTTAGCTGTCATCTTGTTGCGTAGTCTAGTAAAATATCTGTGCTTCTCCTAGATTCACCCAATATATTTGTTAGCCCTATTCATGGTTAACAACCTTGCCATGTTGGGTCTATTCAGTTCATAGTACACATGCAACTAGCTTCACCTTCATCTCGCAGTCAACCACAAATAAAGAAATGGTGACAACTGTCTGGTTTCTTTCTTGCAGCTGTAAGCAAACCAAGCGATCAAATGTACCCTTATGACTTCAAAGACGCTGTCAAGAAAAGGGTAACAGATTATAATGCATACATGTAAATACATATTAATAAAGTGGTACATGTTGGCAAGGCGAATTTTAAACAGTAATCATGGAATTCCTTTTGTTTGTTTTTTTTAGCAAATTAAAATGGAGATCACGACATCAGAGAGAGCTCTTCTTGGATTACTTATGGCCAAGATTCACAGAATTGATCCAGATGTTCTTGTGGTATGTAAATTTACTGTTTTTCATAGTTAACTCTTATGTGTGTTATGCTCAACAAAAGTCGATGAATTGGTGTAATTGTAGGGTGATGAAAGTGGTCCCCTAGGTATCACTACCGTGTACTCGTCTCGTTTTTTTATGTCACCTGTGGGATAACTGCAAGTAGCCATTAAAGTCATGTTGTGATCTGTTGTGTAACTTGTGGTGTAAAATAAAGTGATTTCTACAATCATGGACAAAACCTTGGTACAACAAGCAAAGTCTTCCCTCCCCCACTTGCAATGTCGATAACTGAGTGTTTTTTCCTTTTTGTTGGAAAAAACGTGATATTTTCCAAGATTGATTAGGGGAGATTGGGGGATGTGTGATCTTGTTCAAGTGTCCCTCTAACTTTTGTCCGCAAGTAGAGCTACAGGTGGCTTTGAAAGCATGATTTGTATTCATTGCAATTTTGACCTACGACCTCTCAGGTACAGAAAGTGGATTGAATCCTGCGTACTCGCCCGATAATGCACAATGACTAAATAAACGCCTCACTGATCCAATCTCCTGTTTTAGGGACATGATATCTACGGGTTTGACCTTGATCTTCTGCTGCATAGGATCAATGCTTGCAAGGTTAGTAACCATTCTGTAAACACACAGTTAGATGTACCGCAGTGCTAAAATTACTTTACTCTAGGCACTGTGTTATAACAAGAGGAAGTTTGTCTTTTTGTGTGTTTTGACTACATTACCTACAAAACATTTCAGACAAAAATTGTGTCCGAAAATAATATCGTCCGAATTTGTTAAGAGTCTGAAATTGTTGGGTGACGAATTCCCACGTAGACTCTGTGACCCCTCCCCCCTGTGATAGTATTTTATCATGTAAGCCTGCAGCCAACCAGCGGTAATATAAAACAGTGGGAATTCGTCACCCGAAATTGTTAGCGCCTGAAATATTTACAGTAAAGCATAAAACTTAAAAAAGCTCCAAAGCCGCTAGTTTCCTTTATGGAGCAAGCTCTAGTTCAGGATAATTTGGTTTTATCAACTGAGTTGATAATGTGAACTGGCCACCGTAAAGAGATTTGAATGCTGGCGTTTCGAGTGTTAGCCCTACGTCGGAGCGAATCAATACCTAAATAATACCACCTTATTCTCAGAACTAGCATTCAAAGAAATATATGGAAAACCGTGAGAGATTTTGTATTTTGAGATTACTTCATTTTACGTTCATTTTCTTTTAGATTCCTCACTGGTCTCGTCTTGGACGGCTAAAAAGAACCATCATGCCAAAGTTGTCTGTAAGTACTGTATATTTTTGAAGCATTTTTTTCTGAAACTTAAGAGGATCCTGTTCTTCTTTCTTTAAGTACAGTCGAGCCTCTACAATGCCCGCCTTTCTACAACGGTAATAGCCACTAAACCGCGTCCCAATTGCCAAATTAATCTCTTAAGAACGAACTGTTACACAACACTCCATGAATTATCGTAAAAGGTCCCCTAACGTGATCCATACCGCGTGTCGTTGGTCTCTATTTTCGTTTAGTTTCTGTTTTATCAATAAATTTTAATTGTGTTACTCACTCACAATAAGCATTTTATTAAGAAAAAAGTGTTGCAGTCCCGAAAAAAATACATCTGTTATATTGGTGGCCCCATCACAGCCAACTCTCTACATTGGCCACTTTCCTGTGTTCCCAAGATGGCCGTCGTGGAGAGGTTCAACTGAGGTTCAACTGTATTATCAAGGCTTTGAGTGATCAAAACTTTATACACAGCTTTGAAATGACTAAAGTCGACAACCGCAACAGGTTCAGCGATTGGCTAAAACTATTGTTTTTTAAACACCTTCTCAAAAGTCCAGCATAGTTCAAGGAGTTCAGTCACAATATTTTGAGCTACTAAACTACCTTTGAATTAAAGGAAATTTGAAAATAATAGTTCAATAAGATGTAAAAACAGCTAACAGATAGTGAAAACCATAACAAGGATGGTTAAGGATGGAGAAGATTGACACGGATTACAAACGACTAACAAAACTGTAATGATTTGTAATGGTTTCTGTTTCTCATAGAGCGGTGGGCCTGGTAAAGGCGGGAGTCTTCTCGATCGTTCCATCACTTGTGGTCGGATGGTGTGTGATGTGAAGATATCTTCGAAGGAGCTGATAAGATGCAAGAGCTACGACTTGACAGGTGTGTCTTCGCGAGCCTTACGAAACTTAAGTAAATGTTTACGATCATTTCTGTTCACGACTTACCGACACGTTACGACGTTACCGAGAGACTATAATGTCGGTCGACACTTAATTTTGAAACATAACGAAAACAGTCGGCTCACAGTCGGCCGACAAACAGCCAACAGTTGGCCGACTGACGACCGACAATATCTTTTGGGAACTGTTCCTCATTTTTGCAAGCCTATCCTAAGGACCAAGTCTTACGAGTCTTACAGCCAATTCCAACTAACCGATCAGTTAAACGGAGCAGAGTTTTCACACTTTTCACTGATTTTGAAGATGACATTCGCTCGGGTAGTCGAAACCATAGTTTCCAAAAACAGTTGTTTTCAGAGCTACTCTCTCCCAGAATATCACAGTACACGAACCAGTTAGTTGCCGACAACACTAATTTCGAAAACTTCACCCTTCGCCTGGAAGGAATCTCATTCCTTGATTCAATTTTCAGCGTTATCATGGGCCGTTCTTCAGTCCAGGAGGGAAGAGATTGATCAAGATGAAGTACCTAACAAGTTTAAGTAAGTGACCAGTAATCCTTACGTGTTCTGAACTAGAAACTGCGTGAATGCTAACCATTGATTTTCGTACCGACTTATACCTATTTTGTTTGTTGAAAACCGGTAAATGATATTCTCTGGGACGCTGAAGGTTTCCTTATTCCATCATTTAACCTCTGCCTCGTATATATTCGATTGTCAATTCATGAGTATTTGTTGGTCGTGATATTTTTCTTGTTTGCTCTTTCAGCTCGTCACGTGAACTTCTTCACATGTTTGAGCTTACCTCGGTAGGTTAAGTTTTTATGTGCAGCTTAAGTTAACCGGCTCCATTTCAGTCACGAACTTTGATGAACTGATTTATATCACAAGCAAACTATTCTTTTCACCTCCACCCATCTTCTTCATTCACAACGGCACATAAAACCTCTACACCCTGCTGCCAGTCAGCTCTGATGACCGCTGCAATTGGCACCTTGCCCCAGCCGGCTCTCGATCCAACTCCTCTCTACTAACTGAATTATTCTTTGCAAACGGAAATATTTTTGTCCCTTTAAGCTAATTTTACCAAAACTGATGTGTTTGTTTCTTTCTCCAGATGGATGCTCTTCTGACCTTGAGGATCATGTACGATCTCAATGTATGTTTTTCTTCACAAATCTATTCTATCATATAATAATAAAGAAAAAAACGGATCGCTGTTTTGACAGTTCCCATGGCAACTTTCTCGCCAGCTCCAAAGCCCTCTGTTTCCTTAGCGACCAGGTCTAGGTTGTTCAAAAGCCGGTTAGTGCTTCAACCAGGATTAAACCGAAGTATTCGATTTTCTGGTAGAAAAATGTTTTTCACTGCTTGTGTTTTGTTTAGTTTGAAAAAGTTTCAAAAGTAAGGGACAAACGATGAAAACAAAAAACTTCACCGAGCGGATACAAAACTGAAATCAAAATTCTCTCTAATCCTGGGTTAGCCTAATTGGGCTGTGAACAACTAGGCCCAAAAAATTAAAGTTCATTTTTTCCCCTTTTTTCTAGGTTCTGCCGCTGGCCTTACAGATAACAACAATAGCTGGAAACGTTATGGTATGTTAATTTACAAATCCTTGCCTTGTTTGCAATTTTTTTTTCTGTTTGTAATAATGAATCTATGATTGAAACAGAACGTTCATTGTCTACGTTCCCATTCTCAGAAGAGTGTCAGTTCATTGCGTGTTGTTTTGTATAGAACAGTTAATAAGGCTTTTATCAAGATGAATATTTAATAAACGCAAGTACAGAGCCAATGAACTTTCGCTTATCGACTTCTTCGTTTTCGTTGTCCGTAAGAGCCTGTGCGCTAGCAAGATTGTGCGCGTCCGGCGCGCGCTTCTTGAAATCGAGGTTTGTATCCATAGAGACGTTATTATGATGTCACTGTACTTTCATTCAAGTTTTATCTGTTTTCAACGGATTCGTGCGCAAAATTCTGAATCAAATTTAATTATTCAAACAAGCTCTCCAGATTGGTTTAGTACTATTGGTCTTAAGACCTGTTTATTTATGCGCTAGTGCTCTGCTATGTCTCCATTGTAACGAAAATTTTGCTTTTCTTTTTTCTTTTCTGTTTTCAGGCTAGAACTCTACTTGGTGGTCGATCAGAAAGGAACGAATTTCTTTTGCTTCACGCTTTCAATGAAAAGTAAGAAATTTCTCAATAATTTTGATTGTTTAATCTTATTAAACCTTTGACACGTTTTCCGAACGTTTTTTATAGCACAAACGCGATCGTGTTAAGGTGGGGTTCTACCTGAAGGCCGTTTTTCCGTCGCGTAACTTGGTTTTAATGCGAATATCTCGTTCGCGTTTCAAGCAATCGAAAAACTGTTCATTCATCTCACGAATCTATGTTTTGCGGAGTTTTGTAAATTTTTGGGTGATTTTTGGGGATATTTGGGAGGAGTTTTTCTCAATGGATTAGTGAAATTTAGAGAAATAGGAAATGGTGAGGTTTTAATGTGATTTTAAAATTAGAATTTGAAGTTAAAAATTAGTAGATGGACACCCAAACAGTCTCCAGACAGCCTGGGATGCTCTCGCGTTGGGGTTTACTGTCTGGTGGTGTTTCCAAAATAATTTCCTTTCTTTTATCCCTTCTTTAAACTTCTTAAAATTTCACACAAATTCAGGTGAAATGCTACCTTAAGTTCATGTTGTGCGCGCCAGGAAACCTTTTTTGTTTACCAGTTGTTAGTGAAAAAAACTTTTTTTTCTTCCTGAATCTCTAGGATTTTGTGTTTTTTTTTATTTTTTTGTTTCTTTTTAAACGAGCCTTAATTACGAAACTTACCCCAACTGGCCAATGACTGTTGACAAACTCCACAAAAATATTTGAACATTTTTTTTTGTTGGGTTGCATATGTTTGGAACATCATTTATATTTATTGACGGCACGTTTTTGCTTGCTTCATAGGAATTTCGTTTGCCCTGACAAAACCTATGGCAAGAAACAGGTGGTAAGAATTGTTTTTAAATTAACCCTCCCTTTACTTTTTTAGAGAAACGCTCTCTCAGAGGATGGGCTTAGCGTGCGATTTTCTTTAAAGGGAAGTAACAGCGTAACAGCAATAATACCTTCTTTTGTTCAGAATCAGCCACAAAATGCTCCTACACTAATAAAATTGCGCAGATCCCAATCACTTCACTGCAAATCGACCTCGAAAATCACGCCTTTACGACTCGAGATAGAAAATCATCTTGCAAGCACGCAATGAGCGGCGGGATTGATAACGTTTCACGGCTCCCCACGAGTCGTGGAATGTTTAAAGTGCGAAAGATTTATACCGCATAAAAGTCTTCTTTTATTTCAAACTTGTAACGAGTTCCACTAAACGTTTTTCTCAGGCCGAGGTTGAGAATGACGATGAAGAACAACCCAAGAGTTCAAAGAAAGGAAGAAGAAAGCCAGCTTATGCTGGAGGACTGGTGCTGGAACCTAAAAAAGGTATCTGCTGTTTTTAGTTTAAGGACGGACCATTAATTTCTAAGGAGAGAGCGGTGTTAGGCAATTTTTTCCTAGATACGTGGTGTTACTGGTGACCCCCCTGCGCATATAGTTTTTTGATCGTTGATTCGTTCTTTTATGTAAACATTTACCATATATGGTCTCAAACCA
>OMLO01000175.1_pt1 | contig 34810 bp, 22 predicted proteins | sample 1674811 | NCBI WGS metagenome assembly OMLO01 (sample SAMN06265003, study PRJEB25207) | coral metagenome | isolation source: Coral host | place: Mexico:La Bocana,Puerto Morelos, Mexico | collected 2008-11-13
TTTGCGAGAACAGATAAGGCAGCGTTACTCTACGTTTCAGTTTTGTTAATAGTTTCTCATTAAAAGATGCAGCTTCAACGAACGAGAGACTTCCAGGCTTGAAAATTTTGCTGTCTAATTTGAAGATTTTGTCTTTCGTGTTTGGCTTTCAAACTTGAAAGTCTACCTATGTCACTGTTCAGTGGACCTGTGAAAGACGTGACGTCGCTGTCACTTTGCTGCTTTAATCCCGGGAAGATGAGAGACCCTGGAAACGAGGTTGGAGACGTCTCCTCAATGTCGTTATTTCTGGCCAGCTTTTCTCATTATTGTTTCTCTGTCGAATGCTTCCCTCTTCTTCAATAGGCAATTAAAAGCTAGCCGTTTTTTTCAGTCAAACTGTTGTATCAAAGCTGATAAATACTAGTCTTGTTGGGAATTTCTCTGGTTAGCTTTCTTCATGTCATCCGCCAGTTTGGAAATACTATACTCTTTATGTTTAACTGGGTGAATTACCAGTCTGCCGGTCGTCTAATGTGAAATGTCCAGGTGTTCTGTAGTAGTGAAGTACTGTTCTATGTACAAAATTAATAATAAAAACAGTAAAGGTCTGGACCGTCAGCAAAGTTCATATTAATTCTAAAATTCCGCGTTACTCTTTTAAACAAATCTAAGTGTAATGTAATTTATTTGAAATCTAGTGTCAAGTAGTGAAATGCAGTTAAATGCACATAAATGTTGAATTATATATTGTGCTGAATTATTGTAACATAGTCCTGTGCTATTCCAAAATAACTGAATAAATTACTTTGAAATTTCGGGCCAAAAAAAATTCAGGAAGCGAAATATCCAGAAATTTGGATCTGATTTCACTGCTGAGGAAAAAAACCCGTCTAAATACCTATTTTCTCAAACATAATAAAATAACAAGCACGAAACTGTAAAAGTATGTCATCTTTAGGGTGCTTGGAGCGGATCAAGGACTGCGCAAATTAAAACTAAGAAACTCAATATAATTTGGTTATATCAACTAAGCGTTAGCCCTTCGTCAGAGCGAATGACGAAGGGCTAACGCTCGAAACGTCAGTTTTATAACTCGTTACGGTGGCCAATTTACATTTTCAACTTAGTTGATATAACCAAAATAAATAACCGACTCGCGGGCTATACAAGTGGCATGCAAAAAGAGTCACAACTATATAAAAGAAACCATGGCAAATAAGCCGATGAAACAAAAACGAAACTATACAAATGATGTTTGGCCCACCATGTCGGTAAATAATTGTTGTTTATTTAATTAACCACTGATCTCTGAAATTTCGCTAGAGTCCTTGCGCATAGACAAGTTATGAATAAAACTGAGAATACAAAAATGGTCATTCAGGACAGCGGGATTATCAAATTATGATATTTACTCTCTAAGTTATATGTTTTAGGAAAGTTGAACAGAAGGCGACAGCTCAATTAGTTTTCAAACGATAATAATACGGCATTCCCTCTTGGAAAAAGCAAAACAAACCTCCACTCCTTTCTTTCAGTATTTTAGCTAGCTGCAGCTAAATTATTTCTAGTCGTTAGTTCTTGATTAAACGTTATTTCTCTTCCCTTGTGCTTGTAGCGCAGCTGACACAGGGATTCGTCGCTGGGGCGTACAGCTCCATTGATGACATACTTTTTTTAACGTCCGAGCGCAGCAGAAGATGAATCCCCTGGATATTCGTTTAGTCACGGTTTCTTTAAGAAAGGCAGCCTTTTTTGTCCCAAAAATGCTACTTGTCACTCTTTTTCCAAGTTCTTTAAAGAAGTTGAAAGAGTTAATCTTATTTTGCATTCTTCTCAATTGCTTTCATCATGTTTAATGTTGACAAAAGGAAGCTTGGCAAAGGATCATTGATTTTTTTTTGAGGTCGTAGGAGATTACTGCCTGAAAGCTACAGGTAATGATCAAGTGTGTGGAACGCGCAACCTTTTGAAAAAGAAAAAAAGTTACACTGGCTGTCCCGAGGGAGTTTAGGCCGCCATAAAGCCCAACTGTCTACCCCTGATGTCCTAAATAAATGGTTAAGGGCTGTTGAGCAGAAAAATATAGCCCCGTTCAGATTACCAGTGCATTGCTTCAGGAGCAAGGATCGAGCAAACATTTTATCTGGGCTTCAAAAAGAAGCAAGCCTTGAAGTCTGGGGCTCATTGGTGCTGCTTTTATGTTTCAGCTTGTCTTTACAATTGATTATGATAATTTCCTCTGGGCTTAAGCAATTTTGAAGTCAAAACGAATACAAATAAATGGAATATAATGAGAAATAAGGATTCCTGTAGGAAACAACAGCTTTATTTATTTTGCCATTGGCTAGAATGATTATTTTGTTTTCTGCTCTAAATAAGAGATATGTTAATAAGTTTAATTTAAATACTTCAGAAACAATCGTACTACGAGTAACGTGAGTAATAAGGGATGGTTAAGCTCACACGTGCGGAAAGCAAAGTGGGCGTGTGAGTACAAAACATTACAAGGATGTAACGAAAACACAAACACTTTGCATTCATGAAAAAATAAAATTAACCTTCAAAAAGGCCTGTCTAGTTTAATTCCAGCCTTTTTTTTTTACACCACCATAGCCAAACTTATAAATCCACTTAAGGCGTGCTGTGCCGGATTAGAAAGCAGCAAAAACGAAAAGGGCGATGGATTCGTGTCAAACAGTTTCGAACGTTATTTTATTTTGCCAAGTCGATTTAAATAGTGAAGGTAAATTTTGACTTTCAATCATATATTGAAGACACATACCGTGTTTTTAAGAAGATAATGATAATAATTATAATTCTTTTTGTATTATTTAACAGCCAGGGATATTGACCTGCCCAAATTCAGAAATGGTACTCATGTGAAGCCAGAGGGAAAATATCTTGCATGACAGCTTTGATCACTAGCGCTAACACTGTATAATACATATGAAACCGCGCTTGAAGTTAATGTAATAGATAAGTCCGATTGCAAAACTATCCTGAATATTCAACTGAACAACTTCGCAACAAAAATAATAAATTAAGTTCACTTTTGATGTTTCCCATACAACATTTAAAAAGAAATTCAGGCCGCGTTCGGAGCAGAATGTTCAATCAGGCGGTCACCCTTTTAATAGCCAGATTATGAATATGTGATTCTAACAGCGGAAGATATCAATAGGATTTAGCGTTGTGTTTGTAAACAATGCTTCAGCACTGATGTTCAGTTCTATACAAAGAGAACGCAGAAACCTTTATAACTTCATCTTTACCGCGACGTTTCGTACGTACTGTGAGCACGGATCATACTGAGTATAATTTCTGCCTCGCTCAGTGCACATCTAAACCGCCATGAAGGATCAACTAGATCGTCATCTGCAGCCAACCACGGACATGAAAAAAGCCATCGACAAAAACGTAAAGAAACACAAAGACTTGTCGGTTCTCCTCGAACAGCTCGACAAAGAGAAAAAAATGGCACTGAACCATTTGACAGTAAAACAGGACGCCTTCAAGAAGCAAATCATTGAGAGACAGGAAAGCCTACCCCAGCAATTCAGAGTTCAGTTTTTCCAACAGAGCGCTGTGGTTGGAAGGGATATGCTACACTCGCGGGCGTCATTGCAAGCAAACCGTCTTTTACGGAGAACCTTATCGTGTGGGGACGAGCCTGGCACTGTTAAATTCGAGCTGCCTGCTGTCACAAGTAAAAGTCACAGCCTTTCGGCTTCGCCATTATCTCCCGATATCCACGGTGACTTAACAAGCCGCTTTACGTTCAAGGCAGGAAGCGATATAACACCATTTGGACGCACACAGTATGCCCAAAGCAAGCAAGACGTATCATCAATTGAAAATGACTGCTTCCAAGAACTTTCAGCGAACACAATGTACAGTAGCCACTTCTACACAAAGTCTTCAGGTGATACAGCTCGTAACCCTATTCGGCGACATTCAGATGTTCCCGCAGTGGGAAATCTGAATAATTCACGATTGCTGCAGAGAAGAAGAACCAACACTGTGCACATATAACCAGACACTTGACAGTCGTGACACTTTAAATATACATAATTCATGTCAGTGAAGGAACTGTTTTTGCATAAGGGACTGCCTAGGTTGTAACTAGATAAAAAGGACTATTTGTTAGGACTTTGACAATGATCGTGCTATTTTTATAAATAATTTTAACTTTAGTGCATTACGGATCGAGAAATACTTCCACACTGTAATATTGTCAATGCCGTAAAGTTATACCTAGTTATACCGTTTAGTTACATTTTTTATGAAATCAAGAGACACAGTCAAGAGGCATGATCGCTTGAAACTAGTTCATCGATCTTAGAATTTTCATCACAGCGTATTAGCTGACTTACCTTGAAAAACAGCTTTTTGCATAAAGGAGAGCCTAAGTTGCAGTTAGGTTAAAAGACTATTGTAGTAGGACTTTGACAACTTTCTTGGTTCGAATCTTTTTTTAATTTTGTAATTTTAATAGTGTGTAAAAAATAGGGTGCATTACTGATCAAGGAATACTTTCACACGATTTATTTGAATGTAGTATTGTCAATGTAGTATTGTAGGTTAAACCTTCAATTGTTATTGCTAGAATTTTTTGAGAAATAACACGAGAGTTATACTTTTTCATCGACTCCTTAAAATTCATAGCACATCACATTAGCAAGACTTTAGTCTTTTTTAACTGTAACGTAACTTTCATTTATTCAGTAGTATCGCTAGAAAACTACTTCATTTTGGCTGCGTCTCCGTACTTGCTCCTGACCGCGTTGTGTCTATAATTACATGTAGCAACAAAATAATTTTTTCATCAGTCCACGTAAAGTTTTGGATCATGTTTATTTTAAGTCGGTCGACACAATCGGTCGGCACTCGGCCGAAACTCCGTCGACATATCGGCTGAGTGCCCGTCGAGTATCGGTCCAACATCGGTCTATTTGTTGGCATTCAGTCGTTATTCGACTGATACTGGACCGACACTCGGTCGATATCTTTCTTCAGTGAGCGTCCATTTATCAGCCGATAGTGTCGGTGATGTATCGGTTAACTATCGGCAAGCTATCGGTCGACAATCGGTGAACTATCGGCAAGTTATCTTTGATGTAGCGTTGTGGTGGTACAGTAAAACAGGTAGTAGCTTAAGTGATTCGTAAATTTTATCCAGTGTCCTGTGTCCGCCAATGTACTTACCTCTATTTAAAGTACTTGATACAATTTTTTGCTTAATCGAATCTATCTGTGATAGTTATTCAAATGTAGAAAAAAAAACCAAATCCAAATTCCCTTTTCCTTCTCTGCGTTTTTGCCGTCCAAAACATAAACTCGACGTTCTCTTTTACATTGACGCTTAATTAAAAGTAAGTTTTGGGGTATTATGTTCATTGCGTTTCGCTTTAGTCGCTTTTCAGCAGCATGTTGCTTTACATTTCCCTTTGTTTGTCAGTTCAAACCGCTTCTTGTTTGGGTGTTTGGATCGAATTAGCCTGCGTAGCTGGCGGGAGTGGGTGCGCGCGCGAAACTTTTTGCGGCGTAGCCGGTAATTCTCTCGCGGGCGAAGCCCGCGAGGGAATTGTGGCGAGCTCCTCCCCATTCTTCTCGCGACCTGCGCGGCTTTTTGCACTCGCGTTCGGGGTACCTACTCCCGCCTGCTACGCAGGCTAGGATCGAATCCAGGTTGCTGTATGTGGCCAAGAAGGAATTCGCTTTATGGTAGTAACAACAAGTACCCGTAAGAAAAAAAAATATTTGATGGTCTTTATGGAGCCGGGTTACCTTTGACGGTTGAATGTAAAAATGTAGCTTTTTGACGGTTGATTGTTACATTTGTTTTCTTCTGACGGTTAATCTTTTGGGCTAGGGGTCCCGGGGTACGGGGTCCCGGGGTGTGGAAACGCGGGGTCTGGTGGAAAACGCGACTGGGGTACCATTTTTTTCGCCAAAATATAAGTTTTCCTTACTAAAATGAGAAGCCAGAATTTTGTTAGCTTATACGGCGATGAATATCAATTCAGCACCTCGGCCTCAAATACGTTGCTCGATCAACAAAGCAAATTAAACATTTCGTGAGAAAGAAAACCATTCAAGAGCCAACCTGCCGTACATTGTACGTGGGCGTCGTTGTGTTACGTGACACATTTCGGGACTTCCATTTACGATCTGAAAAACTTTGTTTGCGTACTTTTGACCTGCTGTGAAAAGTGTATCGATTTGTTTTGTTTTGTTTGTTTGTTTCGTTATCGTGTAGATATAAGGGCACGTGAAATATCTTGGGCTATTTTTATTGTCGGTGAGTTTCTTCAAAAGAATCCATCACTTCCAGAAATTGAAGTAGATTATTTACTTTCTTCTCGATTCCGAAAGGACGGAAGCCGAAAGACTGAAAACTCATGCATTACAGCACAGGTGGAAAAATAGAATCCTTGGATTTCAACAATATTCTCATGGTGAAGGGTGTTTAGCAGCCTACCTCAGTTCTTTGGAAAACAAAGCAATCTCGGCTTGCCGCTCACTTCGCAAAGGTTTCACAACCACCTTGTTCCCGTTAAACTTCGCGTTATAGGCCACTCCAAAAGACCCGCTTCCAATTTCAACTTTTGCCTCAATTTCATTCCACTGAAACTCGTTCAAATTGTCTATACTATTTTTCTTCCTGGACTTGGTTTTGATGGTGGGTATTTTGAAATAGAAATGGAATTCGGTGATTAGCGCTTGTGCCAAAACTCTCCGTAATCCAAGGGTTCACATCATATCCTTTTTGGATTACTTTCTGGAAAAATGTTTCCCAAACAAAGGAGGCTGTTAACACATTCATTATTTCTTTTTCAAAAGTAAAAAATACACGCAAGTTACTGTGAAAAACAAAATAGACGCCCCGAAAGAAAACCAATCCACGACACGTTGACTCTTGAATGGTTTTCTTTCTCACGAAATGTTTAATCTGCTTTTTGGATCGAGCAAGGCGTTTCAGGCTGAGATGCTGAATTGATATTCATCGCAATACTGAAGCTAATAAAATTTTGGCTTCTCATTTTAGTGAGGAAAATTCATATTTTGGCGAAAAAAAATGGTACCCCGCGTTTTCCACCAGACCCCGCGTTTTCCACACCCCGGGACCCCGTACCCCGTATCCCGGGACCCCGGCTCCTTATTTTCCACCTAGCCAATCCTTTGGCCGTTTGACAGTGGAACCCCATTTAGTCCCTCTTATCAGGCTGGTACCCATGACACACCCTGGAAATGAGGTTTCAGTATACAGTAGAACTTTGCTCTACATCAAAGTTTGTGAAGAACGACGAAGTTTACTCATGGCCTGCGTAGCTGGAAGTTTAGTTGGTTGTTGGGCGTGTTCGGCGAAAACGAGCGGCAAAGCCGCGCGAGTGCCAGCCTGACTCCTGGCGGCTTCGCCTTTCCTTTGTTCGGCTTCCCCGCTTGTTCGGGCGCACTACTTCAACTAAAGCCAGTAGACTCGGTCTGAGTAAAGGGAGTACTATTTCTGTATTTCAGCCTTTTTTTTTCTAAAGAAATAATCATTTTCTTTTGGACCATCATTTGCACAATGGGCAGAATTCAACAGGGTGCGGACGTGAATTTTCGAAGAAAATGAAATCAAAAGAATCATGTCACTTCCGTTAATTAGTTACCTGACCGAGTTCTTCAAATGACGGTGATTGTTCCGTTTCCAAATTCCCCTGAAGTAGTGTAGAAGGGACATAAGCTATCCACAAAATTTAACTGCGCGATTTTGATTAAACAAATAAGGGATATTTTCTCGTGATCTCGGCTTGCTTATAATCTAATCTAGATTTAGTATTGGTGGTAAAGCTTTTACTCCCACGTTTACAAACTTGGCCTAATATAACAGAAATCAATAGTTACGAGTGATGCAAGGTCGAAGGTTAATATTTGGTGTGTATGATGACTATGGCAAAGATATTAGTGACGTCGCCTATTGTTATTAATGAAATGCTCACTAGAGAACTTTTGGTTGATGAAAAAGAGAGTCCCTTTGTTTAACGTTTTGAACATTTAAACAACAAAAACAATGTTTTCAAAAATATATCTTCCCTAATTAAACTACAACAACAAAAAATGCCTCATGCAGTTTGCCTGTTGCAAGCTATGCCCCTGGCATTTCTACATAGCAGCTCTAAGGATCAGTTAGTCTTTTAGGTTTTGTCAGGCATTTTCCAATGTTAGAACTGACAGGCATCAAAATCTGCTGTTAACTTGGTGGCTGTACTAGTAAGACTAGAGTGACATATCACGGGAGAGGCATGAGTCAGGACAGTGATATGTTCTGGCAACAAGAAATTTAGATTTTGTTAGAATTACAAAATTTGTAAAACAGAAACTGCCCATTGCATCATTAATTTAATGATAAATTTAATCTACTTCTAGATGGAGATGTGATAAAAAAATCTGCCAAACAAAGTATAAATTTGAGTGAAATTATGAAAGCAAGAAATATAGAGGTTTGCTTTTATGACAGATTTGACTGAAAATGCATTTCTGACAGTTATGCAATAGCATTGTTTGATGCAACAAGAAAAAATCAAAACTTATCTGTGAGATTGCCAATTGTACCCTCTTGACCCTAAAAATAATCACTACAATTTAAGGAAATCAACAAGCACATAAATTTGTCAAATGTTCCCAAATCCACTCCCTCCCCCCGAGAAAAAAAATTGGCTGATTATAACTGTTAAAATGTACTTGCCTTTCTTATCTTGGAGATTTGGTGACCCATATGGGAGACTGGGAGGTTCAGTTTGTATTGAAAAGGTTGCAAAGATGCAATCAGGTACACACAAATGCTGTGTTTGCATATTAACTGTCAAGGATACAAATCTCACTCAACTCTTATAAAGTGCAATTAAAATGCCACACACAACATTAACATGGCTACAAAGAGGCCGAGAATAACACGGGCCTCGCAGGGGGTTAGCATGTCCCCTTGATCCCTTGAAAATTTCAGTTTTTCACCCTTTAATTAGCATTTCCTATTGATAAATTTCATTGTTCCCTGAATTGTTTTGTTAAAGTTCCCTTTAATAGTAAATATATCCTTGTTCCCTCAAATTTACAGTCAAACCAAGTGAAGAATACCCTCAGGATTACATTAATAAATTGATTTTTGGAATATTGAACCTGCTAGTCATTTCAAGAATGCAATTAAAAATGAATTGATTTTGTTGAACATTGAACTCACCGGTCATTTCAAAAATCATTATAATTTTAAATTGATCTTTTTGAATATTAAACCTATTAGCTGCATTCTTGGAGCGACTTGTGGGTTCAATTTTGCAGTAATCAATTCATTATTGCATTCCCAACATTGTTCATCGTCCCTTAAAGTAAATGTTCATGTTCCCTTGTATTCCAAAACCCCTGGAAGGCTCTACAAAATTAATGACAATGAATGATGTGACTTGTGTTTAAACACTGACAGTGGACTCTGTGAAACTGCGACATGAAAAATTCGAAAATTTGAAATTCAGATGGGGGACATACATATACCCCCCCCCCTCCTCCTCCTAACAGGACTTCTTCTTGGGTTCTGTCAGCCATGTAAGCAGGCAAGATGATGTGCTATACTCGTTATCAGATTATAGACACATTTATTCCTGATGCTCTAATAAAAAGTGTCCTATAGTTATGAGAAAGATACCCATGAGAATTTTGTACTATTCTAAAAAGAATTAATATACATAATTTATTATATGACTTCTGTTGTTAGCCGATTTAACATGCACCTGATTGGCTAATACTAGGGAATTATTATCCTGTTAATGCCCATGGGCCGATTACAGCCCTGCAAAAGCCAAGCAAAAATCATAAGCAACAACTGCATTAACCTCGCTACTGGTCCATCAGTACAGCAAGGTCCCTGTCTGAGATTTTCTTGTTAAGACCTCACTCTTGGCTAATACCGGTACGTAGTAATTATGTAAATTTTTTTTGCATAGCCAGATGCTCTGACCACCGAGCTTCTGGAGGCTCTATGGTGAGCAAAGGAAAAATGTGGGTCTTTAATGGAACTGCATCATGTGGTCACAGCAAATTATGACTTGGCACATATGATTTTGTTACAAAATATATAATTATCGTATTTATCCACTTATATAAGGCATGCCATTTTTTGAGAAAATAGGCTTGTTCGATCAAAATCTGCCCAAAACTCTGGGTGCTTTTAACTGAGTATTTTTTGTGCAAAAAAATTCTCCAAATTTCACTAATAGACTGAATGAGTATGTAAATAAATGCATGTACTGGTAAATGAATAGACAAAAGATCATCAACGCTGAGTCCAGCTGGTGATTGCTAATATAAAACCAGCGTTGGCTAACATAAACTATCAATGCCTGCAAGTTAACATCAAGCTTTTACTCCACCTGCTGAGGTAAAAATATCCTCATACAAGGACAGGCAAACGTACAAGAACAAACATCCAGACATGTGACAATATAACAATATAAAGTTGAGTTGTAGCATGATTACACAGTGCAATTTCTTGGCCCAATTTGATAAGAAAAATTATATGGACCAAAATTGACCCAAGTTTTACCGTGAAGACTGACAAACCATGACATTTTCATAATTTCTTCAGTGACTATAGAACAAGAGGTACAGTGCCTTCAATCTAATCACCAAAAGCATGTACAAAGTACAAAGAAACAAAGGAACTTCAAGTGTTTATAGCTGGAATGCCCTTACTGTAAAAATCTGTACGTTATCACCCAGGCCATTCAAGCAAGACAAAACTACAAGGCAAAAAAATTGTACCCTGTAAATTAGTTTGCTTCAAAGAGCAAACTAATCAGCCAGACAAATGAAAAGCTTTGTAAATTTCTGTTTAAAAAAACTGACACTATGTAGTGAGTGGGATCCTAGGCCTTTCCACAAAATAATATCATGTAAAATCACCTAAATATCTCTCCAGATATTATCAAAAAAAACCTCCTAAATATCACAAAACATTTTCTAAAAGTCTCAAAAAACCCTCTAAATATAGATGTCTGATTTTTGTCATAAAAATGCACTGGCCTTGAATCACTTTTTCAAATTTCTTGCAATGACAGGATTTGAGGAAGGAGATATATGGAATATATTTTTCAGATGGGAAAGCACTGAACTGGATTATTCCTGGCATAAAACTGAGGGAATAGCAAGGACAACACAGGGCTAAGCCAAACAAGATATGAATATTTCTAAATATCCCAAAAAATAGGCGGATATGCTTTGTAATTACACAGAAAAAAGGTAAACGGGTCTAATGTTAGAAGACTGCCCCTTAAATTGAACCCTTCAAAAAAATATGTCATGCTTCATAGCACCTTCATAGATAAATATAAAAAAAACATTCTCAATTACACTCTAGTCAGGTTCCTAAATGTTTTGAAATTGTGGCAAATGAAAGCTCACTGCCAAAAGTTTGAAGTGGATCAAAGCTTGTTTATTTCAAGCGTTTTTCAAGAATTTACTACTACTTTCATGTGTCATACACCTTTTCAAGTTCATAATTTATATTTTCATTTTGACTTCCTTCAAAAGGAAACCAAAACTAAAATGTTTATTATAAGCCTGAAAAATATCACGTCTTTGAAATAGCTGGGTTGAAAATATTATTGGCATGCAACGAATGGAGGTAGGACAGTTTGGGATTCTGATAGTTAGGGGGTCAAGCAGTTTGGAATTTCTGATGCCAACAGAGAGGCGGGGGGGGGGGGAAAGATGAAGAGGTTGCCCATGGTAGGGTATGGATATCTTCTACAATATTGCCCATTGTTTATGGCCTTACTTCCATGCCAAGGCAAAAATGGCTGTGTGAACATTATCTTAGTAGCTATATTAAGATAAGATCAGTTCTATTTGTGTTTAAGGGAAAATTACAGTAAACCACACCCACTAACGTTTTACAGGTTCTTTTCAAAATTTATAACAATAGTCCCTGTCACTAATAAATAGGATGTTTCCCCCCTGAGATAACTGTAGTCATCCTACCAAATGTTATTCAAAAGAAAAACTTGCTTGATCAATATTTTGTGATATGAATCCAGATTTTAAGGTAGTCCATGGGAAGTCCATTCAAGTAGTCCATTGACTAGGGGTTAGCAAAATGTACCCCAGCCCACAGTGATCCAACATCCACCATTTTAAAGAAAGCGAAACTCTTTTTCAGAGTGGAATGGAATGAAACCCTCTAGACCTGTCGTGATCCATTTGCCCCCAAGAAATTTTCAATTTCAATTTTGGTTGAATGGATTGTGCCCTTAGGCACCTCTAGAACACAGCCCTACAACTACACCTATTGTTCATTGCAACAAGTCACCACAAATTCCTATGATCTCCTGTTCATCAGGTCCTTAGTGAAAATCACGCTTCATTTCCTCACTTTTAAAAGCTATTTGAAGTAGTCTGAAGTAAATTTTAGCAAAATTGAATCATAACTGAATCAGTTCATTGTAATTCACACTATATTAGTTTGTGCACAAATGTGAAAGTATCTCAGAGAAACTAAAAGAGCTGGTTTGGAAGAAAAAAAACAATACATATTCAAGCATTATAAATTATTTGCCTGTATATCAATTGATGGTGAATTGAATTACAAAAAAAAATTTACTTCACAATTATATTACCGCTAAACAAATAAACAAAAAAATAAAACAAGGGACACGCTAAATAACTTATTCTTCCACAGACTTACAGAACTTGAAAACAGTTCTTTCTTCAGTCGGACGATTTTTTCTCCTTCTCATGTGAAATATGAATTTTACAGGGAAAAATGCCGCACACATTGCCCTATTAGAAGCCATACCATCACACCAAAGCGGTAAAAATTATAACCATTTTTCGGAGACAAAATGGCGGAAGAAAAAGGCATCAAATATCGCCAGGCGTTCCTAACGGGCGGAAAAATAGGGCATTTTCTGTCTGGGGCGAGGAAAATTTGCATCCAAACATGGAGCGGTTGGCCTTATTTGGATTGGTTACACTTGTGGTCGTTTTTCAATGATTGCTGGGAAAAGCTTTCGAAGCGCTTCGCCTACGCCCTACAACACCGAGAGGTTCACCATTTTGGAAGAATAAATTCTGTAGTTTCAGTGAACTCGTAGCTCCATTCGGGGCTCGAGTAGCGAAAAGGACAACTATAGTTCCTTTCGACGCCATCGCTGGTTTTAGTTGTGGCGATCGGAGGCAATTTGTTCTTTCAAGATGACGTGCTGTTTGAGTGAGGAGCAGAAAGAGATCAGACGAATCAACGCCGAGATCGAAAAGCAGCTAAAGCAGGATAAAAGGAATCAAAGGAGAGAACTGAAATTACTTTTACTTGGTGAGCATGACATATGTTTTACTGGAACGCATTCATATTTTATATTAAATCTGCATGAAATGCAGGGCTGTGTTGCAATCGAACCTGGTCGCTTGGTTGTATGTTCGTTCGATAAAATACAGATAAAAATATAAATATAAAACATATACATTTATATAGAAATTTATATACATATATATACTATATACACTTATATAGATATACATTTATATATACGGTCTGTGTATTGCTGTGCTGGATGAGCGAGATCACTTGATGAAGTTACTGATGGTAGTGCAGCGACCGATTGTTCCAGACCTTTGCCGACTCCATGTTGTTAGCGCACTATCATATTTGGAGTAAATGCTTAAATTTAATCCTTACTGCCACTAAATAAATTAAGACTTTCTTTTATTCTGCATATGGAATAAGAAACTTCATAGCCCTCATTGTAGGGTGAGCAAATCTGAAGTTCACAGCGTTCAGCCTGGTCTGGATGTTGTTTCCTCAGTTCGTGGGCACGGGATGTTATCCGTGCGAGATTGCTGACTGTGGGATGTGCTCTTTTCACAGGAACTGGAGAATCAGGCAAAAGTACCTTCATAAAACAGATGAGAATTATCCACGGGCAGGGGTACAGCGATGAAGACAAACGAGGCTATGTCGCTTTGGTACATCAGAATATTATCACGGCCATACAATCCCTAACGATAGCGATGGAATCCTTGAAAATAGCTTACAAGGATCCAGCAAATCTGGTATGAATTGCGTTCTAGAATGCTTTATGACCTTGTTTATTACATATACTTTGTTTCTCCTCAATTGCTTCAGAAGTTGCCCGCTCTCAAAACGCCTCCGTAGCGAATTAAAATAGATGAACTTGATTTTTTTGAACGAATTTTGTTTTGATGTTTATATACCTCTATTTCCATTTTCCCTTAGGAGCATGCCAAGACCATGAGAGAAGTTGACCCCAAAAATGTAACTACCTTCGAAAAAGATTATTACATAGCTACGAAATCTCTTTGGACCGACCAAGGCATGCAAGAGTGCTACGACAGAAGAAGAGAATACCAACTTAGCGACTCTGCGAAATAGTAAGCTCAAGTTTGTGTTTATGTCAGTTCACATACAGCGTGTTTCGTTTTAGAATGAAATGTTCAGTTTTGTTCAATAAAAGGAATATCGCCGCCTCGATCAAACGTTCGGTTTTGTTTCTGTTTCGTCACAAGTAGCTAGCAATTCACGCCATATTCGTATTTTCTGTGATTCCATCTGGAATATCCTCCACAATCCCTTTGTTTTCGAACATCGACTACTCATGCTGGCCGAATACATTAGTCCCCTCCTTCTGGTATTACTTTGATTTTGAAACATGTATGGTATCAAAGAACATGTTCGAAACATTATTTTGTGGACGGGGTATGATATCTTCGCCCGGTGGAGGTCCCTTGTCAATTTTTTGCAGCAAATTGTGTGCGATCTTTGACGTGCAGCCTCGTTTGAATTATCGAATTTATTCGTTTAGTTTCTCCTGACTCGCATGTTACTCAGTGAACGAAGAAATTCGATTTAAAACATTATTTCTTGTTTTTGAAAAAGATTACTTTCTTTGCTTCTGTGAATGTAGTTTCGGGGGTAGGCGATCGTAGCGGATTTTCTTGACCCTTCATTTAAAGCGAAGTTGACTTTTGTTCTTTTGCATTTCGTATGCCAGAAATCTAATGGTACTTCTTTTGCTAAACTTTCAGCTATCTCACCGACTTAGACCGAATAGCCAAGCCAGATTATCTACCGACGGAACAGGACGTTCTTCGAGCCAGAGCTCCCACGTCTGGGATCATAGAGTACCCGTTTGATCTCGAAACGATAATTTTTAGGTAAGCTTAATTTTCTTTTCAGGCATTAGTACTGTTATTTGATCTCCAAGCAACGGTAGCAATCTTTTTAATTCCTGTTGTGGCTGATAAAGGGATATGCCTTTCTATCTCAATTCGAATTTTAAATTATGGAATTTTTTTGTTAGGGGCCTCAAATTTTCCCCCTTCAAATTTGTCTTAAATGGACAGGAAATATCTCCCACACAGGATGTTAAGGTGGTTTGGTTGCTTCTCTATTGCATTTCTAGGCAATGAATCTGCATAAAGGTTAAATGAAAACGTTTAGTTAGTCGTCATAAATATTTTGCATTTGAGCATAAGGAGGTCTGGAGTCAGGTTGTACAAACTATCCATTTGTAACACTTTGTTTACTTCTGGATTGGCCTCTGGCACTAGATACAGAATTTTTGGAATAACTCACTCATCTGAAGTATACTGTGGCTCAGCATTTTTCCTTATTCCACATGTTGAGAAGGTTATTCCCTGCAAACAGGATTTCCAGAAACAAATTATATGAACTTTGTGTAAATTGTTATTCTATTTCTTCGGTGTTGTGTTGAGAATGTAAAGAATCCCAACCATCAGTCAGATGTGAACCTTTTGTTCAATATCTTGTTTTATTTGAGTTGCAAATTTTAGCATGTTACTATTGTATGCTAAACTACAGTTGTAATGAGAGGGGACGCTAGTCCATGTTGAAACTATAGGCCTGGTTGAAAGGGATAAAGTTATTTTACTGACAATACCAAAAAAAAAGCATTGAGTCAAATGCTTGGCGATGGAGTGTGTTGAGTAATTTTGTTCATTGGCTTTTTATTAGCATTTAGGGTATGCTGACAATTTCTCTGTAGCAAGTTGAATCAGATCATCAAAACCAAGTTAACACATTAAATTTAATTTTGTAACTTAAAAATATTATAAAAATCATCAACGATCACTGAAGCATGAATACAGTTTAGCAGGTTTTTGAGATTAAGTAGGTCACCAAGAGCTCTGGATTTTTTGGGGCAAACCAGCTTGGTAGTGTAAGTGAAGAGATTGTTGTAGTTCGATTGTGGCCTGAACTTGTGTGGTATTGCAAACTGGACTATTCATACTTGAGTAGTCGGGTGATCTTTGGCTCGTTTCTCCATCTGTTCTATAAGGCTCATTAAGCACATGGACTGACTCCTGATATCAGTCTTCAACTGCACTACTAGTAGTCCTAAATAAGAAAAATGTGACGCAATTTACAATTTAACTTAGCCCATGGTTCAGGTTGCTATCTGCAGTGAGTCGCATCTCATCCAAAAGCAGGCGGTGGGGATGTAACAATACTGTACATCACAGAGTCCGTAAATGTGACATAAAAAAACCAGTCATAAGTACTGGTGTGGAAAATCAACAAGTCTCAAAGGTATATTTAACTTAAGCACAGGGTAATAATTAACCGGATTGTACAAAGCAGGAAATAATGTTTTTTACAGATGACACTAAATAATAAGCGCGGCTGCATTTCGAAGGTCATACTATGGAGGGGTTTTTTGGTGGTAGTTTTGTCTTTTGAACTCAAAGGAAATAAGTGCAATCTTTATCAAATTTCTGGAGCCATTAGGCTGTATTGCCAGCTGAGTTGTGTTGGGGAATTCAAAAAATGCAAAAACCCTTTAGTGACCCTCAAGGAAGGATAACACCACCAAAAGATTTAATTGATTGTTTTTTTATGCTTTTTGTCTCCGTAAGTTGACAGTGTCTTTTTTAATGCCTTATTTCTAAAAAAAGGGCTTAGTTAAATGTTAATCTTTCTTACAGAATGGTTGATGTTGGAGGGCAGCGGTCCGAGAGAAGGAAGTGGATTCACTGCTTTGAGAATGTGACGTCAATTATGTTTCTTGTGGCACTCAGTGAATATGACCAAGTGCTTGTAGAATCAGCTAATGAGGTGAGCTTATATTCAAATTGTAATAAACTTATTCATATATTTTTCTATTTGTCTCTAAACAAGCTAGATTGAAAAAATTGTCTCTTAACAAGCTAGATAGAAAAAGGAGAGTGGTGAATTACTACATCAAGCTTTAACTACAGCTTAAGCTTTCACAGTATGTTAAGCTTTAACCTGGTTGTAATTTTGGACCCTTTCAATAGGAAAAGATTTCATCCATGTAACTGATCCCAGGTGGTTAACTGTAGATTTCCTTGTAACACCAGTGTGAAATGGAGACATGATTATTATTAGGTTGAATTTATGCAAGTGGATATTCAGATAAGGGGAGAACAGCTCTTAACCCCACTGTAATTGCATGAGTGTCAGAGCTTGATGCTGTGACCGCTGGGACGACCAGTGCAAAGAATTTTTTTTTACTGGCAACTAACTATTCACACTTGGTTGCCACACTGCTCCCTAAGATATCGTAATTATTATTTTTTTAATTTTCATACTCATTGAATAAGAATGAATGAATGTGGAATACCAAACTATACTTCTCGTTTTCATGCCTTTGAAGCATTGTTCTTTTTATGAAATATGTCAAGTGAACTTTAATTCTTTTATTAACAGCATTCTGTCTAGGTATCTAAGATTTTTGTGAGAACTGTAGTTTGTATTGTCGGAAAGCTGGGCGTATGTAATAGATTTTGGAGAGGAGAAAGAAGTGTATATAACTTTAACATAAAAAATTTGACTACACAAGTGTGTTTATCTGTATTGTGTGTCCTGTTTTCTTGCCTGAATACTTTGCACAGCACTAGAATTACAGCTTTATTATTTCTACAGCACTGTTTTCATTGGTAACTGTAACTCCTAAAGTAATGCAAAAGAAAAAATTGTCCTTAATTAATGGTGAATTGTGCTTTTAAAACAAATTTTAAAACAACTTTCATGTGGATATCAGTTTTCACTCTTTGAAACAACTAGATCACATTTGATTGCATGACTGTACATTAGCAGGACATGTTATTGGTAATTGTCAAGATGTGTATAGGACTTATCAATTATTAACTTCTGATATATCTCAAATCAAATAAGACAGCATCCCTGGCTCTCAAGGCTGATTTGAATGTCCTGATTTTTTGGCTCACACGAAAGATTTATTTATCTAAAAAAAATATTTTGTTGAGAAAAGAAGTCAGTATTGGTGAGTAGCAAAGAAATAGCGACCATTTTGTTAACAATTGCCCACTTCTAGGGTAGTCACTAGTTACAACAGAATAGATAGTTAGTAGAGTAGTCAATCAGAGAATGGCATTTGTAATAGAACACTGGAAGATTTATACAAAAACTTGTCAGAAACACAAGAATTGTTTTCTATCTTAATTTAGTGTAATATTAATCCACATTTTGCTCTTTGTCTTTTTAGAACCGTATGGAGGAGAGCAAAGCATTATTTCGTACTATTATCACATACCCCTGGTTTCAGAACTCTTCCATCATATTATTTTTAAACAAGAAGGATTTGTTGGAGGAGAAAATTATGTTTTCGCATTTGGTGGAATATTTCCCTGAATTTGATGGTAAGTTTAAAGTTTCATGAGTGAAATGAATGAATTTGTACCTAGTGAGCTTCAGACCTTGATTTTTTGACTTCTAAAGGTCTGAAAGTCACTCTGAATGGTAAAAAAAAAATAGAAGAGTACAAAAAGGCCAAGGGGATAAGAGAGTAAAGAGGGGTAGAAAGTTTGACATTCCTTTGAATTTTTATATCACTTAATACTTAGACTGACATAGGGTTTATCCAAACAGGTGTAATTTTCACCTGCACCATTCAGAAGTCCAGACATCTGCATTTCCTGTAACAGTTATTTTCTTACGCTTGATAAAATAGAGTAACCTCATGGCCATGGGAATGAATAAAATTTTTTATATGCTTCATTGCTATGAGGCAAAATGGCCATCAGAAGCAGTGAAAATTGAACAGATGAAATATTTTAGTTATTGACATTGGAGGACAAAATGGAACTAAATTCAACAGAATTTCTTTTCTTATGCTATAATGGCTAACATTTCAAAAAAACGGAAATGAGAGTGAAAGACATGTACATGTAAAAACTAATTTGAAAACAAGACATCAAATAATTTCTTTGCCTTGCAGGGAAAGAAATGCTAAAAGGAAGTTCTCTAACAATAACTTTTCATTCAAGCTGATGCAAAAAAAACAAAGTGTTTGATGACTGTTGCAGTTGTATTATCAACTGCGGCATTGCCAATCATTCCAGAATTTGAATTCAACTTCAGAGTAATACTGTACTCTATTTTCTTAAGTCTGGGAGCCTGCCTTGAATCCACAATTGATATTCAAACTTACTTAAAAGCATAGAAATTGTCATGTTTTTGCGGCAGTTGGAGGACGCTGAGGACACTGTACTCCTTGATTTTCCATTTTGAAGTCACCTAAACTTTGATTTGTATTTTTCCTTTCTCTTTTAGAAGTTCCATGACTACCTTCACTTTTCAAGTGTATGATTTTAAAAAGAAAAACTATTTTTCAAGGACCCGTATAGTCCTCTAAAAATATGCTCAAAACACTGATTTGGATTTGTGTAGTTGTCCTCAAGAAGCGTAGAGCAATGAGAAAACCAGAGTCTTCAGGGAAGGGTAGTAAAGGCAATTGTCCTCATGTAGATTTTTCCTGGTGGTTATGAGTGGCACTGGAAATTGGAATAGGTTACTGGTCAGGTGGCATGGATTTCAATGGGTTACACTGAGCCCAGAATACTTTCATCTTGATCAGAGTCAGAGAGTAGCCGTCCTGTAATATTGTCTCTTGCTTACTTGCAAATCAAAAAACACATTTAGTTAAAGCCTTGAAATAGTTTGCAAATGTTCGATGTTGTCACCTAAATTTCAGGCAGCACATCGAGTTACTGAGTTCTGTCACATCTTTCTTGGAAGTAAGCAGGCAGAAGACAGCTAAAAATTCAGTGTCCCACCCACCATACAAACACAAAAGCAAACGTGAGCAAAAACAAGGCTTGTCAAATGATAATTTTCTAATTCGCAAACATCATTTCACACAATAGCAGGTTTTTTGTGCAATTTAGTGCTTAGTTCGTTCGTTTGTTAAGGGTGGAGCAGCAGGCAAATTGACCAACTGTGAGGGTGACGTTGCCTGCATGTTTTGAACATCTTGAGGAAAGTTCTTTTTGTAAAAATGATCAGTTTATATAGCTTTACCCGTCTGTGAACACCAGCAGGCCCTCCTGCTGAAAACATTAATGAAACCCCTGTAGTAATTTGGCAATGTTGTGTTTGCAGGAAGTGGTTTAACTCAATCTTTGTGTTTTTATTTTCAATTCAGGACCCCAGTGTGACGCCCAGGCAGCACGGGAGTTCATTCTTAAAATGTTTGTCGATCTGAATCCTGATTCAGATAAGATAATCTACTCCCACTTCACTTGTGCCACAGATACAGAAAATATCCGGTTTGTATTTGCCGCAGTGAAGGACACAATACTGCAGTTGAACCTAAAAGAGTATAATCTAGTTTGAATAGAGTTCGTAAGAGATCTTATAATCTGAGTTAAAGATAAGGAGGCAAGCAGGCTGTGAGAGATTCAACTTGGGGATGAAAACTGTAGAAAATCACAAAATGGTTGAATGGAGATTTCTTTATTTAAGATTGCTTGTCTTCAACTGATTCTAAGTGAAGTGCTTTTGTGTACAAAATACCCCAAAACAAAAGTTTCTGTGTGAGAATATAGCTAGTATTCAAGTTATCGAGACAAGTGCCGCACTGTGAATTGTTTTCCATTACATTTCAACACAGTTGAATGTTGTGTATTTTGAAAGTAGGCAAGCTACTGGAAATATTTTCCAAGTGTTAGATATATACATGTAGCTAGAACGTGTCTCAAAAGGATAAACAAGATATTAGTTTGTCCGAACAGTTTGTGTCCACTCCACTTCCCCTTGACTTGACTCTCCAACCAACATTGAGTTTTTTTTTCATAAGAGTGAGATTGATTTCTCAATTATTCCATCTTACAAGAATTTTGTATTAATAGGCTTTAGGAAAAAAAGTCCTGTTTTCTGTTGCTAATCTTTCTTTCTTTCTTTTGCGAGCATTGTAAAAATTTATTTACAGCACTGGCTTGCAGATATTTCAGTAAAAACCCCAGTTATTCATCTGCCTTTAATTGGCCATAAACAAAGTGTATATGATATCAATAATTTAACTTTTAAACTTAAGCTAGGCAAAACCCATCTTGCTTTCTTTGTATGTTCTGGGTAAGCTGGCTTCAGCCTGGAATTTTTCATCTCTTGTGCTCTTTTCTTCTTGTCGCATAATTCTGTCAGCAAACTTGCTGAATTGTGTAGTGTCTCGTTGTAAATCTTGTATAATCCACAGAAAACATTATATTAATATGATGAGTTAGATTTTTCGTATTCAGGTTGCAGAAATACCCCCTCCCCCTCCCCCTTCCGTTCACCCATTTTCCCTTCTGCTGTACTGTGAGCATGATAATTTTGTTATTTTTGATGTAGTTAGTTGTATAGAAGGTCGAACAGAAAGGTGTTTTGTTAGCTTGAGGTCTGCAAGGAACAAAAAAGTTCCTTCTTAGTGGCAATCATTTTATAAAAAGCCTTTAGCAAGAATGAGCTGTTCTGCAACAAAAAAGGAGCTAGTCTTAATTGACATGATAACCTTTCAAGCCTCAAAGTTATCATAGCATAATTTATTTTGGAAAACCACCTGAACTTACCCAGACCTGTTTGTAAGGGTGTACTTTGTAAGTTTTTTTTGGGCCATCAAGGGTTGAAATCGAGCTCCTTTCTGTTAAGCCTTCTGTTATAATTTCTGTTGTCTGAACACTTTACATGTAATTTGAATGATAGAAAAGTTAATTGTCTTGCCACTGCAATCTGCTTCATGATGGAAATCAGGCTGTTAACGAAAAATTTGATTCCTGCAGTAATCAGTGTTAAAGACTTGGTAGTATTTGTGTCTTGGTTCAGGCCAAAAAATATTAATATCAGGATGTAAAGAAACTTGAAACATCACAACTGACACATGTCTTTAAAGGAGACGTAGATTTCCTGAAAATGACTTCAGAGTTACTTTATCTCTCTGATTCTTGAATTACTACTCCAGAACAAGTCTTCACTGTTACCAAGCTGCAGTTTGTCAAAGGAAAAAAGATATGAATCCTTATAAGAAAAGGTAGCAGTCTTTGCTTTTAGAAAGTTTTGCATGAATGCGAAGGAAAGCTAACTTTCTTTATTTCTGTGTGATCAGCGTTAAAGTAACCTTAATGTTGGTTCTGATGTTTTACTCTTTCATTGATGTATCTCGACTATGATGGTTTTCCTTATTGTTCATCCAATTAGTTAGCAAGTAACTGCACCTGCAATTCCCTTGTGAATGAGTTGTTTCTGATTGGTCGAAGAGTAAGAAAAACTAGTGCAAAGGTGTCGAAGAAAAAGAATTCTAAAACTGCCACTAACACATGTGGAGGGTTTCTCTGTTGACAATAGCTGTAGTTACCTAATAACTTCTTCATAACGTTAATTTGGCCTCAGTCTGATTGACTGTGCCTAGCATGTTCTCTTTGTGTTGCATTCATTGTCGATTCTTTCCCTTTGCGGCTGACCATTCTTGGACCATAGAAGAAATAGAAAAGAGATAAATTATTATTGTTATGGAGCCAAAATATTTGGCAGACGATTCCAATAAATTTTTTTATTCGTTCATGATTATGTCAGCATTGCATCTAGCATGGCTTGATCCACTTTAGTTTGTGCCCTGACCTAGCAGCTCTTGATTTCATTAATCAATTGCTCATGTATGTGCGTGTCTATGTATGTAATTCTAGTACTTTTACAACTGTTCGTTTCTTTTTCGTTACCGTAAACCACAATTGTTTGTTTTTAAGGGCCAGTGAAGTCACTACTATTCTAGGCTGACGGACTTTTTATTGTAAATTTTTCTGCAGCAGAAAGATTAAAACATAGCAAAACGACAAAACATGGGAAACAATTTGTTGTGTGGCTGCTTTTATTACCTTATTTGCTGTTATTACTGACCGGTTTTTGATTCAGTTATGACAATTTTTTGAGATCTTTTTTGACGGCTTGGTTTAGCCCGACCAGAATGCAATAAGTACGAAAGTCGGAGTTGGTTAAATGCAAGCGTAAAGGCAAATACGTCAAGTATTGAATATCTGCGTTGAACAGTTCTCACAGTTCAAACGGTAGTTGTAAAAAAGTTGTCACTGGATCAAGAACCCCTTGTAGCGATCTTTCCTGTGAACTGAGGGCTTCTTTGGTTTGGGTATTAGAATTGTGAACGCCCTGTTGTTGGCAGTTGTATTTTAGTGGGCGTTGTTTGGTCGTTCAAGTCGTTGGTGATTCCAACACTAAGAAATCGTTCTTATATCCTGCCTGCAGGAAATAACCACAAATGTCATGAATGAAACTGAATTGTGGTTTCAAGAGGGTTTCCGATTAACCTTCAAAAATATTGGGGAAGGGCACAACCACGCGATTGGCCTCTCGTGTTTATTCGAGCTCAGAGCTGTGATTGGTCCATTGCGTTACTTACGTTTACTTTGAGTCACGCGATTACACTGGCTCCAATTTCTCAAAACTTCTTGAATTCTCCAATGGCAGTCGCTGGTAGTGGTTAAGTCGCTCTCATAACAGCCCTCGTTTCTGAGCTAATTTCAGCAGCTTATGAACCCTCTGCCGAAGATCACTGGTCAGTATCAGTATTAATGAGTAACAAACAGGCACTATCTTATAATCTCCGTAATTCTGAGTGAAAATAAATACCCTTAGCAAAGAAAGCGACAACAGTCGAAGATTTTTCATGCTGGACCTTTATATCCTTTGCGAATTGAAACTGGAAAATCTCCGCTTTTGAAGAGGGCGGAAAACCATATTCCGGCAGCCGGTCGGGTTTTTACCATATGTCCCCGCTAATCAATATGGAGTAAGCCGCAGGTTATGGAACGGGCCTACGTTTAGTAGAACCCTGGAAACGAGAGTATCCGGAGAAAAATGCCCGAAGCAACGAAGCAACGAAAATATCAACTATATACGTGTGACAATGGCTGATTTAGGGAGGGGGGGTCAAGCTCTCTTGTACGCAGTACCACCTATTGGAAGGCTTAACCTGCTATGACACCCAGCCTGGGTATCCTCGACCCACTGCCCCCAAAGATGACTAAGGGCGATACAAATCTCTTATTCAAATATGATTAGGTAGAGTCTGCATACCAGCCAAAGAGCCCATAAGGCCGCCGCTTATCTCCGGCTTCTGAAACATAATGCGACTAGGAGTGTTTCCACTCCCTCCACTGGCTGGGATGTTAGTCCATCTAAGGTTAACCCCAGCATTAAATTGTCCGGTACCCATTTATACACCTGGGTGGAGAGAGGCACTGCAAGATTAAAGTTTCTTGCCCAAGAACAACACTCCGTGACCCCGGCCAGGGTTCGAAACCGGACCGCTCGATGCGGAAACAAGCGAGCTAACCACGAGGCCATCTCGCCTCCTGACTCAGTTATTAGAGTTTAACTTTTAGGGTCAGTTCCATAGTGAGGCACAGGGGTAGAGGCAAGGCAACTACTTTCTTTAGTTTTATAGTAAAACCCAAGAATTCTACTTGTTCACCGCGAGCTTTACCCAAGAGAATATAATCTTGTTTTACCATAATAAAGTTCTCTCAATTGTGGGATTTTCTCCTCAGTCATCGGTCTCGGAAAAAATAAAAGAAAAGAAAAACCACAAAAGAAATACAGGTATTAAAACGGCCACTTCTGTTAGGCGGCGAGCAATCAAAGTCCCAATGATGGCTTTTTATTGTTTCTACCTTCATTAGCGGCCAACCCCTTTTAAGCGGCCATAGTCATTTGAAGCGGCCATAGTCCATTTCCACGAGGGTGGCCGCTTAACCCGCAGGATGATTCTGGAGGAGTATGTAGGCGACCATGTTTAGAGGGCTGACGTATTCAGATCGTTTACCCCGCCCATATCAAGACGAGTAAAAGCCAGCTCTCGCCGATTTCTATTCACGCATGCGTAAACTAAAATGAGGCTCATTTTATTTTACGTACGGTCTGCGTGAATACAAACCGGCGAGAGCTCGCTTTTACACGTCTTGGACTGGATGCCTGGTTGACTAATAGATGAGAATGAGTGAAAATTTGTACGCAGAGAAATAACGCGCTTTGTAGCTGAAACCTGCTAAAAATTCAGATCTTTATATTTACTAACAGCTAAGAAATAGGCTGAAATCACTAAAAAACAACCTAGTAAGAGACCTTGATGTTGAGAACAAAGCAACACGCCAAGCCTTGGCAATCCCACGACTTATCTAACAATAGCAGGAGCCTGACAATAGTAAGTCCGAAGGGTGGGGGAGGGGGAATGGAATTGAATTGAATTCACAGACAATTTATTTTTTTAACAAACTCCAGTACCATTCCAGACGCTTCTGACCATTTCCATGACCCAAATCCCATTTTTTCAGATGTGCATATTCCCATAATAGTCAAATTCCAGTTTCCATTTTACGCTGGCCTTCTGACCCTTCACACGTATCACAGTTGCTATTCCCTGAGGTAAGCACAGTTTGGTTGTGTGTTAAGGGCGTGGTCGGTATATTTCAAAAATAAGATTTATATTGCTTTAAAATAACCTATAAAACATATTATTGAGTATTAAAAAGGCAAACAATGCGAGAGCCCTACAAAATAATTCGAATCCGGTAGATCTGTAAACTGAAATCAGAATATTAGTTCCTAGATCTTGTGAATGTGCGATGTATTTGAAAGGCCAAAGAAAGTTTCTCCATCTTTTATTTGACTCGAGGCCGGAATTAACAAAACAGCGCGAGTTCCTAAAAATCTACCGTTTCCCCATTTGTCTTGACACACACGCAGCACACTTCAGCCTCGGCAACAAAAAACCGCTCCAAAACACGAATCTTCGTTTTGCAGCCTCGTTTTCAAACGTTGGTATTTTGACAGTTTATGAAAAAAGATCACTACAAACTTGGCTTTGGATTACTAAAAGCGTACGGCGCTGTCGATTGGATGTAAAAGGAATATTATTCTGAAGTAACATGGCTGCAATTTTTCTAAATTAGCAACCGAAATAGTCTCTTCACTGGTTTATGTGTGTTTGGTGCAAAAAGCGATGCTGTGCTGCGCTTTCTGAGGCCGTAGAAAAATCTTTCAACTGACGCGACTGATAACATTCGCCTCGGAGAGTTGGGAAATTATGGGATATCGTTGGAGGGGGCTTGATGAATTGCCACAATGTTCGCTACAAGTCCGAGCGCTGTGATGGGCTTCATGAAATCGAGCGGACATTGTTGAAGGAAAACTTCGTAGACACACCCAGTGGCCCGCTTTCGGCTTAGAAATGAAGTTCTCCTCTTTTTCGGTTTACAGTAGCGTTTCTTCGTTTGAAGGAAATGCTTTCTTACGGTTCATATGGCAGATGGAGGAAGAGATCTGAAATCGCGTGTCGCCAGTGCTTGTACCGAAGGCAAACAATGGCGAGTGTGGAATTCTCACTGTTTCACCGGCTTTCAGTCAGAAAACGTGTGGCTATGGCCCCGGTGTGTGCATTTGACTATTTCGACAAGCGAATTTTTCAATATAGTGGCTTTATTTCGAAATATTAGGACAAAATTTACAAAAAATTTGCCTTCGAGGCGACCAAGATGGCTGCTGTGTTCACGTGACTGAAGGCTTAGCTTGGTAAGTTAGGAGAATATAATTATTTTGAATGCAAGCGTTTGTTTACGCGTCGTTTGCCTCTTGTGCGAAAAATTATGTATGGGACTGGCCTAGTGTCGATAAATCTTGTTTTAGTACTCTTTTTGGCGTATTTTTTTTTGATTAAGATGATCTCTTTGGCAACTATATGACTCGTACAAATTTTTTTGGCATTATCTGTTATTTTGATTTTTGGATTGAAAAATGTATTTTGAAACGTCAGTGATGACTGCATTTGGTTAAATTTGGTATAAATTATAGTTTTCGCCACTTTTGAGCGTCATATGAACATTTGGTCATTCGCTTCGACTGAAGATCAAAATAGAGTTTCTCGTTACCGTGTTTACATTCATGTAAAACATTCGTTATTTTTGTAGGGTCTCGCGGAGACAATCCATTGTACCCCCTCTGGGGAAAATGCTACCGTGGCGCGAGGCGAGCTAAATCGTTCGATTTTGTAGAAAGGTGCAATGGATAATGCGACTCCAGCTATAACGAACAACACAAGGATGGAGAAACGGATCGCTTTAGAGTGCGGCAAAAGGAAACCAGATGAGGTAGAACTTCGACTCTTTTGAGGTCTAAGGATCTCGTCTCGACGAATTTTGAGCCTTTGGTTCGATTGGTGGCTAGAAAGTGCAGTAAATCGACTATTTTGTGAGTCGTCCCTTCTCCATGTGCTTTTGTTGTTTTGCAGATTGTCGAGCTCATCTTGGACAATTGTTATTCCACTAATGTCGTCGGTCTAACAGATGAATTTGTCAACTTGGAAAGGCTGTCTTTGATCAAAGTTGGGCTGACTAATTTGAAAAATTTTCCCAATTTACCAAATCTGACTCGGGTAAGTGAGATTTCTTGGAGAGCGTATGTTGTTCTCCTTCATGTGTTTGCACCCTACCTGGGTTATTTTGAAGTTCTTTGCGCGTTCGTAGCAGCTTTAGATACTCAGTATTCGTTGCTCTTTATTCCCAGCTGGAACTTGGCGAAAACAGGATAACATCAGGCCTACAGTCTCTTCAAGGATCACCGAAATTAGCGCATTTGAGCCTTAGCAATAACAGAATAAAAGATCTCGAAACTCTAGAACCCTTGGTAAGTACAAATGTTCTGAGTAATCGTCTGAGGTGAGACGCGGACCCAGTATCGATCAACTTTTAAATTTGACTGCAGAATTGAGTGGGAGCTTTTGTTATTTTTGTATTTTGAGGCCTGGCTATTTCCAAGTAGCTCTAATGTGTCGTGTTTCTTTTCTCTTCGATAGTCAAAACTTCAAAATTTAAAAAGTTTGGATCTTTTAAACTGCGAGGTAACGACGATAGAAGGATACAGGGCCGAAATATTTAAAATGATACCATCCCTGAAATATCTCGACGGTTATGACAGGTAAGGCAAGACGAGAGCGCAAATTGCTTGCGCCTTCGTTCTGTCGCTTATTCGCAGTTCTACAATTCATTGTCGGTGCTCACATTTTATACCTTTACTGTTTTTGTCCGCCATTAGATACGGCAATGAAGCGGAGGACACGGATTCCTCAGGAGAAGAGGACGGCGAGGAAGGCAAGTTTTGATTCCTATTTCAATTGTTTTGATATGTTCCGGGACTGAAAGCATCGTGAAAAGAAAACGAAACTATCCTCAACCATCCACAGGGTTGATATTTTAAAATAAATTGAAGTTTGCAAGATCCTTTTGGCGTACCGCGTTAAAATATGCAAGGGCCCGGCAGGATAAAGAAGAATTGAGTGGAAGGCTAATTCAAACGCCAAATCAAACGATTCTTTTGCATTTTCGTCGAGAGACGGAGATAAGTGGTTGTCCTTTCGTATGTGAACAGTTACAGAAGGGTTTCTTTTGGTCTTTTCTCGCTAATGTTATCACCGGAGGAAAATAAATGGTCGCGAAAAGCGGGCACCATGCAGTAAATGAAATTCCCGCGCATTTCTCTTTTCGAAGCTATTTTAGGATTTTTTTCTCGGTTTTCTTTTGTCGATTTTGGCTACGTTGGGCAATCTTATGGTGTAGCATTAGGTACTCCTTGCAGTAAAGTATGTGTATTTTGAGTTCCCTTTTTATGTCAAAATCGGATCAAATTTCATTTCAACAATTGGGAGAAACCGTGATCTGATCTGATTATTTCAATGAATTGATTCATTTGAATATTGACAGATTTTTTTCCTCATTTAGGGATTTAAAATTTAAGGCAATTTCTCTGTAGTGCCATTGAGTATCTTCTTTCCTTCTTTGGTTGTTGAAAATTATGATAATGATTGGCTTGATATTGAGTTTTTGTTCCATTTTTGGTGTTATTCTGTTTCTAGTGCTACCTAGTGCTACACTAGGTGTTGACTAGTGGCCATCAACAAGGCTGTGTTGATAAACAGTCTTGGTTAATAGCACTTGCAAAGTGATGTAGTATTTCTTCAGACGCTTCAAGAGCACCTAGGACCAACGTTTTTTTTTTTGCTAAAATAAGAGAGTTCATTTTGTGAAGTAATTTGCTGCCAAAAATTTTTGATTTGGTAAAATCCTCGAATTTCTATGCCCCATAGAGACCGAGTTTTGAATGGTCCACTACTACGTATAGGGAATCTGGGGAGAGTTAAGCTGTGACATCAAATCCAGGACAGACACTTTAAAGCTTGATTAAGCTAACCCAGGATTAGTGAGAATTTTGATTTCAGTTCTCAAACTTTTCAGCGAGGTCTTTATAATTTTTTGTCCTTCAGTTTTGAATTTGAATAATCTTAAACAACATAAAACATAAGCAATGAAAAACAATTTTATACAAGAAAAATTGATGCTCTGGTAAATTTTTAATGCTGGAGTAGTGTTAACCAGCTATGAAACAACCCAGTTTGGACTCTTTGGACACCAACTTTACTTGTAGGAAGAATTTATCATTTCAGGTTGCTTTGATCAGAGCGTGACATGATTATTGTATTCACTGTTCCTGTCTTTTCTTGGATAGATGATGAAGGTGATGAAGATGATGAAGGAGATGAGGATGATGATGATGAAGATGGTGAAGGTAACCATACTGTTGTGATTTACCTGCATAAAATAATGAGAGCCACATAGTATTAAAAATGCTAGATAAAGGTTTATTTTTTATTCTAAATCAGGTCATTGGGAACAGTTCCAGTCTCGTGATGCTTTTCTGAAAAATTCTTTTGTAGTGAAAGGGTGAAAAGTTACATTGGCAGTCACAACCAGCTATGAAAAATGTTAAATATGCCCCGTTTCCTCTTCTTTTGTTACTTTCAGTGTTGCGGACAAATTCAGGGTACTAAGCTGTGACTGTTTTGGTAGCTTTAGTAGGGAAATATAGTTGACAGCTAGATTGTCCAAACAGGTTGCCAATTTGGTCACTACTACAGTACAAAAGACTGTTTGCTCATCGACATGGATTTTTAATTGCGCGGCCATGGGCCGAGCGCAGTTCTTAATCTACCCTTGTTGTATTTTTTTTGTCTGTAGGCTGAACCAAACTTCTCTCGGCCAGAATTCGAATGACACAACTTATGATGTTCAGGGTCAACAAAAATCTCAGATTACAAAGTCATGCCGAACTCACGGTTTGCAAAAAAATCTCTTCAAAACCCTGACTTCAAAGCGATATACCACTTAAGCGACAATAGTTACCTCATATCGGCAGTTGTAAAATCTATTGCTTAACAATCCAGCTTCATTATATTAAAATTTCGACGAAATCGAACAAAACCAGAACTAAATATAATTAGATTTTTTTGTCACCTCGCTTCATTGCTTGAGTCAACAAAGTCGCCTATAGCCACCGAAACACACGAACATAACACGAACCGACCTTTCAGTCAAAAAAATCCAGGATTATTGCCTGAGAGCTGAAAATTGAAGAGGAACATATTTTTCAAGCTTTTTTCAGGTTATTTACACGAAAAAACGAACGAACGAAACAAAAAACAGAACTAAACAGTGACAAGAGCAGATAATTTATTCACCGCGTGGCCTTTGTTACGTTCAAGTAAAAAAAAAGCTTACTTCTGAATAATTTCAGACTTACAAGCCAGCAACTGGTCCCAAATTATTTTCTGTATCCTTAAAAATATCCTGACTTCTATCTCTGAAAGATTTGGCCGCAATTTTCGAGCAAATGAACATTTCGCCGACGGTAATCACTGATACGGTGGCTTGAATACCAATCGCTAACTTTACAAAACCCTCCCGAGGGCAACCTTGTTCTCAGGGTCCTATCTCTTCCTACCTAGAGATAGGTAACAGGGAATCTTTTAAATGGATGGTGAATCTTTAAATGCGGGAATCTTTAAAAGCGGGAATCTTTAAAATTCCCCATTCCCTGCTGAAAAATGATGGCTGGAAATAAGGTAATTTTCTCAGCTGAAGTGGTCAGATATCATGTAAGGTTTTTATGAGCGCAAACAGAGGAGTTTTAAAAAGCGTGGTTATAAGTTGTTTCAACTTCTTCTTGTAGTATAATCGCTAAGTCAAACTAATTCAACCACAAATCTGTATGTTTGTCTTCCTTGCCTGTTTTTTTTTTCCTTTTTTAATACTTTTACAACAGTAGTTTTTTTTTTTCTTTTTTAATACTTTTGCAACAGTAGTTAAGTCTGACTAAAACAACAGTGATACTTATGGCATTAAAAACCTTACTATTAGGTGAGGATGATGATGAAGATGATGTAGATGATGAAGAGGGATCAAGTGGTGATGATGATGATGAGGGAGTTGAAGGTGACGGTACGTTAATGATTGAATTTTTCACTTCCCAATGAAATTTAATGGATATGTTTTTACATTCCTAACCTTTTAAGCTTGTTTCCAAGAGTATACATACAATTGAACCCCAGTTGCTTGCACTCTCAAAGTGGCTGAGGAAAAAACAACATTCGATGGGACATCTTTTGAGTGTGAGATAGGAAGGGGTTTTAGATGTCATGGTCCAAGGTTGCAAGGTTTAACTTTAGCATGTAATACTTTTGTACCTTTTTGAGAATAATTTATTTCTCCTCTGCTGAACTGAATGGCTAAAATGTTTTACTGTTCTTTTATGACATATAAACAAGTCTTTGCATTATCATTTAGAGGGTGATGAAGATGAAGATGAGGAGGATGACGAGGATGAAGGAGAAGATGAGGAGGAACCTGGTCTAGATTACTTACAAAAAGAAAACTTAGAGGTAAATGTTTGTGGATGGGTGCAATGGGTGTAACATCAAAGTGCTTGCAGCATGAGAAATGAATGAACAAAAAAAATATTAGCTTTCCCTTCAGGCAAGCTGTTGCACAAGGTTACTCACCGAAAGTTCTAAGGGGCAAGCCTGTTTGCTACTGTGGGAGAAGAGTTTGTAGAGATCTAAGTTGGTTGAATGTCTTGCTGTTGTTACACTTAAAAATTCCGCTTAATCACTTCGCTCTCTTACATGTAAGAGTCTAAACCACACTTTGGTGTATTAGTGCAGTATTTTCAATTAGAGCTTTTACTTGCCAGAACTCAGGTGGTATTCTAATGTAAATTTCAGCTGCCACTTATCATAGTTGATTTGCAAGAGAAAGTTTTCATTGACCTTTCATTCATTGACTGTCTCACTAATGCTGTTCCTGAGCCACCACCTATTCAACCCTCTAATTGCACGGATTGGTAACTTATTTGTTTTTTGTAGGATGAAGAAGAAGGGGAGGACTTCAACCCTGATGAGGAAGATGAAGAAGAAGAGGAGGAGGAGGAAGAGGAGGAAGAAACAGGAGAACCTGACAAGAGAGGAGAAAAGAGAAAGAGAGAAGATGATGACGATGACGATGATGACGACTGACACAAACTCCCATAGCAATCGTGGAGCTACTTACCCTAGATTGGAAATGCTCTTTATGTATAGAGTTGTCAACGATGTTCAAGAGGTCCTAATTTGTGAGCCTTTGCAAGTGCCCTTTTATCAGGCCTCTCACTAGATGGGTCCCTTGGCTTGTAGGTGGCATGTTCTCTGATTCCTGGAGTTGTGACTGAGTCGTTTCTTATTTAGTAGTCAGTGTTAGCTTGTTTAAGTGGTCCAATGATAGTAGTAACTTAAATTTCTATTTGCTCTCAGAGTTAATCTATTCTTCTTACCCTGTTAGAGATCAAATTCTAAATGGCCCTGTTTATCAAGTGTTGTGGTGTGTAAGTCATAACTATTCTAATAAGATGACTCTGTGACACATCAGACCACAGTTGCTTGTTTTCAGTTTTGTACAGTACCAAAGATCAGCCATTGAATTAAGTTTTTCAAGACTTATCACTTGCACTGGTTGTACAGTAGATAAAAGGAAGGGACAGCCTCTGTGAACTTGCATGACCGACTTTCATTTTTGAGGGTAGAAAGTAAGTTTTAAAATCTCTTACATCGAAAGTTATGAACGATTATTTCTTATGTTAGCATCCATTGTCAAGACTTCTTTAGTTATTAAATACATCACTGTAAGTAAGACCTGTTGGATTTTGTATGTGCAAGTGTGTCTGTAGAGGCGCAGGTTTATGGCAAACATCTGTTACTTATACTTTAGTTTATAGTATAAGGCACTTTGATGGACCAGGTTTATAACATATATCTATAGAGAAAGAAATGTTTGAATGGTTATGATAAAAAGTAACACTACACTGTCAATTGTTTTCTGCATTTTCGCCTTGCCTAAATTCAATGAGTTTGAGTTCTTTTTGTATCAGAATTTATTATGATTTCTGGATTTTCCTATTGGCAAGTTTGGCCTAATCCAAAGAAAAGAATGGAAAGGAAGGAAGAAAGAAAGCGAAAACTGTTTGTCTTATCATAGAGTCAGATTTTGGTTTGCCTTAGTTTTGTTTTTGAACAAGACCATTTGACTGGTCTAAAACATGTTAAAACAAAGCTAAGGATATTGTTACATAGGACCTGGTACCCCTAAAACAGGCCAGCACAGAAATTATAAAAAGAAAACAGGAAAGTAACAACTCAATTAACAGTTCGTACATACTACATCCACTTTTTGTATAGGACATGCATGTAAAAAGTTAGGCCAAGCAAACGCTATCATAAAGTTTTTGTCATCTATTTTGTGAGCAATAATTCACATTATTCACAACCCCCTGGTATTTTATGGAAATTTTTAGATTATAGTTGTCTTATGTTGTCATTCTGCTCTGTAACTGATTTGCACATTTTCTTAAGCATCTTGGACTTACTGTTTACATGCCTATGTCATACCATTTCAGAAGGTATAAGCCTTCATTGTAAGTGATCTCACTAGGGATAAATAGCAGCTTCCCAGCTGAAAAACTGTTGACAGTCTTAAATTATTATGCATTGTGGTTGAAGTTGATTCCTTATCAATCATGAGTGCAGTTTTAAGTAGGTCTTTGAGCATTTTGGCCCCTGTATGTTGGAAACTACCATTGCTTAACTAGTACTTTTCGTTTTGCTAGTGGCTGGGAAGATCTTATTCATAACGCTTCACATACGGCTTTTGTCTTTGAAAAGTATAGAAGTTTTGCTTCACAATATTAGGTGCTTTCATTATTATGAAATTAAAAAAAAAACGATTTGTAAAAAATGGCATTGCTTTTTTGGCCTATAAAGTGGAAATGCACGGGTTAAATGGGGCGTTTCAGTGGAGGGTCCAGATAATGAGTATGCCCCCAATTTTTTTCCGGCCGTTTTGGGGAACTTAAATTAAGGTGGGTCCCAAACGATTTTCTGACCTTTGAGTTTTCAGTAGGTTTGCCGCAAATCTAATGTGATGTGGCCCCTGGCAGATAAATGCACCTTGAAAGGTGCATTTCAACTAGGAGTTTGTAATGAAGGTCCTGAAAGGGGGGGGGGGGTATAAATCCCATATTCCCAGCCCAAATTTTGCCCAAATCCCATTTCCCAGCCTATTGTTTTTCCAAATTTTAAAAATCCCAGTCCCAGTT
>OMLO01000176.1_pt1 | contig 34678 bp, 13 predicted proteins | sample 1674811 | NCBI WGS metagenome assembly OMLO01 (sample SAMN06265003, study PRJEB25207) | coral metagenome | isolation source: Coral host | place: Mexico:La Bocana,Puerto Morelos, Mexico | collected 2008-11-13
CCGGCCTCGTTAGCGCAGTAGGCAGCGCGTCAGTCTCATAATCCCAATAAGAAATCTGAAGGTCGTGAGTTCGATCCTCACACGGGGCACGGATATTTTTTTTTTCTTTTTTTTTCTTTCCCTTTCATTTATGACAACTTTTCTGTTTTACATTTTTTTTTTATTATATTTATTGTCCAAAGTAAATATTTATTATTTTTTTTTGGTCTTGCTTACGACAAAACATTTCTCTCGGCATTCATAAAGCTTAATTTATGCAAAATCTACAGTGTGTAATGTCTCGCAGCTTATTATATTTATCACAAATATTTTCCCTCTAGTCAAGTACAGGTGGAAACCAAGTCGGGAATAATTGAATGTAGAATTTCACTTTAAACGCAAAACAACTTGAACATCCGAATTTTTGTTTTTTTCAATCGAGCCTCGATTAGTCACCGATGCCGATCACAGACGCTTGTGTAGATTGCTAAAGTTATCTCCAGCTTAATTTTTTCAGTGTTGATGATTGCTTGAAATATTCCTGCAAGAAATGCCTTTATTTTTTAAAATATCCTTGAACACTGGAGAAACGATACATAATTTTCCTGCTGGAGTTAAGTACGTTTCATTAATGATTCATTAAGTATCGTGTCCAGAGTCTTGACATTGTTCACGAATTTATTTACCCTTAGTCTTCGCCTTTATTTAGAAATACATTAAACATTCAACACTGTAATTCACCGAACTTCTGGACACCTCGAAGTTTGTCAAATTAATCCACTATATATACATCTGTAAGGGATTATAATACCGGGACAGGACGATGCGTTTTACATGCAGTGTAATATTACAAAGACTAAGTGCTAGAGTTAGCGAGCGAACGTTGTGAATTCGTTATGTTGTAGCGTCTAGGCGAGTTTTACGGTATACGGTTTATTACAGCTCGGTGAACGTCCTCCTTGTGTGGTTGTGTCCTTGCTCGAGTTTATTACACGTCTCGCCACAATGATGTTCAAACAAGGTCCAACATTATGACTATTATGTTAATTCTACTATTTTAGGGGTTCGGAAAATACTATGCAATTTGCAAAATTCCGCAGTTACCAACATCGAAATAAGGTGTACCTATTTTTCAAAAATGCTCCTCCTGTTGAATCAATGCTACATATACTATCAATGCTACATATGCTATGATAATGGTGTCGAAATAGTATCAGACAAATGCATCCAAACAGTGTCCAATTACTACTGCGATCTATGACATTTGTAGACGGCCGAGATGCGGGTGTTGTATTCCTTTCTCTATTAACAGAAAGCTACAATCTTGGACAGAATAAAAAGGAACAATTAACCCCCTTCCCCCAAAGCAATGATGAAGGCGCGAAGGAGCAAAAACGCGCCATTTTGGCATCATTGAAATAGGGGGGAGGGGTGGTCCAGATGTTCCATTTATTTTGTCCAAGATTGTAGCTCAGGCTAACCGGAACAATATTTAGGGCACAGGTCTGACACTGTTATTGGCAATTCGCTCTGAGCCCCGTGTAAGGATTTTTAAAAAAAAAAAAACAAAAAACTTTGCCAAAAATTGCGTTTAATCCGGGCTATTGAAATTCGATAATAATATACTGAATTTTGAACTATAAGCACTTTGAACTAAAATTAAAAGGTGTTTCAGTAGGACATACTGCTGCTATGGTAACTTATCGTGTAACGAAAATGACGACGTTTTCACTAATGAATTGATAACTAATTTGGGCAGAATTTTTCGGGAGTCCAGTTGGTGGGAGCGGTTTCAGAATGTTAAGTGTCTCTGAACCCCTTCCCACAACTTTATTTGTTTTTTCTTAGTAAAAAGATGGATTTTAACACTGACTAACTTCAATAAAACTGAATCGGATCTCTGGACTCGCTTTTGAGATATAAACATGTCAAAATAAGGGTAGGCTGCCACCTTAAATTAATCATGGCTCTCTTAATGATTACTGCAGGGGCGTGGTACTACTGTTGCTACAGTCGCCGTTTTTCAATGAACCTAATTTATTTACCAATGATTGGGGATTTTATGATATGGTATTAATTGCAATTAAAAAGTGTTAGAATATCGATTCATCGTGAAAAATGTTAAAAATGCTTTACGTCTTCTACTTACTGCAGTTCATTTTGCTAGAACTAATTCATAAAAAAGAGAAGTGCTAAAAATTACTTCATTAGCTTTATTGGGCTCCAAGTTGCAAAAAGATAACCGCTTTATTAGGAAAAGGAAATATTTAAATTCGCCACCCCAGAAAAGATTTTGCATTTTAAACTAAGAATTTATGTCATGCGAATTTGCTGGGAGAAAAATCAGTCATTCACGAAGCAAACAGAACTTGCTTTGATAATCCAGTATGTTCTCCTGATGTCACCTTTGACAAGATGATAAAACTCGGCGATTTGCGGATAGCTCCATGCTGTTCTTTGGCACTGCAAAGCTGCAAGTAGAAATAGGTTTCTCAGTTTGTTCTTAACAGCCGGCGGGCGACAAATAATTATGCAGCTGATTGTTGGTGATTGTTTCAAGCCAAATACTGGCGTCCTGGAGACAAGCGTTTACTCTCTTTTTAATGCAAAACTTTGAGTAAATATTAAAATAAAAATGTTTGACTAGAGCAAAAACGAAATTTCAATTCTCACTATTGTGGTTATAAAAGGGAGCCGCCAGTTGAATCAAAGTAATTATTTCTCAGTTATCAGGTATAATGCGAAAGTGATAAAGTCTGAGCTAGCACTATTTCGTAAACCCGGAGCAATCCGTGGGTCTGTACAGATACAGAAATCTTCTGTTTAACTTGCAAATACTAGTCGGCGACCCCTTGACGTATTTGGCACAATTCCCGAGTAGATTAATTCATTTGTTTATATGAAACTCAAAGCTTCCTCTTTCTTCACTTTTGTCAATGTCTCAGTGAAAGTTGAACGACCACTGTTACCATTGAGAACCAGTAATGGAAGAAGAAGGTGAAATCCCAGAAAAGCTGCGAGTCGGTGTGTGTTCTACAGTTGGGGTGCTTTATTTACTCGCCTCGATTATCGCGCTCACAATAAACGGACTGTTATTGTTCGTGATATTCAAGGATCCTTTGAAATGCTTTAGACGACCGTTCGCTGTTTTAATAACTGGACTGGCCACGACCGACTTTCTTGTGGGAGCTATCGGAGACACAACATCGGCCAAGAATGAGTTTTACTGCGTTAAGAATGAAGATGGTGAAACCTATTTTGACTGGATCATGGATTATTTTATTGATAACTCCGCTACAGTAATAGTACTGGCTTTGTCAGTTGACCGCCTTATTGCCGTGGCTTTCCCCATCTACTACCGCTGCTCCGTCAAAAAAACTCATTCTGCGGTTACGGTCCTTGCTATCTGGGTATACTGTTTAGCGTTTAGCTTACTCCAACTGTCTGATATTCCCGAGGCAATCTACGACGCTATTGATGTGCATATTCACATAACGTTCGCGTTGTCAGCTAATGGAGTCATATATTTTATGATTTACTATATCATCCGTAAAAGAAGAAACCTTTTTCCGGGCGAAGAGTTGTCAGGACAGAAAGCCGAAAAGCACTTGCGTAATTTAAAACGCGAAAAAGAATTCGCTTACACTGCCTTTCTGATTCTCCTAGCGTTAGTTTTTACGCAGATTCCGTTTTTGGTTATGATAAAAATTGAGGCAAACTGTGAAAGTTGTGTCGAAACTTCGTGGTATTTCGTATACAAGAAATTTGCTAATTTTCTCTTATGCGTAAGTTCTATTGCCAATCCAATTTTGTATGGATGGCGCGTAAAGCAATTTCGAAATTCCTTTATGGCTATTTTTTGTAGATCGCGTCTCGACCAAGCAGACCTCGAAATGTCGCAAACTACTCAACCGACAAACGAAATCAGGAACTGAAGAAAAGGATATGCTTCATTTTTTATTTGAAAGACCATCGCCGATGGCTCATGTTAAATAATTTTGTGGGCTAGATTTTACTTTGTCATTCAATTGTTTTTAACTTCCCGGTTTAATTTGAGGCTACTAGAGCTAAATAATTTGACGCTTAAATAAAGGTTCTTGTCTTATCTTATCACATATTGGGCGTTTTTCTGCCTCAGCAAAATATTAAATTAATTAAGATGTACCATATCATAGCTTCCTTCAAAGATGGTAGATAATAACAACTCATCGTTAATTGTTTGTATCTCTTTAAAATGTTGTAATTGAACGGAAAAAAGATACTATTTTGTTGTTGATTTGTGTTTCAAATGTTTTTATTTATTGGCATACTGCTGTTCGGTTCGAAATTATTCACAGCTTAATATAATCATCTTAATTAAATTTTACTACCACCAGCTTCCTTATTGTTATGCTTAATTCACGAAAACATCAGGTTTTCAGTTAAAAAATGACTTGAACTTAAATATTGTAAATCGTTACTTGCAGGAGACCATTAACTTCTGTTACTTGTTGATGTCCTTATTAAATGTCAAGACCGGTGCGCGTCTTATAGCAAAAAAATTAATTCTTGGCTGATAAAGAATAGATATGCCTGGCCGTTATTACTCTCTTTTGCTGATTGCACGATAATGTGTTATTAAAATTGCCTCTCAACGCAAATAATCTATTATTTATGATACATGTTGTTCTTCCTGTTTATTATCCACCAAGCCTGCCTTTTCACAGTGCTTCTAACACTCACGACTCTTCTGTTTTGTCTTGTCCATTAACAGCATACGTAAACAAAAGCGTTTTTTGAAAAGGTGGTGTGACATTCTATGTTTGTACTCATCGCGCCCCAAAACAATCTTAAGAACTTTCGTAGATAGGGCATAACTCTACAGCTTAGAGTCACTCCATCTTCCCTATCAAATTAAAGGTCTCTAAAACGCATCCATTAAATTTCACGCCTTACACATCATCCTGTCTTAGCATGGCTTCACTGACGTTGAGCCCTCGTTTAAAAATACGTTTTTACAAAGTTTAATGCTTTTTTCGAATTTACTAAGTTTATTTTGTGATTTTCCCTCTTCTATTACAACAACTCAATAAACTGTGATCTTTACCAATTCATATTTATTGTAACTACTGTTTTTCTATCTAAGAAAGCGAAGCATCATTTTGAGGTGTTCTTTGAGTAGAAAAAATTGCTCAGTATATCGTGACATAGTACAATAACTAATTTATGTTAAAGGAATTAATCACGAGAAACTTCGCCTCGGGGCTCCTAGTGGTTAGTTTTTGTGGTTTTATCGCAACGGCGAAATAGATTCCTTTTAATGAGGAAAACAAAAACGTCGTATTGCATGAACACTTTGAAACACTTGATTCTGTTTGATAAAATTAAATTTGCCAATTTTTTTTTTCATCTTGGCGCTAAAGAACGGATTAAGACGAGCAGAAACTCACGTCGGTCACGGAGGCGCTCGTATCCCGCATCGGGACATCTGCTGTTCTAACGGATACATGTCGTTACTAAGGCCCCGTCCACAAATCTTCCAGAAAGTCTTAATGAGACTTAATGCATCTGCCAAGCTATTGATTTATTTTTACGATCCGTTTGCTTTTGTTGACGATATGAATTAGTCTAATCATAGATGATTCCGGTGCCTTTGTGGCAAGCTGTTTTCGTGGAGCTTTTCCACCAATTGATTTACGAGCAGTTTGCTTTGTAGGTGTCATGTTTTGGAAATCGATTATACTTCAAAAATGTCGGATATTGTGTGAAACGTACAGCTCGCACAATATCCTTGATAAAGTCGAATTTTTCACTAAATCTAACACGAGCAGCAGCAATCCAACATCCTCTATTTATGATGAGCTCGAAACTCTTTTTGAGAGTGTAATGGAACGAGACCTTCCGGACCTGTCGCGATCCATTTACCCCCACGAAATTTTCGAACCTCAGCCAGGAAATTTTGGTTGAATGGATGGCGCCCCTGATTACATTATTCGAAATCCCGGTCAGAACGAATTATTTTTATGAAAAGCCGACAGTCGTTTTTTCGCCCGTACGCGCCCTTTGCACCTTTCGCCTGAGAGGGAAAACCGACTGTTTTGCAGTCTTACATGCCAACGAGGATGACAGAAGAACACGAAGCATGTGGGCTTTCGAGGTGGTTCTTGAGCCTGAATTGGACACCAGTGTTTACGAAGTAAAAAAGGTGCGCGCAGAGGCGGTGTTTGGACAAGACAGGAATTAGAATATGCAACTTTTTCATAACAATTTTTTTTTGAAAACAGTGATTAATCACGGTACGGTGCGCTTTCTGTTACATGTTACCGAAATTTGCATATTCGGCTAAAGCGTGTTGACCCGGTTTTAGTAATTTTGACGTTGAGCCGAAATTTACACTTTGATGGTGTCGATTGTGGACCAGTCATTTAGACATTTAGATGTGACGATGTGCTTTGAAGAACAAGGTATATCACAACTGAGATTCAAATGGCTGAGCAGGGTGTTCTGCAATTTAGCCCAAACTGGGAACTGAAGCCCTGCTCGGAATGAGCGACTCTTGGCTTTGGTGCCCTTTGCTTTCCTTTTTGCCCGACCAGACATTTTGCTTTCCACTCGAATAACGATGTGCTTTCACTTGTAGAGGCGTAACTGAATCTTTGACTATCCAAATGCAATGAGGATCGAAAAGCACCAATCACAGGTTGGATGATTTCAAAGAGTCTTTGTCTTTGAAAATGAGAAGGTAATGACAGACAAGAAATACTTGACCTAAAGGTCAGTTAAAAAACTAGCCAATAGTTGATCGAGAATTTTGATCCCCAGGCAATCGATCTTTTGGTGTTTTCCAGAACACAAGAGTATCACGTTGTCAGGTATTCCAGTAGTTTTGATCTTCAGATCTGGCACAAAATACCAGGAACGCTTCAATTCCCAATTCGTTTTGCCCGACTAAAATATTCATTGAGAAATAAAAGAGAGAAGACCTGCATTTTGGGGCATTCTGTAATCATTGTTGTTTTTTCTTTTCTGACGGACATGATGAATGATCCATTATAATACTTTCTAGCTTTCTGATGGGCTCATTAAATCTCAGTTACGTTACCCTGAGTCCCTAGGGTGCCAGAGGCTTTTTTTTTTTTGCGGCGAAGCCGCTATTAGTGATTGGCAAAAGTTCCGTCGGATTACCGTATGTATTCAATTAAACTCCGCGGCGTTTATTAAATTTTTTGAGATTCGAGTGTGGCATTTATTCGAGTGCGGCGTTTAGTCGAGGCCTGCATTTATCCGAGGGCGGCGTTTACCCGAGTGCGGCGTTTATGCGAGTGCGGCGTTTATGCGAGTGCGGCGTTTATCCGAGGGTGGCGTTTATTCGAGTGCGGCGTTTATTCGAATGCGGCGTTTATTCCATTGCGACGTTTATCCGAGTGCGGCGTTTATCCGAGTGCGACGTTTATTCGAGGGCGGCGTTTGTCCGAGGGCGGCGTTTATTTAACTCTTTCGGTAACTGAACATTTGAATTTCAAAGAACAGAAACATGGTGCGGCGTTTATTAATAATTCTGCTCTAAAATGGGGTGTTTATTTGAAGGCGGCGTTGCACTGCAATCAAAACAGTTTACGACAAGCGCGTGATAATAAGTTATCTCTTGCTTCATTCGTTCCACCTTTGACTTGGCAAGGTACAGTATATAACTTTTAGGAAATATGCCACATGGTATCTTCTCATAAACTTTTCTCGGCTGTCCCAATTCTCCACAATATGGCAGGCGAGGAATATTTCGGAATTGGGAAGCCTTTCTCGCTCTCTAGTTTGCCACTCATGTTCCATTTCATTCGAGTTTATTCAGGAGAAACACCGCGTCAAAGCAGAGTTAACTCTGGTCAAAGTGAACACCGTGTAACAAATTTTCCCGCCATTTTACCATCACCTCATTTAGATCCAACTGAAATGTCCACATCGTCCAATCGACTGAAAAATTGTCAAAATAATAAAACAATTATTTCATTCGCTCTTAGATACGAAATTCTTATAACTAACGACGTATGCCCTGTTCTCCGAATCTGATTTCGTCCCACCCACCTCAGGCCCGGCATAACCTAATATCTGGACTCAATTTTCCAGCCTGTTTTGAAAATCTCCCAACGAACTAGAGAAGTGAGAAACGCGGTCTCAGAAATGGACTGGAAATCAACGATAAGGAAGCGTTGATTTCATAGATTTCGAGAAAAATGATCAATTAATTATTTCGCAAGCAAACTAATTCCCAATCCCTTCTCGGCAAGGAATGGCGGGAAAATACAAATCCTTAGAAGTATTCAGAGCAGAGTTGTTCATTTTGTCGTTTCTCTTTAAATTGTGGTTTTAATTGTTAACGCTGCTGCGGAGAAAACCTTTGTTTAATGCATAAGTACAACTTATATGCTGGGTTAAATGTCGTTTGAAGATTTTTCCAGGGAAGCCCGTGAAAGCTGGAACGAAGTCGGTTTGGTCTACACGCGAAACAAATATGGCCGTGTCTGTTCGCCTCCAGGATACCAGTTAAATCGCAAAAACGATTTTTCTTTCAAGAGAAGTCTCTTTAGAGGTTTGTATAACAATAAAAATAAGGCGTGGTTGAAAATACACATTAAATGTGTCTTTTACCGCAAATTTTAAGAGGTTTATAAATTCTTCGGATGGCCTTTTTTGTATCAAGTTAACCTGGCATAAGCCCGCAATCCAATCAAAAGCCAGTACATGTTCAGAAGTCACACGGTTAACTTAAAAAAGTGTAACCTCGATGAGCTCTAAACTTGAGCCCACAATATGGTCTCATGTTATTGGTCAGATGATACCTTGTTTTGGTTTGTGGTTTGTTGATGTCAATTGACCATAACATGGATGCCCAATATCAAAGAATTAAGCAATAGACCAATAGAACAACGCCAATGTTCTTCCAACATCACAAGTGTATGCTGCCATGAGCAATACCGCTAGCCATGATAATGGGGATAGGGTTCCGCCAGAGTTCCACTATAACCTCTGAATTATTGCGTCTGCAGACAGCAGGTGTTTCAGGGAAAGAGATGTTCTGACCTTCCTCTACATTTTCCCCTTACCTGTTAGTGTAATAGGATGACTCATATGACTTATGATTCACAACCACTACTGACATCAGTTTACTGTGTATGTACAAATGTATATTTTGTTGTCTTCTGTAATCATAAAGAATTAAACATTTGAAACCTTCAATACAGTTCATACTCAATAACAATACTACGTGTAGAGCTGTAACTGGAAATCAATTTGTAACTGGAAAACTATTTGTTTACCACATGCAACTCACAACAACCTCCACAATTAACAATGCAACTCACATGTCACTGTTTAGAGATCATCAAAATTTATCTTGCCAAGGCAACTTGGTTGTTGTGAAGTTTTCAATAAATCAATGAATCAACCACTTTTTTTCTGCTGTATTTACTTTTTTGTAATTTCTCTTGTTGATCACCTGATCAATCAAATGACTGTCACTGCATGGCTGTTCTGTAGTCTTCTGCCAATTTGTCAAGCCGTAACCGCTTCACAGCATTGTAGGGTTTTATTTCCTTTGTCTCCACCTTGACTCGCCACACTTCACCACATTGTCGTTAGCCCTCGCCTGCTCTAATTCTGGCTACTTCTGTACCTGTAAATTCTTGCTGTCAACTCTTCTCTTTCATGTTTAATTCTCTGCCTCAGTTAAATATGCTTGTTTACTTCTTTGTCTCAGTTCTTTCCACCTTTATAATACCACTTTTGAATCTGTTGCTTGCTACCCAAATACTTCTAGCCCCCTTTACAACCAAGCTCTTCTCAGTCCTCACACCCTTCCCCACCACTGGAAAACCCTCTCATGATTATGACTTGTCAATTGCTGTGGTGCCGTTATTGAATTTGTAGCTCAGGCTGTGAAAAAAGACATATTTTGGGATGGAACCATTTTGATTTTTTAAGTTGCATTACTTAGCTCTGCTATGTTTTTATCCACAGGAGCAAACTGTTCAGTCAATACTGACAACAACACCTACGATCCGCAAACCCTCTTTTATATCTGTCTGGATTATGTTGCCAAGAACATTTCTATGGTAGAATCTCTGGATGGATTTCCAGACATTGTGGGAGAGGAGCTTTTCAAAAAAGTCCATGAGAATGATGGATTTAGATCTGAACCCAATAACTTGAAGTTGTTCTGTGAAGCGTATGGTATTCTAGTATTGTCAAAACTGTCCCTTAGCTCAGCACATATTCTAACAAGCAATTACTTGGAATATCTTCAGCTGTTTGTATGTCTGACTGAGCTAGATGTCAGTCACTGTCGTCTTGGGGATGCTCATGAGCTGTTGTCATACATTGCTCATTTTCATGGGTAGGGGTTGTAGTTTTGTTTTTTTTTTACTCACCTTAGGATCTCAGGAAAACACTGATAATAAAATTGAACTGTAAAAATGCTATTTCATCTTCATCTACAGATTGTTTTTGTTTAGAATGCTTTGGCAGTCGAGGTCTTTTATTAGCTATTTGAAGCAATCTTTTCATTAATATTTCCTGACATAAATTATGTTTAATACATGTGTTACATTTGATTTGCTGTTGCTTATCATTTAACATGATTTTGATAATGTATTGAAGACAAATCTAGCAACGGGTTCGTGGCTGTCATTAAGCTTTGAGTCACCAGTGGCTTTGTTCTCCACACCCATAGCAAACGTGTTACTTTGCGGGAAATTTTATTGACAATGGGCAATTTCATGCAATGGAATCAAGGGATAATCAAGCATAATCAGCTGTAGTGGGTGCTGTGGGCCACAGCCCTTAATGACAGCCCTGATTCTACAATAATTTATAGTAATCATTTTTAAGTCTTTTGATTCTTTTACTGATCTTTACTGCAGCTTGACAAAACTTAGCCTCAAAGAGAACTGCCTTTCTGACACAGGCATTAGAAAACTGACAATACCACAGCGTCTTTTGAAAGGTGGCCTTGGAAACCTGTCAATTTTGGATTTGTCCTTGAATCCTAGTATCACAGACAATAGTATCAAGCACATCATAAAGATGAATTCTTTGACTGCCTTAAATTTGTCTGGTACGAAAGTAACTTTTGGACATGGAGTTCCGCAGCTAATGAACCACACAAACTTGTGTTTAGCAATGGATGTAAGTTATACACATATGAAATAAACATAGCTTATTGATGAAGGAACTCAGAAATATACCTTAGTAGGTCCCTGCTAACAAAAAAAACATTGTTAAAGAGACACTTGCAGAAATTATTTACCCCTGGATCATCATTTAAAGGCATCTGCAGTCAAGCGTTGATCGATACCCTTAATGGACACCTTGATTAACACCCAAATTAATACTTGGTCAACACTTTATTGACATCTCAGTTTACAGTTGGTAGAGAGTCAACTAGTTTTCACAGACATGCCATTGAGTGGATCAATCCATATGAGTTGGTTGACACTTGACAAACTATTGATCTACTGTCTTTGAGGTGCAAATGAATATATCAAAGACCATCTACCTATTTGAACTGCAGAGAAAGAGATGTAGATGATCCTCGCAGTTATATACACAATTTCAACAGCTGTGAAATTAAAGCCTGAAAAAAATTCAGCCTGACCAATTATGATATCTCTACAGTTCCAGTGCAGTGATCTCCCAACTGAGCTATCAAGCAAACCTGGAGCTGGTCTGGTCATTATTTTGTAATATACCCGTATATGAAAAATGCAAATAAATATTATGTAAGAACATATACCGGTATTTGAACTGCAGAGAAAGATATGAAGACATGGATGATCATCACAGTACTGTTATGTACGACACAACTTAGGCAGCTGTGTAATTAAAGCCTGAAAAAAATTAAGCAGCTGTGAAAATAAAGCCTGAAAAAATTCAGAGTGTCGATTGAGGGAATCAATGTGACACTCGACCACAGATGGCTTTAGTATGCATGATCCATTCACATTTTACATGTAAAACAAGACCATAGACCAGAAGTTTGAGAAACTTAAGTTGGACAAACAAGGCCTGGAGATAGATTTTGACTACGTGTTGACATGATGTGACCATGCAATTAAGATCTCTTTTTTGCATCAGACTTTTTTGTCTAAAACAGTGAAACAAAGATTAGTGTATAAATGCACACACATGCATTTCTAGCCTGCATAGCAAGCATTCCCTTACCAACAAAGAGTTTTTTCTGCATTCTTGCCCTGCAAAAATTGGAGCAAGAGTTCTTCAATTTTTTGCCCTCAATGCAGTTTTTTTTTGTGACCAAACTTTGCTTGTTCACCCTTTCCTATAATTTAATTAATCATTTCACTCAGTTATATTAGATAGATAGATAGATAAACTTTATTAATGTGTCAAGGCCACGTAGCCTGGGAAAATCCCATACTAATTTGGGGACACAATTAACAAATATTAAAAATATGTATAAGAATAATTAGAAATACTAAGAACTATACAGAGTATTTACTTTAGCTAATATATAAAATGATTATGATGAGCAGGTATTGCAAATATTCTTGTCTTTTTTATCATAACGGTTTGCTAGTTACACTAAATGTAAATATGTAATATTCAGTACAGTTCATATACACTGTGGGAATATGATTGTGGCCTAATAAGGTAATGTTAGTATGCTGGACACCAGATCAAGTGATCCAGGTTCAAGACTTGGAAACTGAAAGAGTCATTTTGGTACATGTATGTTCTTTGGAAAGACAGTTTGCTTTCATACTAACACTCTCCATCTAGGGGTACAAATGGTGACCAGCAAATTTTATATTTTGGGTTAACCCTGTGACAGACTGGAATCTCATCCAGTTGGGAGTAGCAACCCTCCTTGTTGCTTCATGCTTTTAAAAAAGATGAAATAAGTGTTTGCCTGATACGCTTGGCTCAAACACAGACGTATCTTTAGTATGCACTATATTCTAACAAACAATGAGCTTGAGATTTCTATCCTGTGACAGTTGACATTACAAGCAAGCTATCATGCATAAAAGTCAAGGGTGAATAATCTTGTTGTTTAGGTATAAATCTATTAGTCATTCAAAACTATATGTAATCCTCTTCACAGACACTTCAATAACGCAAAAAAACAGCGACTAGTTTGTTAAGAGCCACATAATGCTATGCTACTCACTCTCTATAACAGAATAGATAGTTATTAGCATAGTCAATCAGAGAATGACATGTGATAGAATGCTAGTTGATTTACACATGTACTAAAATCTGATATTTTCATTTTTTTTTTTTTATTTCATTTTAATAGGTTGATGATTTCAAGTCAGGTAAAGCTTTCACAGTTACTGAAGGATGGGCTGTTGGTGTAATTAATGACTGGAAAGAAAATTCCAAGATCTGTACTTCAAGAAACAAAGGAAATGCCCAAGTTGAGAAGAAAAGTATTAAGTTTTACAAGTCATCACGATCTAGCTTGATACAAAAGGACACTCTGTCTGGCAAAGACAAGACCATCAATGAACTTCCATCAATCATGCTTAGTTCAAAGGCAGTTAAACCTGCTTGTGCAAGCTCTACAGAAAAGCAGGAGCCCAAAAGAAAATGTATGAAAGACAAGAATTCTTCAAGAAATACTCAACCAAAAAAGAAGTTGAAGACAAGTGGAGATGCTTTTGTAACATTAAACAATGTCGAAACTTTAGAGGATGACTTCATTAAAGAGTATTTAAACTGCAACAAGCAGAGGAAGCCTGTACAGAGAAAGTGTTCCCTGTTAGAGTCATTAGATCAGGTTAGATAGGTAAGTAAAATAGTTAGTCTATAATGTATACCTCTGATGACAAGCCACCTGTAGTTAATTCAGCCATCTGATTATTACCAGGGGTTTCATTGATGCTTTCAGGTCGGCACAAACAAGGGGACTAGTCCCTGCAACTAGTCCCATGCAGAGTTTACATGAAGGGACTGCTCGCAGGGACTTGTCCCACTAACAGTTCACATGAAGTGTTTTGAGGAACAAGTTGCAAGACTTGTCCCAAAAATTCATGAGTTTGAACTCATGGGACTTGTTGCAGGGACCAAATTTTAGTCCCTGCAACTAGATTTTGTGGCAAAAATGGGTAGTTCACACAGTGGGCCTTGTAACCTTGACTTGTTGCATGGACTAGTTCCCTTGTGTGCTGACCTTCCAGCAGAAGGACAACTGGTTTTCACACACAGGTAAACAATCATGCTGAACTTCTTGATAAGAACTTGACCTTCCTCTACATGGTCAAACTAGGTGGGTAAAATCATCCTCACAGCCAATCAATTTTCCTATTGAAATCCCTGTAATAATACTCCATTCTGTTGTCCCCGAGAAAGCTGATCGATGAGCAGATAATGGTTGACCCATTGCAAGTCAGATGTATCATTAATGAGATGGGTTCCATTGTATATCAACTGCACTATGCATATCCTAAATTGTCCTCTAATGTGTTCTGTATCAGTACAGCTACCTTATTCATATAATTTTTTAGACACTTGACATTGATTCCAGTAATATTGTTTTATTAATTACAAAAGATAAACCACACTATCAACAATGCACATGTTCTTTTACATGAATCCCGTAAGCATAACAAAACTTTTTAGCAAAACGAATACTGTAAATTTTCCATGACTATGAAAGTAAAAGACTTGCATGACGTGAAATGTTACAAAACCATGGCAAAATATGATCTATTATTAATACTATATGAAATGAAAAGTTTGAATTAACAACATTAATATTATTGTAACACTTGAGTATTCAATGTGATATGTACAGAAGGGAACAGCATATATGTATATTACATTTCCCGATACAAAAGAAGCCAAACATTTATGCCTAATGTGAACATTTAGACATATATATTTGTCTTGTGTCTAACAGCGTCTTAACCCTAAGGAGGGCTGGTCCATATTCTTAAACCCTAATTTAAGATTATGGTTAACACAATGTGTGAATCACTACGTACAAATTCTAGACTGTTTCTGAAGGTTTGACTTATTTAAGAAGCTCTGTCATGGTATTTTGAGTTGTTTTGTCTATGTAAAAAATACTTTTAAATTGAAGGAAACCTGAAAATAATAGGAAGCTCCAAAGAGTTAATAAAAATAATAATATTTAAACCATTTAAGAACAAGGATGGTTAAGGATGGAAGAGATTAACACAATATAAACAATAAAATTGAAATATTTGTCCTACACTTTTCAAGATGCGCAAACCATGACATAACTTCTTTAAAGAGTAAAGTTAGGTTACTTGTATTTTTAGGAATGTGGCTGCTACACCTTAATTCAGCTTTTTAGTTCCAACACTTAGTATCTACCTGTAGATAGATTTGGTCTGTCCTTGTTTGCTAAACCTTCATGCAAGCTTACCAATGCAACCTGCACTTACAACAGAAAACCATGTACGAATTGAACTGAAATGTTTATTAATTGTACTGGTGGGTATGGATGAAAATCACCCTCAAAAAGTCCTTTGATATTGAAACTAGTTCAAAAGTATATTGCAATAAATTACTATAATTTTTGTCACTTCACAATGCTGCAAGCTACTAGTAATTGTACAAGATACCTAAACATTTATACAATAATCTAATTTGGCATTTACCCAATAGAGTTATCATTAATTTTATATCCCATATGCCCTTGAACAGCTTTGTGGTAACTTCACAAAGACTTTGTACCACACAAGGTTCTTATCAAAATAGAACTTTTCATCACATCACGACTTTAATTTAATTTCAACTTCACCTGAATCTTGTTAGCAGCACCAGCAGCAGCATTACAAAAAAATAAATTGAATTTGGCTCTGTAAACTTGAATCCAGTTGAGCTGGCAGTTAGCAATGGCTTCACCTAACTGCCGAAAAGCTTCTTCAAGTTTACTGTTGCACTGTACAAACAATTTCAAAATCTAAGAAACCGTATTTCATTTAATAACCTCTTAATTTTAAAACTTCCCCTGATTCCCTTCAAGCTGGTATATAAATTTTATCTTACTACCTTGTCTAACTTGTACATGACTTACTATTCTTGTAAACGTAGTAGTACTAATATGCAGTTAAGCATTAGTAGTAATAAACCGCATAGTCATCTGACAGCACTGAGCAGGGAAAATTTCCCTCAAAAAGGAAGCATTGTTTTCTTTACACTCAAGTACATGTAGAAATCCTGGGAAACGTTCCTCAAAATGAAGCTGTGTATTGTTTATAGTTCATTGTCTCTCTACAGACCACATTAGCTATGAATACGCACTCGACAACGGCTTAAGTGTGTCTTCAAATGTGGGTATGTCCATACTGCTTAACATCTGAGTATAACAAAAGGATTCTGCTTCCTCTTCTGGTGTGGGTGTACTTGCCCTTGCGACAGGTTGCAATGGTGGTGGGTTGTACTGACCATACAGACTTTCTGTGCCATACCAAGCCCTCTGAACATCAAGAGTTTGCGTGAAGCCATTTTCGAGAGCAATTTTTTTCTCTGTCGTCTGGCGCAAGGTATCCAATGTTTTCTGACGTTTTCTCGCTTGATACTCATCTACAAAGCTGAAATCGGACAAAGGTCTCGTCACTCCAGCGCAGAGTAGGTCTCTTTTGGATGATCGGTTGCCTCTTGGCTTCTGTTTAGACTACAAAGATAAAATAAACATTACAAATCGTGCAAAGACAAAACATTTCTAAGAAATTCAATTGCTCTTCAAAACAACACAAACTAAAATAGTAACTAAAACTATAAATGAAAGTTGAAATGCTATAACTGTTAGCAGTTATTAATACATGTGAGAGATAAACAGGAAACACTAAACTCCAAATTATATCTTTAGGATATCACGTACTGCATTGCAAACACGTATCTTTTCTCAGGCCCTATCCACACTATGTCTGAGAAACTTGAAAACACAGCTTAATTACAACAGCTAGGCCTACTGCCCTCACTAATCCATCACGAAACAAAAAAGCTTTTCAGAAATGCTCTTTAAACTGAAGGAAATTGAAAATGCGAGCCTTATGTTTCAGTGTGAACAGAAAGCATTTTGAAAACAGAGCCTTTCGAGAACAATGACATAATAACCATATGATTTCCCTGCCTGAGTTTTCCTCAAAATGACCGGTTTTAGTTCGTTTTCAAATTTCTCTGGCGTATTGTGGAGAGACAATGTTTCATTATCCAGAACAAAAACACCATTTTGAAATTTCTCTGGCATATTGTGAATGGAAAACATTTGTTGGGTTTTCAGAAACAAAATGCCATTGGATGGGGGGTCAGTCGTCAGACGATCCTTACCTTTCCACTTGAGTTCTGTTGCGGCATCTTGCCATTTGCGTGTTGTTTAAAGTGTTTTCTCAGTGAACTAGGGTCTGTGTACCTCTTGGGGCACCCAGGGACTTGACAAGCATATGGTTTCTACAGAGGAAAAAGATGGCCGTGTTCCTTTACATGTAGCAAACAGAAATTTTACAATTTAGATGAATTCGAAATCGTATAACAAACTGTGTCCATAGATTAATCAAACTCTTTCTTTGACAGACAAAGAATAATTTTTTTTGTTAACTGTCGATGACAGTTCCCATGTTCATTTCTGCTCGTAAAAGTTAATAAAAAGTGATTTAGAAGAATCAAAAAAAATTCAACCAAAACAATAATGACTGATAAGTGAAAAGTTGGTGAAATAACAACTGTGTTTCTAAAATCAGAGGTCAGTCCAGGTAACCTAATGACTGCCGTCTAGTTTTTTTAATGATACCTAGAATTCCCATGAAACAAGGTATCATTGAAGACACTCTTGGGAAAAAAAAAGGGCAAGAAGGTGTTAATTAATTTCATAGGGACCCCCAAGAGCCATAAAAAGTTTATACCCCCCACCCTGAAAAAAAAAAACATCACTGATTTTACACCCAGGTGAAAGATCAAGGAACAGAGGTATCAATTTTTCACACCATTATTTGGGTAAGTTGCACTCTAAGAGTAGAATTGAATTTTTAAGGGGTTTAAATGTTAACATCTTAAATCTTTTATATTTCACAAGATGAATTATCTTAAGACTGAAAACAATCATTCATGCATAGTAGTGATGGGTACAATTATGGCTTTGTTATTTTTCCACTTTTTCTCTTTTTTTTCCTTGTGTTCCCTGCCTTGGTAGGAATTTCTGTCTCTGTGACATGTTTATACTCAGATATCTTATATTAAAACATCAGGAAGGAATTTGCTTGCAATCAACATACCGTATCTTGATGTGTTCTTTGATGCTTGGCTCTGTCTGATGAGTTTGAAAATGATTTTGGACAACCAAGATGTTGACATAGGTAAGGCTTTTCCCCAGTGTGTGATCGCATGTGTATTTTCAGATTTTCTAGCCTAGAAAATGCTTTATTACATCCTGGAAACTGCAAGACAAATAGAATAATCTCCTGGTCATTTGATTATACTTTCATATGTACATATCTGGCAAAGCCCAAAAAAGCTGAAGCAGCTGCCTCCAGCTACAAATGTTACTCACATTGCTCGATTACATGGATCACATTGCTTTTTTGCCAATATCATAATTTAAAAAATAGGATATTAAGAGAAATGTGTACAGCCAATTTGAAAGGCAAATCTGTTCTAATATGCGCCACTTGATGCTAAAATATCAACATGAAATATTGTACAAGAAGTTTTTTTTCACCATATCAGCACAATAGAACTGATTTGACGTAACAACTGGTATATTATACCTCTTTTTTAACAAAACAAGGATCGATATAAACATAAGATGTTTACCATTCACTCGTTGTGTTTATTAGATGCTAGATGTGGCTACATTGGTACATGCTGGGTCTTCTTCCATATTATGCTTTATCCAAGGTTATTCCAAGGAAAGTTGGATAACTTAATAGGGCTGGGTGTACATATTTTAGCACTCTGCATTTAGTTTTGAGCCTTTGTTGTCAACATGCCCTCCTTAAATCTTGGCACTTTTTTTGCTTTTCATAGCACAAGGTGAAGTTTACGAATTTGGTGTAAATATAGTTTTAAATTTCCTGACAAAAAAATAACTCTCCTCCTAATGTTAGCCCCAACAGTTGGCCAACAAACGCCAACAGTCCGTCAGCAGACAAACAGCATATTAATCTGTTGATAGATGACTGACAATATCTTTTGGGAGCTGTTCCTACAATTTTAATGTGAATTTGCACTCTGAATTACTATATTACATAATGGCTGTTTGTAACTTGTATTTTAAATTTACTTATTCAAGTTTGATTTTATTAACCTAACAAAAATCATGTTATCTCTGCAATCTGATCTGATCTTGATCAAATTTTGGACATCTATTCCAATCGTAATCAACTTTGACTTGCTAGCATCGCCTGAATCAATTCAGATACATGAGAACTTTTTTTGTGCAATGGGAAACTATTTTATGTAGGAGAGACTGTATGATATTGAAATTTTACAACACTAAGCATTACCAGGCATACTTTTTGTACATGTGATTCATTGTATGGGGCTGCTTTAAGTGCTTTGAGTTTTAGTACCACTTCTATTTATTTAAGGATTTCATCAAAAACATTTTAAAATCGTCTGTAACAGGGATTAAACTGTTGTTCTTACAAATTGGCTTAAAGTGGTTCTTTGCATGCTGACGTAAGTCGCTATAACTTCACATTTCGTTGAAGGAAAACACAAAATGTTATCATCTATTGCATCCAAACCCTGCATAATGTTATTAAAGATCTTCATTTTCTTTTGCTGATTTTTAACTTAATAAATGGGAATACAGCACATCTTATTTATACAGTAAGAGATTGGCTACCCAATTTTGTTAGAAACAATTTCCTTGACACAATATTACCCATACCAAAGATCGATAACCTTCACCAAGTGTTTTGCCGATTTTTAACAAAATAAAACAATTTGAAATTTTTATTGACGTGCTGCAGTCTCATTTTAACCCATGCTTAGTAAAATTTCAACAATGTTAAGAGTATTCACTCTAAACTCAAAGTCCAAATGGTATCATGTAAAACTCCGGGATAAGCATCAACTCATCGCAACATCACACACCTGTTCTTTACATAATATAACTAACACATATAGAATACAAAAAAATCAGTTTTTTATCAGCTGGAGATTTTTAAATAAAAACAGAAGCAAGGTTTTATAAAATCTATTGAAGAGTATTTAATTATTTTCTAGACTTTCAGTAGGATTTGATCAAGGAAATTTCTAGCACGTAGTTTTTTTTTATTTTCAGATGGACAACCATTGCATATTATTTACTGATATCATATGTACTAGACAATTTCTCAACTTAAAATAGATATTTGTTGATGTTCTAGAAGACTGTTGTCCTTATACGAATGGAAAATACATTATCGAAAAAACAAACTGGGCAAAGAAATACGGTGTACCATTTGGTAATTGCTGCAATCAAATTTGCCACTGAGTTTTTCATCAAATGGTTTCTGAAAACAATAGCTGAATTGTTTGTTTAGCTAGCTCTGCTTCAATTTGAAATCAAACAGACGGCTGGTTGTCCCAAGTAAATGTTTAAACTATATTGTCCCAGAAAATTAATTTGTATTTAGGAAAACAATTGTAGATGTCCAAATTTCATTTAACTTTGATTGATTTAGGGAAAAATGTTAATAAAATACTAGAAAAACCACAAAGAATCAAGTAAAAGGCAATTAAAGTCCATGTAAGTTAAATTGCCTTCAGCGGCTTTTGAAAGAATTGTAAGAAAACACAGCATAATTTACGGTTTGTTAAAGTTCCGTAACTAAACCAACAGTGAATAGTTTCAATTAAATAAGCAATTTGAAACAAAATTGCCTTTGAAACAAAAAACTTAAGACAATCTAGCAATTTTTTTTTCTATTTTTGTGGAAGCAGGTGCATGAATTTAACACACAAAAGAATAATATCGATCATATTTTTGTCTCAAATGCAGACATCACTAAAAAAGTCGTACACTGAGAAAATATTAAAAATACCGGTCGAAATTTTAATTAAAAAGAACGCTCTTATTAAAGTACCGTGTTTATTTAAAACGCACACGTAACGTATGCACAAAAATTTGTACGTTAACAAATTATAAGAGATTTTTTTTAAGTGTTGACAAATCGAAAATAAAAAGGTTGTATGAACAATATAAAACTCATTGCCAGCTGGTGAAGCAATAGATGTATGTAAAAAAATCCTGGCAAAGTATTCCGTGACCGAGGGACTCGCGCTAACAGCAGGCAACTTGTTTACCAAGGTCAATTACTACCAAGAAACACTCGCTATAGCTATGGCGCTCCTAAAGCTCACCAGCATTGCTCAGCAACCGAATTTAAGCTATATCTATTTTAGTGTATGTTAAATTCAATTAAAACAACACCATGATTTGAAAGGAGAAACAACACTTGGGCTTGGAAGAGCTTATCTTGCAACTTCACAAAGCCGCATGTCTTTGTACACGCTTTGTACTGTTCCGAACTCCTCCCCCCAAAGTAAGCCAACAAATGTGTCAAATGGGCCTCTGTTCTTTTATGCACGAGAAGCAAATCGAACAACAAAGAAAATACAAAATCGCGAAGGTAATAAGCTACATTTCTTTTCGTTCCCTTGAAATTTCTTTTCTCGCGCTGAACTCGAACACTTTTCGAACAAGCAAGGTACATTAGTGTAAAAATGATTGGTCGCGAAAACAATTCTGTTTTGACCCCCTGAGTCTCAACCACATGGTGCATATTCAGCGGTCGCGAACATGCCACATTTTTGCGCGAAATTATCAGTGCCAACGTTTTGCAAACCAAAGATATAATCTCTTGTGAGGCTTGGATTACCGTCTGGAAGCCTCACGACCCGCTAGACAGGATTTATGATGGATTACGACTTTTCGTGATCTACTCCGTCTACTGGATGTCGGTCCAAGAAATTTGTTTTTCTTTTCGGGTGCCCCGAACCGCAAGTATAACAAATATGCCATTGAATTTTAAGCCCCAGAGGCCGAACTGAAAGACAAACAATGCGATTATTGTGTCTTATGCAAATCGCTGCAGATACCCTGGCGTGAAAGACCGAATGCATGCCGCATTAGAACGTCACCTATAGCTACGATACGGTCTTCTTTGAAAACGGAGAAGCGGGTTTTTTTCCTGACCGCAACTTACGAAATTGTGCAACGCATTTCCTGTGCGTTTCACATGTAGCTTTGTATTAGCAGGACAACAAACGTCTTCGGCTTGAAGAAAAGATACTCGTGAGACTCGGTCTATAAAAACATTATTAAATTATACCCAAAATGGCATTTGAATATAAACGCTCGTGACTTCGTCTAAGCCGCGCGGTGAATGAATTCTGATGAATTGAAATTCACTTGCGGGTTTATTTTGAAATATTCGCGGAAAACAGAAACACTATATGGAATGGAAATCTTCGACGCCTGACGAAACATTTCTCTAGATCCCACAAATTGAGTGTAAAATAATTGACGCGATCTATTTGATAGAATGTTAAAACAATACAAAACAAACAAGACTTCACATAATCAGTTTGTTGTACTCACCGTACACTTATTGGGCTTCTCGCCTGAGTGTACTCTCATATGAATGACCAGCTTATATCTCGCGTTAAAACAGCGCCGCTGTCTGCTGCAGTCCTTCCAGTAACATATGTAAAGATCGTCAGCCTTTCTTTGGTCGATGTGAACTTTCTCGATATGCCGAACCAGGTCATCTTGTTCGGAATAAAGTCCATCACATCCCAGCCATTTGCAAGGAAACACACAGCTCTCCTCGCTGGGAACCGTGTCCTTTATACTGTTTGAAGGGGTCGTAGGAGGTTTCTTTTCTTTAATTGATTCTTCACCGCTGTTCCAACATTTCTCATTCTCAACCTGGGGAGCTTTCTCGTCTTCTTTGTCCCTCGGCGGTGACAAAAACTTTCCAAACGTTTGCAAATGTTCCTTGAGAATTTGTTCGGATTTCGTTCGACTTCCAGGCTTGAATAATTGCGACAGCTTGCTTCTCGGGTCGGGAACTACTGTCACGTTGGGAGTGATGGAGTCAGCCTGGTTACTCCAGACCCGGTAATTGGCGAAAGATCTAGGATTGTAGTTCTGGTATGCTCTAGCTCTATCAAACGAATACCCGGGGACTGATTCTGTAGGTGAGAGGTCCGAATCGGACTCGCTGTAGGGAAAAAATTGACGCGCTCGTGTTGGCTGGCACGGACTGCTAAGATCGGATTCTGATGGCGCAGAGCTCCCTGTCGAGAATGACGGCGAGAAGTTATCAGCTTGAAACGGTTGTTGTCGTCCATTGAAGACGCTACCAGTGCCATCAGAGGTCGAACTTGACCAGCTCCGGCGTTGTGGTGCTTCTGGGTAGCTGTACTGGCGAGCCGGGCCGTTTATTTGGCCGCGAGTTCCTTGAGAGCTAAACCGAGACTGTGAGACGCCATTCCTGGCGAGTTCAGACTCAAAGTTTGCCTTCTCGGCCAGCTCTGATAAGCCAGCTAGAGGGTTAATGTTCACCGACTGCGGGCAATTTTGGAGTGTCGGCGAAAAGCAGCTATTTCCAACGCCTTGGGAATAGTGCGCGACAGCTTTTTCGGCTGCAAATCCATTTTGCGTGTCCAGCGCGTTAGGCAAGTTAACACCGCTTGATGTGGACATTCCACCATGTGTATTGTGATGCATGTAATGGTAATCAAACATGGCTGTACTTCTCTCTGGCGTAATCAGTTTTCTCCTCTCGATGTCGCCACTTATTTCTCCTTGATTAAAGGAGTCGTAAATTCCACGGTAATTTCTGACTCTTGCCGCAAGGGAGATCTCATGCGCTTCACTCTGAAATTTCGGCCCTTGCGTACGAGCCGCGTAAAACCCACTTCCAGATCCATACATTATGCCGTTGAAAGGCGCAGGGGACCTCAGTGCCCTGTTGTCCGCGTCTTCAGAAATTTCACCTTCGCTTCCCTCGAGTTCCTCAGAGAAGGTTTTTAGATTAATTTCTTGCAGTTGTTCGAGGTATCTGACTGTATCTGTATAATTCTTCAAGTTGAGTTCGGCATTCTCTTCTCTCATCACATTCCCCTATAACATTCAAATAACAAAGTAAACAAGATTAAACAACTGGTGAAATGAGCAAAGAGAAAAAAATGCTCCTATAAAACTCCTACAGGCTGATGTCGCGCACTTTGTAAATAAAATAAATAAATTCTCGGCTGACCGATCCTAGTCATTTCAGTTACCTTGCCTTCAAATGTTATTACTGCGGAGCCCGCGCAAAGCTTCGTTCAAACGCGCCGAACGGACAATACGCTGTAAAAGCATGTAAATTACTTAAGGGAAAGCTGTCTTTCTCTTATCTTTACACACGAATGGAAATGACAATAGAAATGCTAAACTAGAGCACTAAATCTGCCACCTGACTTGTATGATCGCTCCGCTTTTCTGCAGGAAACCCAGTTTGATTGACACCTATTCATATCCATTACCATGGAAACTAATTAAGACTTATTAAATTTCACCGCCTCACCAATCACTTTTCAGCGCAGGGCCTCGAGAGGCGGAGATGCTATTTTTTCGCAGTCTTTTAACTTCTTTAGCTTTGCCTTTGAACGGCCGTCATCGTTCCACCCGTAGGCAAAACGACTTTCCCAAGAATCAAAATGCCCTGAGGTAACCATCTTTCTATTGGCCCATTCAGTCGGATTCATTTGAGGTGTGCATTTGAAGGGTTTCATTAAACCTGACATGAGCTTGACAGTTTCTGACAAAAGCTGAGTTACGTATCATTTCCGGTATTTGTTTGTCATAAACGCGCAATTTTCGCACCAAATTGAGGTTTATTAGTTTAATATTTTACCCATCTCCACGTCACAAGTTGAGAAGAAACATCTTTACCACCAGACTAAACACGCCATCTTTCGCTTTGTCAACAGTTTATCGTAAAGCATTTCTTAAATATGTGATAACCTCACTTCTTTCTTAATATCCAAACGCTTTCTTTTTCGATCTCTACATCTATCGTGCAGCATGTCGAAATATATCAGACCGACCGGTAGATAAGTTTATTATTCACCATCCCCGTGGCTATTCTGAAATGGCCACTCCTTTGCTTTTGGCGAAGCCAGATAGCGAGCCATTAAAGTAAACCGCCTTATAACAGATCCGCTTCGCTAATGGCTGTTTTATTTCCCATGAAAATTCTGCATCCGCCGGGCGGATCGCTAAACGCGCGCAAGGAAAACAAGGATTTCAGCTCGTGCCGAACGCAAATAAACATATTTGCTTCGCCACTAAAACTCTCCTTCTTTAACAAACAGATGGAAACAGATGTGTGTCATGATAAGCCTATCGAAAATCAAGCTTTGTTTCAGTTATTTTAAAGTTCCGGGCTTTCTTTTCACTTCGAATTAACTAGGCATTACATTATGGTTGCCGAAGGATGGAAAATTAAGTTTTGTTATTGGGCCGACCGCGTGAATATCAAAAGGAAATAAGCCGTTTGAATCAAAATAGAAGAAGAATACCTTTCAGAGGTCCTTGAAAAAAAGCTGGAAACGGTGTATGCTGTCATCTGTTGTTGTGTAATTGTTGTACGGGTCGTGAGTCAGTTCGTGACACAATTACACTTTACGTACTTGGCAAATTACAACAAAAATGAGAAAAGTAAACTCTCCGCTCTCCGACTAAGACAGGAAGCCTCAAATATTTCAAGCATCTGCGAGCCGAGTTCATACCTTTTTGAAATACGCGTTGAACTGCTCTTTGATCGCCAAGTGTACAGTACTGTACGTCCCTCGAGTCGACTTGTAACTAGCCCGTGTGGCAGCTTACAGTTGCCCGTTTGATAACATCACTTATGCACCTCGTAAACTAATTGACTTAGCACTTTATAAAATCAGACTAATGTGATAGAAATCTTACCTAAAGTATTAGAAAATTCCCTCTTTGTTTTTTAGCCGTGTTGCAACGATTTAAAAGTCGTTCGAGAAATACGATGTTGCACTCCGATGCTAATTTTTCTGCCAGACGATACGAGGTCGTATATGCCCGGCATATGGTTTATATCTCATGCCAACGACGGAAACCTTGAACTAACAAGAAGTATCAATTCTCAAAAAACGTTTCCGGTGCATGCGGTAAGGTTCGGATATGCGTGACAAGATTCGCTTCTAAAAGATAAAAGCACTGGCTAGCCACATTATGGCATTGATAATCTCTCTTTTTATAATTTTTTTGTATGTAAATAGGGCCGTAATGTTAACGCTTACAAAAGCTGAAAGACGCAAATTCGTTTAGACTACCTTAGATAGGGTCTTCAGGGTGATTTTTTCTCTCGCGCTTGCCGTAGCAGCGAAACTAAATCAATTTGTTTTCCTCGACAGTAAAAGCCATTCCATAACGCGCCTACACACCGTAGTTAGCTAACCAACTGAAAAGCCATTAAGTAAACTGTTACATACCGCATTACCTGACATGGCGAAGTCTTGAGATCGTTTTGCTCCGTCTAAAATTTTTCATTAGAATCTTTGTTGAAATGTTTTGGGTTTTTGAGTTAAAATTCATTCTATTTTCGGGTCTGTTTTGCAAAACATCGCCTTCTTGAATAATAAACACTGAAGTGGGTTCTCTGTTTTCGACGTTCGTGATTGGCTCAATTCTGAAAACCCACTCAAAAGAAAAAGTAAGTCAAATCATGATCATTGCTTCGAGAAGATGAAATCAAACCGAGCGAAGTGTTGCGCTGTATTCCGGATTCTTGTCAATAATCCGCCGGAACTTGCTCTGAGCCAGGCCTGAATAAGCCTGGAGCCATTTCGTGCTCGTGGATAAATAAACTACGAATGATTGCTGCGACACAGCTACGCTCGAAAAAGTCTTTTTGACCAAAAAAAAACGCATATGTATCAGTGCTGTTCTCCGGTTATTTATGAAAGCATGTAATAAAGGCTTCGCAGCGAGCATATAAGCCTGCCTAACTGGCGAATACTCGTTTAGCTTTTTTTTCAGGGGTATTGACAGTACTTTGGAGAATGAGTTCACTGCGAGAGTTCCGATTGAATCTAGTCGGCCTCTTAAAAGCTTCCGCTCTTGAACTATTCAAGATAAGCGCATATTTCTCGAGCAGCTTCGTTGATCTGTGTTGCTGTTATATTCATAATTTTGCATAGTTACACTGATTTATCAGCGAGTTGAAATTATTTTGAATATTCAAAGGACTGAAAGCATGACTTGGCACATGGTTTGTTTTCCGTTATTGGCTCGTCCTTTTCCGCTTTGGTGAGCGCTCTGTCGAAACATCGCCTTCAAACAAAGCGACTTGGTCCAGTCCAAAAGAGTGCTGACACGGTCTGCCCCTGTAACCTCCACAGCTTCGGCTATCTCATCTAAACGATCTTTCTTATCAGGTTTATTATCCAGCTCTTCACAACGTGGGAGACTTAATTATCCAATTGCAACACAGAGATTTTGCTATGCAGTCTACTGCACTTTCGTGAGGCGTAGAAGACCGTAATTGGTCCCGGATGTGTTTTGAGAGTGTGATTTACGTCAGAGCTATACCTGACAGCCATTCGTCGAAATTTGCATAGTCACGATTTAGGTCAAACTTGATACAATCCTAATCAGAGGTGAGGCCACGGGTTTTTAGGTAGTAGGATTTTAAAAAGGGGGTTTCTTGACTCGTTTTGGACAAAAACGTGGACGTATCGTTTTACGCTATTACGAAAGATAGTCGGCAAAGGAGCCTTTTAAATCCTCCCTAAAAGCAAAGAGCATAAAGGTGAATCTGTGATCGACCCCTATATTGATCGCTCTGTTAAAAGTCAGGCAAGCCTCTTTTTCTCTTAGTCATTTGTGAATTTGAGTTAACACTTAAATTTGTGTGTCCTTGAAAAGTCTATCTTATCTTCTATAAGAAAATAAACGTGACTTGATACACCTTTTGATTATTTTATCACACTTTGCTAGACTTTCAATATTTATCGAAAATCAAAGTTTTCCTTCGGCTGACCCCACTTGATTCACCTTTCTTTATGTACTTTACACTGGTAAACTTTCCCTGGAGAACACTTATTTTAGGCGTCAGTTCGTCAAACTCAGACATTATAGTTTGGCTTTTCATAATAGCCGGCGTTTTCCTGTAGGGGCTGCCAAGTATCGAGTGTGGGTTCAAGACTAAAAGTTCACGGTTTCTGGCTCTAATTATCGAGTACCGCTGATATTGGTGCTTCGGGAAGTTAATCCCATTGAAATTTCCGCTGCAAAGCGGTTTATCTATTCCTTCTACAATTCAGCCTCCTTGTCTTGATAAATTTTAAAAGTTAGAAAAAGTCCAAACTAGTAGCGCGCTAGCTTTGGTAATGTCTCTGACTGCACTCTTCTGTGACACTATAAATTCACTACAAATGGCTTTCTTCAAAGTCTTTTGGACTTGACCTAATTTAACTGTTATGAACTAAAGTGGAACACAAATGCTATAGAAAACTTGTTGGAACTAGCACTTCCAATCGAGTTCCCACCAATTTCTTAGTGCCTTATAGTTTCTCCTTAAAGTACACTTGAGTTACTTGGCGAAGTGTATCAAAACCAGCTTTGTACACTTGCAAAATTCTAATGCTAAAAGGCGGCAAGAAGGCTTGTTAAAATCGCAGTCTTGTATAAATTAATATACCAAACGAAGCGTAGCCTTAGGTTAAATTTTGGTTGGCTACTCCAGTAAATAAAGAAAATAGCGCTCAAAGTTCTTTTCCTACCTCATCACACGGCTCAGGACTAGCAAGGAGTTGCATGTTCTTAGACTAGGTCGTTGTCTACACTAAGCGCTGGTCGCAAAAGCCACTCATTATGAAGTAATTAAAAAAGCCGGCTATTTGCATTAGAATCGTGGGCTCGCGTGCCCCAAACTTTCCTGTGTAATTTTCAGAGCCAATAACTCTTTCCATTTGACAAGCCATTAAATATCCAAAAATACAACATGCTGCTAAGTGTCTGATTCGATCAAGCGTAAAAATTAATAGCCGCTTCTCTAGTTCATTGGCTATTTCTAGTGGGTTGAAATTGTTAAATTGTTCGGTGGTTCTTACGTCATGTTTGGTTGTACTCAACCTGACCGCGCTCACCTTTCCGTTGCGTGCAGACGATTGTAAGAGCGTTTTTGTAATTACTTTCTGCGCACGAAAAGTTTGTCTACTTTTGCATAGTCACTGATCAAAGATTCCATAGCCAAAAATTTCCGCCATTTCTAAGAAATCGCCACTGATAGCTGTAAGAAAGAACCTTGCGATACAACTTAACTTTAAGAGTACTTAGTGAAGTGCGTTCGTTTTTAGAAAGTCCTTACCGTTGGGAATACAGTTTCCAAAACCTCTTCCATCTCACTTATTTCCACCTTCATTGCTTACGGTTTCTTCTGTTTCTCCAGTGATATTTCGGCGGCGTTCTTTGAATTAACCTTAAGGGGTTTTTTCTTTTCTTTGACCAGGCAGGGAAACCACTTGAGCGATGTTTTTTTGTCAGGCGTAGCCTTCAGATAAAAACTTGCTCGATATCTGAAAGATATTAGCACATGAAACCAACTTGATGAGCATTTTACACATTTTTTTGGATTTTCCTCAAGTTTTCTTGAGGGAATTATATTTCCAGACTGAACAAAATCTTAAAAGGTTTAACAAACAAGTTGATTAAATGTTAGATGTTTATAAAGCGCGTCGTCCGGTCTATAAGCGTAGTTCTTTAAAAAGAAGGTTACTGTAATTTTCATTTCAGTGAGAGTTCTTTAACTGAGTACCAACAAATTTCTTAATAAAAAGTGTGTATCATTCTTTTGTATTACTGGATTTTTCCGTTTATTCTTTTCTCAGAGGCAACAATACAATGTCGAGGACTAGTTCCCGTTTTGGGTTTAAAAATAGTTATGTTCTTTTACTTAGAGCGATTTTATCGGTAGTCCGCCACATTTGAAAATACAAGTTTCTTATCCTTCAAAACGTTTTTGGCTTTTCAATAATAACCACGGTTTTTCAATTTTGTGTCGAGTCTTGACGATTAAGGCACGTTAAGGCCCTTCAAGCTCGAGTGAAATATAACTACTTAATTATACCTCATTGAACTCCTCATTATCGTTCATGTCACGTGTTTTTGCACGTATTATAAAGCATAGCTGTCTTTTAACTTGTCCGAACTCTACTATGACTCAGCTAGCAACGATTAAACGCTTACCTACGTCTTTAGCGTTACCCTTGATCGCTAATAGCCTCAGGAATTACTAATCTATGACCAATTAATTGATTAATTGGTGAATTAGCTAACATACGTTCGAAAGGTTGCGCAATTTTCTTAGCGAAGTCATGCAGCTATTGCGGTTTCATCTAAACCTAGCTTTACATATAAGTCTCCACAAAATCATCTTCCTTTGGTCCCTATCGGTATTTAAGTGAATTTGGTTACTCATGAGTCCCGCTTAAGTGTTTCACTTCTCATAAGTTGCACCTTGTTCCAAATTTGGTTCAGTTAGGGTTTCCTGTTCCATCGGAATTGTGGTTAAGAAATGGAACTTTGCGATCAAAGACCCTTTGTCACCAAAGCACATGCGCAGGAGCGTCTGTCCGTTGAACGTGACTGTTGCGTGGGAAAATGAAAATACAACTTCCACTGTGTGAATTTCACCATCCTTCACGTCGTGTGACATAGCAGTTTCAATTTAACGTTATTGAGCAGTCCTGTTGAAAATCTTTCCGTTTAACACAACATCCTTTTTCCGCCTACCCAATTGCAAGCGTGGTTGTTTATAAAAGGTTTCACTTGATATAGTTAAGTGCTGTTTTGCTGCAGGAGGCAAATTTGGTCTTGGGTATACTGAAGGGTTTTAAACTGAGTGTAGCGTAAATTGTAATAAATCTCAAATTTAGTGGCATTTACTGCTAATTTTAAATGTATAACTAATGCTATGATTTTCTAATTTATTGGAGAATCTTTGGTATATTGTTCGTATTTTTTGCCATATTGGTGACAGTTCTTCTCTCCTCCAACCTCGTTCCCAGGGCTTTTCCCTTTTATCCCTGGGAACGAGGTTGTTCTCTCCTCGCCTCTCTCCTGGCTCATCCTAAATAGCGACTTACTTAGGATCTATTGTAGTTGAGAATACGACTGTATTCTCCCGAATAAATGTATCTTTGGTTTAATTTATTCTGGACTTGACGTTCATGCCATACAAATGTTCCACTAACCTACCACTTTTACACTATATCGCGTTGTTAAAATGAGCGACATAAAACATTGCTCGACATGAGCGTGTTTTAAGAAAATGGTTATTTGATTTCTGAAAAAAGGAAAGGGTGTCTTGATGAATGAATCAACTCTCCCAGCAGGCACATTAGCAAAAGTTAGAAAGCCAGTTTGGAGAACTTTAAATCCCGTCAGTAAACGCCTTATAAAGAGAGGAAAGCACTTTAGCGTCGGCGTAAGGATTTTTTATGTGTGTTTAACACTTTTTTCACGGCGCTGCAGTTTATGATTTACAAACACGTGCGATTAACTTCACTGGTTCCCTGTTCCTTTGGTTTTCAGAAAAAAGGCAACAATTACACATTAATGCGACCAAGGGCAACTGAGTCAGTCTAAAAAAGCCGACAACCTATGAAAAAAAATTGCCATACGTGTATTAATTTTGTATTGTTCATTTTTGTTCGTAGCTGTAAAACTGAAAAACACGCTCCACACATGGCCTGAAATGGCAAGTATCTTATTCTCATATTAAGATTAGTGTCTTTTAGATTAAAAACACTCTGGATTATTCTGTCTCCATTTGTTGGAAAAATATTGATTGCAAAAAATAGATTATGTAGCGACTTCGTAACGGTCTGAATCATTCAAGACCCCTCCAAAACGAGAGACACCAAGCGAACCATTTCGGTAAATTATGGAAGGCCTTTAACAGACAAAAAAAGAAGTTCTAACAAAGCCAAGAAGACTCGCGTTTCCCTAGAATAACGGAACACTGAGATTACATTTGTATAGCGCAGCCTAAACGTGAGCTTTAAAACACTCCAGAGAGCCTAAACAGCGTTTCTGTGACAGCATTTGAGAGAACACCGATTGGTGCCTCTGCAGAACGTCATGCAGTCCAGGAGTATGGTTCATATTCATCTCTTGTGTTGTGCTACGTTCTTTAGTAACATAGTTAACTATTTACAGAGCCTCTTACAGCTTCTCATCCCGTAATTTAAAAAGGGTATCAGGGAATGGACCAAATGTTATGAGGTACACATGCAGAGATCTAGTAACCCTTTCAGTATAATGGCAGTCGCTCTATGCTATATATTGATAACCTGGAACATGTCAAAGTCCTGAACGAACAACTCCATACTGACGGACCCTTCTATGTTATGAAAAGGTCACGAGGTACCTCTATTACATCTCTGTTACCTCTATAAAAGAAACCCTTCTCGGTATCAAGGACAGTTCAAGGGCAGTCATACTTTGTCCCAAAGATACCAAACGAATTAGTATTATCTCTACCTCTATATAATTTGGTGATCTCCATATTACAGACACTCAACTCAGGCCCTTTGGCACTGCGTTAGACGTGTGAACCATTGTGTAACCTATATTGTAAACAGCTGATTTTTGTTATGCTAAGTCATCATGAAATTGGAAAGTCGAAATGCGATGATATCTAACTGAAACGAGAAAAGTCAAAAGAACAACTGCACCGAAAAGTCATAATGTGTATAAGTACTTCGTTAACTCTTCATTGAGAGATGACAATTCATTAGATAAATTAGTTTAGGATTGATCAAAGCTGATGATGCTTTTATGGATCAGTTTGAGTCTGTTTAGTTTCATTGCTAACCTTAAGTACACTTTCACTTCCATTCTCTAACTTACCAAAATCGTCCAAGTTGTTCAGTATAGTTCGTTAGTTTGCTAGTGTGTTCAGTCTTTTTGTCTGCTGTCGTCTTTATCCGTGTCCTGTGCTAGAAACAAATGAATAGTTAGCTCAAACAACGTCATACGCTTACAAGCATTTCCTGTGAGCTGAGGGCCTCAACTTTTACGCGATGACTGCGAGAGTATTAAGTGTCTTTTTTATAAGACCCCTTTGTCAAAAAAGGCAGTCCAGTCGCAGCTTAGGAATTTAAGTGGATAATCCAAAGAACAGACTAGTGCAATCATATTTGCTTTGAAAATGTTACCACAAAAATGAACAAAAGGATATCTTTTCTATCAGTTTGTTTTCCTTTCTTCAGTCCACGTACCTCAAAGAATTGTAAATTCAACTTGGACTATAAGTAGCGAGTACTGAAAAAACAAAGTTGTAATGAGAACAGCTCAACTAAGGACTCGTAGATTTTATAAACCTATAAGCTCCACCAAAACTAGTAAAGTTCTGCTATTGTTTGTGGTTTACTACTGATGGTTATCAAATTGGTTTTGGGCAGATATTTTACTTTTCTCTCTCCCATCGTTAACAACAGCGGGCAGATATCTGTCCCATGTCACACGCAAAGAAACCTGCATAATTTACAAACGAGAACACGAGTTTTTTGATACAATGCTACAAAACTGTCTTAAAAAACGTACGCGAGGAGTCTAAACAAGAACTGGCAAACGTTTTACATCAAGAAATGTGCAAAGTGCTGCGGAACTCCACCTTGGAGCTAATGATGACTAATCGTTGGTTCATTTTGAGCCACTTGAACAGTTACCACCCATTTCCGTTTTCGCTCGCAATTTTGTTTCGTTTTGTCACAGGAGTTTCTCGGGTCACTAGTATTTGCATGTTTGATCGATGTTGTAGGTAGTTTGTTGGATCATACAGGTCAACGCTTCAGACTTCCTGTGAGGTGATTTTTATCGATCTACGACTGTTTTTATCGTGATATTTCCCACGAAATGCACGCACGATTGGCGCTAGTGTTGTGAACGGATTATCAAGACAATTAAAAAAATCATTCTTCTTTCAACTCAAGTTTCAAGTACGTGAATGCTAAACCCGATGCGGGCGCAAGGATTATAGACTAATGGCGATTAGATTTGTGCAGTTCTCACGAAAATAACTAAAAAAGCTGCTCTAAGGCAATATCTTTACAAACAATACCATCAGAGATCCGACCCAAGTGTCACGTACCGTGGTCAAGAACGTGACTTAGAACTTAAGAGGACGGCAGAGATCTAATCGCTACCTCAACTTCACAATATATATTAATAGACCTGAGGCCTTTTAAAACACTTAGTTGGTTTGCTTAATTCCTTTTCCGGTGTATTCTCTGATCAAGATGTTGGTATCGCCGATCCATACGCTTAAGTTTTCAGACATGGAACCGCAAAAGTTATTTTAAAAACCCCTCGGTTAAAGAACAAGGTGCAATATGCACCATGATCGATGCGTCTCCTCAAAATGCCTCACACTAAGAGGGCATTTCTTAACTAAACGCGTACTTTCCTATATTCGAAATAAATTTAAGGTTAAATTCATAATCTTTTGTTATAGGTCTGTCTTAGTTATTTTTGAGTTTATAAGGATAAAATGCTTCGGAGAGGGTTATAACACGTTTTCGTGCTGTTCTACAACTTATGAAGGAGTATCGAGGCCATAAAAAATCCACCGATATGGTCGGCAAATTTCCGTTCTGTATCTCATTCATGGTGTCATTTTTCGTGATCTAAACAAAAACGTCTGGATGATATCTCAAGACAGTG
>OMLO01000177.1_pt1 | contig 34650 bp, 13 predicted proteins | sample 1674811 | NCBI WGS metagenome assembly OMLO01 (sample SAMN06265003, study PRJEB25207) | coral metagenome | isolation source: Coral host | place: Mexico:La Bocana,Puerto Morelos, Mexico | collected 2008-11-13
CTAATAAACCAAACTAATTTTTAGGATCGCTGACTGTTAATTATTCCACGAGTTTGACCATAGGTCTCCTTTGATTTATTTCAGTTTTGGAGTATCGTTACTTAATAAACAGACACAGTTTGAAACAAATCTTGCAGTGGGTTTTATTTCGGGTGAATGACCCTAAAATGGCCTTGCACAAACTGAAATTTAACCCCCAGTGTGACTCAAACAAACAAACCATACCAAGTGCTGCTTCTTAGAGATTAATACATAAAACACAGAACAACAGAGCTTGTGAACATTTCAGCACTGACCATAAATTATATTCAGAGATTAATTTTACAAGTTGATGTTTTCAATTCTGTGGCTCAAAATGTTTAGGAAAACCCATAACATGCACACTGTATCTTGGGATAATAATACACAGCTGGAAATAAGTTGCGATGCAAATGATGACACAAAAATTTAACCCCTGGTGTGACTTGGACAAACAAACCATTCCAAGCATTACTTCTCAGAGAAATACCTGGCCTCTCTGGCTCAAAATGCTGAGGAAAACCTACAAGATGAATTAAAACTTACATGTATTTATCTTGGAATATCTTAGTTTGGTATATATTTTATCTTGGAATTTTATCTTTTAAGGCAAACTTGAAAAGAGGGTGACAAAATATGACCTCATTATGTTAATAACAGAGTTAAACATGAAATATTCGCATGCAAAATTTCTGTTGGCTGGATTACTTGTCTTCCAAACCAACTGACCTGACCATTTTATATTGCTTCCAACAATAATTGAATGGGCTGGTAAAAAAAACCAACTTCCTAAATGTAAGATTGGTCTGACATTTTTCCACAAAAGTACCTGAATCTCAATTAAGTAGAAAAACACTGCCCTTTTGTTTGCTGGTTTGCTCTTTGTTTTCAAGAAATAATGTAATATGCAAAAAAAGATGTTTTCCTGCAGCATCTGTTGGAGATCATTTGTTGCATGAGAAACAATAGAAATATTTTGTTTTCATTGAACAATGAAATCAGCAAAGCATCACATTAGCCACTAGTTGATAAGCTGATAGAAGCATCATAGTCATATCATTGAAACAATTTGGTATTGTCGCTTCATTGGGGCAAGTGATTAACTGCTTGGGCCGAGAGCAGTTGTATTTTGTTGAGTATATTCCTCCTCTGAGGAATACAAGCCTTGTTTGTTAAATTATAACAATATTATGATCAGTCCAGGGATTTTAACATTTTATTTACAGTAATCCCTCACTCTGAACCCAAACAACAAACAAGATGTATTGTCTCAGTTTTAAGTTACCCTCACTCAGTTGTATAACACAGCAGAAATAACAGAGTTTAAAACGATCAATCATTTATAACGATGTGAAATATAGAAAACAATTCAATAAAAAGTACTTACTTTGACTTTTCTGTGTGTCGCTTGTGTTTTCGTGGCAATTTGGGACCATTTCAAAGTAATATCAGCAAGTTTTAGTTTTAGAGCTTTTCAGAGCCCTTGAGCCACTTAGAGTGCATGTTACTTTGGGTACAAACACAGGCCATATAATAATTATTATTATCATTTTTTTAATATGAGACATACCGGTATTTCTTCTCTTTCAGACCCAGAAAGCTCAAGTGTTATGATAGAAAAAATTAGCCTCATCCAGCAAAGACTGAACAAGAGGGAGCTTACTATGCAACAGAAGGAAGAGGAACTCATTAAGAAACTTAAGATGCTAGGAATTACTGACTTTAACAGTCCTTACAAGGAAGGCTTTAATGAAATGCCAACAGTCTATGTTATTACTCCCACTTACAAAAGACACACACAAAAGGCAGACTTGACAAGACTGTCGCAAACGCTTCTACACGTTCCAAGACTTCATTGGATAGTAGTTGAAGACTCTGAAGAGAAAACGGGTCTTGTTGCCCGTTTCTTGGAAAACTGTGGCGTTAGTCATACGCATCTTGCAGTTAAAACTCAGAAAAAACTTATAACTAAAGAAGGCGACCCTAGATGGCTTAAATCGAGAGGAGTTGATCAAAGAAATTTAGGCCTTAAATGGATCAGGGAACATTTTACAAGTGACATGAAAGGTGTTGTGTATTTTGGAGATGATGATAACACCTATGATATCAGAATATTTGAACAGGTAATGTACTCAGTAAATTTTGGTTGTCAGTTGCTAAAATGTACATCGTCCTTCGACATGCACCAAGAAGAGACTTCTAAGGCCATCTCCTCCCAGCCTTCGCCATAGATGCTTTCCACTTTAATTCAGTTGCAATGGATAACAGGCTTGAAGTAGAATGGCAATATGGTCCCAGCCAGATCCTATCAAATATTTTCACTCACTTGTAAGCCTCTTAGTAGCTGGGCGAGATTATCATGTCTATACAGTATGAAAAAGGGCTGATCTACTACGTACCTACGTATCATTATATCTTGCACAACAACCTTGGGCTAAAATTGACATACATGTATACACTGTCATTCAATTTAACAACGTGAACAAAATTGGCATTTATTAAGTAGAGGCGAGGTCAGTCTGTTTCTTTTCCGTGTTGTCGGTTTGTTTCACGCTCTACATTCCCAACGCATTCTGGCAGTCCTTGCATGATTTTGTTTTGTTGCATGCAACAAATTTAATCTTTTAACGCTAAGCAGCGTACCCTCAACTACAGCATATTAGAGGGGACTACTAACTATGACTCCAGAGAGCTTAAGCAAACCACGACGTCAACTGCAACGAGAACGCCACCGAACAAAAGGTTTGATGAGCAAAACAATAGCTGCGCACGTGCGTTGTAAATCTTTGTAAATATCTTTGCCGTCCTCTGCACGACAACAACAACGTGAAAGCAGAACATGAACGACGATGCAAATTCATTTTTTTACTATGCGTTGTCCTCTGGGTTTTCGTCGCCATTGCTCAAGCTCTCTAGTATTTCTTGTTATTATTTCAAACATTAACATCATTTTTTGGTGCTAAGTAGATGCGTTACACAAAGAAGGTATCTGTGTGGCCCGTTGGATTGGTGGGAGGCTTGAGGTGGGAAGGGCCAATCTGCGTAAATGGTGCTGTGGTTGAATTTTACGTTGCCTGGAGACCTGAACGCCCCATGCCTGTAGACATGGCGGGCTTTGCTATAAACGCCAAACTACTCATCGATAATCCAGAGGTAGAAATGGATCCGTTTGCTCACAGAGGCTATCTGGAGTCCTCCATCGTCAGCAAACTGGCCAATAGGGATGAGTTTGAACCACTGACAGATGATTGTAAACAGGTATGCGAAGCAAAGTTCAACACTTCACTTATAGTTCCAGTTAATTTAGAGGTGATTTATAGCCGAACTGAGGTTTGTACAAAATATGTGTTTGTTCCGACATAGCGGAGCCTGAATTTATTCATTTACAAGGGAAGTCGGTTGCGTTTCATCTCTTGACCGTGTCAAGGTACAGTTTAACCATAGTTATTCGAGGGAATAACTATGGTTTAACAACTCTGGCTACCGACCACAACTTTCTTAAACGCTGTCAATACTTCGTTTAAGAAGTTGCTCTTGTCTCTCAACGAGGGCAGATTCCATCGCGGCTGGCAAGATGTCGCTTTTTTTTTTTTTTCTGGCGGCAAATATAAACTTTTTGCGTAAAAATACAGACGGAGAAATATTTTCCGCCATTCTCGCCTCTACTGTGTGATATCCTGGCCATTTACTAGGTAATATCGTATGCCACAACCGTGAAGGGCAAATTAGCGTTACCACAGTAACAAGGTGTTTGTCTTTGTTCAGACGAAGGGCTGTTCACTCGAAATGTCAGCTTTGTAAACTCGCTACGGCTATTGTCATTAACTTCAAGTTGATAAATAGCTATTTAGTAAGTGTTTCACATGCCCCGGCGGTGACGCAGCCCATCAGTTGCAACTCCGGCATATTCCAACGGTCTCTGTTTCGGCTTCACCGTAGGGCTGCGAGACTCATTTAGAACTTGTCTAAGGACATAGCATCCGCAGAAGTCCTAGAACGAGCGCAATGGTCCACCCTATTTTTCTTTTTTTTTCATTTTACATCTGCTACAGTCGACCCTCCTGTTGCGACCACCTCTCGTAAGCGACCACCTCTCCTCAGCGACCAATTTTCCAAAATACCAAAAGTTTGTAAAGTTTTTAAGCGACCACCTCTCGTATGACACCGCGTCCACCTTTATAGCTAAAAGTTTGAAATTTTCCTTTGTTCTTAACCTCCCGTAAGCGACCAGTTGACAAATAATGGAGCGAAGAATTGATAATAAGGTGTGGTAACATTATCGCATTTCTGGCTAGTACAAGAAACGGAAATTTCTCAAAGGGAAGAATCGGATTTCTTTCTCGAAATTGACTTTTACATGAATAAAACATTGCATCAGCATTGGCGCATAGGTTAAGTCATGGCAGTTATCATATTCCAATGAGGAAATAATTGATTTTAATATTGACATTTAAGTTTTCGTGTTTTAGTTTTATACACATTTTTTTTAGTATAAACTACATTTATACCTCACAAGCTTCTTACATTTAGCCTTAATCCTCATCGTTTTAAAATAAAGGCTATCTTTCTATCAGGTCTTGTGGGGCATCTCGGGTGTTTTAATGCATTCGATTATCCCAGAACTCAAGTTTCTTAAATTAAATATTTTATTCCCTTGTTTGTTTCAACACAGATTCTTGTGTGGCACACACAAACAGCCGAGCCTAAAATGAAACAAGAAGATAATATGAAGAAAGCCGGGCGTGAACCTGACCTGTCTATGGAGGTCTAAAGCCCAATCTGACTTTTAAACTGGTCTTCAATCGCATTTGTACACTCAACTGCTCCCATAGCCTTACTGACTAATGTTCACCAGCTCTCTCCTGACAAGGTCCCTAACTAAGGGACCAGGCAGATTATTTTTAAAAGACCATCGCATTTTGCCTTCCTTTTAACTTCTTGCTTTTTATTCTAACCATTTTAGCTGTGAACCGGTGTACATAAACTCACTCTCGACTTGTGCTCCCTCAATTTTCTCGGGCAAATAGCTAACGCTAGAAACGTTAGTTACAATTTTCAACAAACTGGTGTTAATTCAATGGCTAGATGGACTGGCAGGTGTGAATATTCCTATGCTGTGCTGCAGATGTTAGTTTTTATCTCTTCAAATTTGTTCGACCCAAGCTTAAAACGTTGGCTGGACTTTCTAGTCTCTCCTCCCCGGTGACGCATGTAACCCCCTTATCCATGACGACATGGCTTGATACTCTAACAATTGTTTGTGTTACATGGTGGATATATAGGGATAATATGCACAAATAATTTACTATCTACAGTAGGTAAATATTTATCGTTTCAAATGGAAACAAATTTATTTGTTATTAGATAACGCATGTATTTTAAAAATAGGTAATGTAGAAAATATGAAGCAAATCCACCATGGTCTATACGCAATTGTTTGGTATATGAAGACACTGTTCGTGCTGGTGACTTGAATCATTTATGCTAATGCTTGGTTTGCCAAGTAAGGGTATCCTTGGTGTCTCGGTTTACGGGCGTTCTGTAGGACCTGTACTCTTACGGTGGTGATCTTAATGGACCATTTGTTCGTGGTCTTTGTACTTGTTGGTGTTCTCGACCTTTTCCTTTATAATACCGTGATTACCTCACAGGGGTAAACAGCTTCCATGCCTAGTGGCTCATAAGTAAAGAGTTTAAAATCTATTTTTGTTAACTGAAGTAAAGGAGAAATGAACTGATATTCATATGAATCTCTTTTTTATTTTAGAATTGTATTTAGTTTCGATTTATTTATTTGATTTAAAATATCATTGTCGAACGCAGTTGTGGTTATGACTGTAAAGGGCTAACCTCACCCTCTTAAAAGAAGGGCTCGTCATAAATTTCCGCTACAATATCATGCATGTATGTTTCCTCAGACAGAGTGACAGACATTCATTTTGGAATTGCATTTAGTTTCGATTAATTTATTTTTTTGGACAAAAATATCCTTTGGAACGCTGTTGTGGTTATGAATGTAAAGATCCAGCCTTACCCTCTTAAAAGAAGGGCACGTTATAACTTTCCACTACAATATCATACATGTATATGTTCTCAGGCACAGTGACAGACAGACAGAAAGTTAAGTGTGGGGTATTTTCTTGATGTAATGGCAAATTCTCAAAACATTTTCAAAAAGAAAAGGACACCAATGTGTACTGAGAAATTAGCATTTTGATTTTAAGATAGAACTACCTCATCCTCATGCGATATCGTACGCGCTGCAGGAGCGCGGCGTGATGCGTAACGATCAATCCCCTGCGAGCCGCTCCTGGGAACGATCAAGGCAGGTGATTGAGAGCGAAAGTTGATAGAGGATTAGAAATAAGAGTTCAGTGAAACAGGGGAGCCGGAATGTTTGTTATAATTTGTTATAGCTTGCACAAAACAGAATACATGAACCAAGCATCACTCAGTACATGTCAGTAGATTGGAAGGAAGAGGGATTGTCTTCCTCATGAAGTAAGAATCAATTTATTACTTTTGTTTTTCACATGTTACTTATCTTACATTTATAAAGCAGAACACTGTATTACTGTTAGAGATCCGTGCAACGTTTTCTTGGTATCAACGTTTACCGTTTAATGCTGAACCGACCATCAATTAGAGATGAAGAATTTAAGTGTCTATTCGCTTTACTGAACTTGGTTATTTTATAACATTTGATTAGCCACGCATGTGCTTATGTGGGTGTTCTTCTATCCGGGATTTGGACTTAAGCACAGCTATCTGTGGCACCATAGTGTGACTACCGTGTGGCGCAAACGCCGCGTGGTCATGTGCCGGAGTGTGTGCTGGAGTGGTCGGTAGCACATCTTGATCAGACAAAGTTGAATTCACTGAAAAACAAAAATAGAAAAAATCTGAGTAGAGCTTAAACGTTAATCACTAGAGACGGAATCTAAAGCGTTGCTAAGAGAGATTCTCTGCTGAGTGTCGGGCTACAACCAAACCAAAGCCCTTACTACGGCCAAGTTATGTTAGTTTTTCATGCGTCTGTCCTGTTATTGACCACGAATGTCGTCATAATATTGTCAAAGTAGCTATGGATCCAAGAGACGATAGCAAACCTTATCGCCGATCAATTTTGTTATTTGCAGTAACAAATTGCCCGCTCTCACACTCGCTCTCGCTCGTTGACGCATCGCATATATAATAAAATCATGTTATTCGTGTTATTTACAATAGAAATTAAACAAGGAGCGCACGAGGATTTTTTGCCGTTTATATTGTAAAAAGAAAAATAGGCAATGCAATGCTCTAGTTAAAACTGGATGCAAATGTAAAGAAGTTGCGCTTGTTACGTAACTAACAGAGACTGGGTATAGTTCAGCACTGGATTGATTGAAGAAATGTGAGTCGTCTCGTTCTCGTCAGTTGCATGGTGGGAAATATAAGGTAAGCAGCATTAGATCTCTAATTTAGTAAATATCATTGGTAGTTGAAAACAAACTCAAATATACTCCTTTAGCCACCAAAAAGGTTGGAATGAGTCGTTTGATCTTTGAACTTGTTTGAGTTTAGAATCAGTAAAACAATCAGTCGAAGATTTTACTAGTCATCCGCATGATTGCAAACCAGAATTGGACTGCACGCCGGCAGTCCACACAGTGTCATGATCAGTTGCCCTACCTCTGCACGCATCATCTCTGATGCTGGTGTATAAATCGCCGAGTCTATTGAAGTCTGACGTGAGAGCGTACTTTATTTCCGGCTTAGAAGCGATCTGTTGCAGTTGCTGCATGTCATAGTTTCTTCCAACTCCGATAGCAAACACCGTGACGTTTGCATCACTCAGTGCTTTGGCAGGCGCTACGACATCGTCAGTTGATTTTCCATCTGTCATAACAATAAGAACCTTGGGAACGCCTTGACGTCCTGTTTTATCGAATAGCTCTACCTTGGCGTAATTTAACGCTTTTCCTGTCAGGGTCCCTCCCCTGAGGTAGGTGGCGTTGTCTATTGCTTCCATCATTGGCTCTACATCATAGAACTGTGTTAATGTAAAGACTGTGCGGCGCTGAAACGTAGATTGTGGAATAAAGATAGAGACGACGGTCTATCAGTATGTGAAGCACTTTTCACCCGAGTGTCGTTAGTAATTCGCATTTGCTTTGATTTTGTATTACCGCGTAAATCGATTGGCTTAAAAAAGTCGCGCCAATCAACCAATCAGAAGTAAAACCGAAACTAAACGTAAAATTCACGCAGACTTTCTCCCGCGCTATGCGCAGCTGCACATTTGACTTTTGGGATTAGAAATTCCTTCAAAGCTATCACGTGTGTTCGTCGGCACCTGGACACAAAGAATGTGCTGCTCCGGTCATGTTTGATCAAAAGGCCTTTTTAAAAAAGTTCACGAAAAAAATATGGATGGAAAACGAGAGCTATATTCTGTAGTAGCCTCCATGCATGGTTACAGCGGTAGGCCTAGCTTATTTCATACCCAGCTTCGCGCTTTTTTGTTAGTTCTGTCATATGCGGGATATCAAAAAAGTAAACAACATAAAACAAGAACGCTCACTTTACAACAGTATAGGCAGTCGAAGGCTTGAGAACCATTTCAATGAACTTTTATAAAAGCACAAACCTTAGAAGAAAACACAACAAATCCAACGTGTGTGAAGGTCTCCGATATAAAAGAACCATTGACCGCAGTTTTAATGAAATCCAGGCACTTTTTGTAGTTTCCTTTACCAGATTTCTCAATGCTACCCGAACTGTCCACGAGAAATCCAATATCTATCTTGGCCTTGCATTCTAAATGATAGAAAACGAAAATAACATGTTAAGTAAAAAGGGAGTTAAAAAAAAGGCTTAATAGGGGATTTTAAGAGCTACGACGATGGCGTCGAGAAACAAGTCATAGCATGAATTCTAAAAACTATCCGTCGTGATTTACGTTCCCAACGCAACGCAGAATTTCACTTAGTGTCATTTCACTTAGTTGTTTTGCAGAGGACGGCAAAGAAACTCTACCAAAACTTAACATTTTGCCTTGCTTCAAACTTTTTTAAGACGTTTGCAACTTAACCTCATCCCAGAGTTTTGTCTTGTTTTCAAATGCCGCGAGGGATACAACTCTGGACCATCAACTCACCAAAACCTGCAATTGATTTCTAAAATTCCTTTCACATTCTCCACCAATCAGAGCGAACTTTACACTGTTTTTATCCAGCAAAATCAGTCGATTTCGCCGTCTAACCATCAAACAATGCTCCCCTTGCCCAGCTTTCGGCTTTTCAGCGAGAAACGCAACAGCGCATGGTAACGGGGTAGCTACCTTCTGATTTTGCTGCCGGTTTCTTTTTGTTTCGAATTGTTTTTATATATGTATATTTCACGAACAGTGGTTTTTCTAGCAAATGGCCCGTTTTAAACGGAAACTTCGTGAAGTCCCTTCGGCACCCTTCTAAACGGGCTTCACCTCCTTCGGTTTCATCGTTGTCAAGCAGTCCAGGATGTTGGAATATAGGCTGATTTTGGCCTGCTTATGGGAATGCGTTTGCAAGCTTAGAACTGATGTTGAAGTGCCCCTGATCGGTCTCTTCATCAAGAAGGTTCTAACAAGAATAGGTGTACTGAGCTGTTTAAAACGTTATGTACTTACTGCAAAAACCACAAGTGAGAGCGCAGTGCTTGCCCATTCCGTAAGGATACAGTTTGCAAAAGTCGTTTGTTCGGTACGTTTTGCAGAAGGGCTCATATGCTTTGCCATCCCTGCAAGTTTCATCTGAAAAGACACCGGTAGAAAGAAGAAATATATATAAAACTAAAAAAAACGAACCGATCAAAATGTCGAGGTTTCAATTTCAGTATCTTACAGCTACGTGACAAAACAGACGTTTTGTATCTGTGAACATTGAAGCCCACCTCTTTGTACAAATAGAGCTGAAGTTAGGCTCTGAATTTGACCTTTTACTATCTCAACAGATAGAATGTCGCCCTTAGAATTGTTCAGTTATGGCCATCCTACGACCATGTGGCCTTGTCAATGTTACTTCCTTTGTTGGGCACATTTTTGAATCGTCATAAATGTTTAAATTTTATAGTTTGTATATCAGCCTGATCTTTGCGTGTAAGCTTTAGCTGTAATTGTCATTACCAGGTCGAACGTACTCTTTTTTCCCCCTTTAATTCTTCTTAAAGTTTGTTGCATAGGTCAGAAAGATGCAGAAAGACGTTAAACTGAAATCTTAAATAATAAGCACATTAATATAGTCATATTGTTGGAAAGTATCCCATCAGTTCTGTGCAACGTCGTAGTTCGTTTGACTTTGAAAAAGACATCTAAGAAGAAGGACGCCAAAAAGGAGGAAAACACTGCCTCGTCCCCAGTCGCCCGCGCGACGGTAATTAAAGACCAAATAGTTAACTAGCGAGGGGAGAATAAGAAAAACCTGAGGAGGAGGCATAGGAAAACATATTTGCGAACCCAAAGTCAAAAAAGGTGGGTAAAGCAAAAATCCAAAAAAAATGTTCAATTTTACAGTGCTTTTGAAGTGACAGACTGTAAAGGAACATTAACAACACAATCCTTCGGTTGATAATTTGTTGTCCATGAATAAGATTGCAACGGACTTAATGAGAACCAAACCTTGAAATACTTGTAATTAACATAGTTGGCCATATAATCACTACAAGGAGCTGAGAGGTCTAGACCAGTTGTATAGGGAAAAGTAGAGAATTCGTGATTTCTGGTATAGTCAAAGGTCTGACATAACAAAATCATAGCAAAAAATAGCCACATTTAAACTGAACAAGCACTTACAATGGCGCAACGTTTTTGAGCAGCATTGCGCATAAGTTGCAGGGTTGTTGCACCCAATGTTGCAGAGAACATATATGTCGAGCACTCAAATTTTACACAATACTTTGCAATAAAAGTAATCTTGACTTTGCATCTCTTTTTTTTTTCACCATTGAGCTTATTCATGCAGTAACCACTTGCCCTCTCAGAAGGCTTTTGTGTTCACTGAGTCGGGGATATGAGAATCGTCTTGTGACCGCCCTTATGGGCTACTTGAAAGAGTCGAGGTCGTGTGTTTTCCGCTTAATCAAGCTTTTTGTTTTCACAATTCTGGTGCCCACAAGAGAGAGGGATAACCGAAGAGACAAAACTAACTAATATTCCATCAAAGAAATCGCACATTTGAGGCTCTGTTTTAGTTTGCTTCAGAGAAAAAGAGAGCAAAATACCTAGCACATATTACGAGTTTATAAACTCCACATATTTTTCACGTATTGTTAGTAAGCTTACAGTAATTTTAAACTGACTCCTGCTCAAGAATCTTACTTTGCGTATTTAGGCTCCTGTGTACAGCCGGAGTATGTAAGCCAGGGTTTATTTGTGCTGGATTCCTGTTCCCGTTCGTTATCATGTCGCTTTTCCTTGCAGTTCCTGAATCAGCTATGTTCCAGTTGCTCGAGGCAGCGTCTAGAAAATCGTAATAAAAAGAACATTCACGCAATCCAATCTAAATAACGAGCTGGAATCGTGTCGTGGAGCAGTAGACCTGAGCAATGGATACAAGAAAATAAGAAGAGAAAATAATGCTAATTTTAAAATTAATTTTCGTTTTTTTTTGAAGTCGTTTCTACTCCTGCATTTAAAAGAAATTCTTACCTTTAAGGAAGATTGTTAAAATCTGCAGGATGAGACTTCCAACGTAGATGAAAGTTGTCATTGTGGAAAATCTATGTACATAAAAGGATGAAAAAAATCGACCGATTCGATCAAGTGTAATGTAACGATGTATCTTCAGGAACTGAAGCGAGGTAGAATTGAGAAAACAAAGCCTTTCTGAGCATTTTTTGTTTCGATTCATGAATTCAGACCATTCAGACCACAGGATCACGTCTTTATAAGCAAAAACTACAAGACACAGAAATAAGCTGATTACACAATTGTGTACATCGTTAAACCGAAGTCATTACAACTATATGCTGTTTATGTTATTCTTCACATGCAATTTAAACACTATGTTTCAGTCAAGTGTACAGTGTCTTTGTAGATTTAAATTGCTTGCTAGTAATGCAAGTACACTATGGTTAAAACGCAAGTACTGGATGTGATACTTACGTGTTAGGGCGGTAAACTGAGGAAATAAAATGACTAACCAATTATTAGAACATTCACTGTTTCATGGATGGAACAAGGGAGAGGTTCTTGTAGTCACACGATATTGTTTCCTCGAGAAACCTATATTAGTCAACTGATAAATAATTATAGATCAAAGAGGCGTTGTTTTACGTGTGGTGTATTCAAACGCTAGTAACAAGTTACAGGTTCCACTAAATATCACCCTACTGGTGTTTTTTTTTTTTTTAAGCGAAATCCTCGACGAGCTGTGATTGAAAATTACATTCTTAAAGCATCTTATATTTTTTTTTAGTTTAGGGTAGAGGGTTCGGAAGAGAAGGCGTTGTGGCGATGGGGGAGGGGACGGGAGAGTAGTCAGGAAGTTAATTTATGCCAAATGTAGTTCTTTAGTTATTCCTTCTCCACGAAATGATAACATTGGTGCAGAAGACTTATTTTAACTTGCTCACGATTGAAAGATAAGTTAAGACAAAGCAAACTACCCTACCAACTAGGTGGTGATTTATCCGGTGGATAGCTTTGTTCACACTTTGAGCTACCGTACCTGGATGAGCCTCATGTGAGTTTGTCTGATTGTAAGTCTGCCTGTATCCTGTATCAAGGGCTATGATTCAGGATCCGTCCACGTCACGCCTTTAGCAGCTTTATTTCTCTGGTTAGGCCTTCCTAATACGTCACTAAAATGGAACTTTTCGAAAAATTGAACTCCCTTCAACACCGGCTTTGCTTGTTAGTGTTGGTGTGAACGAAAAAAAAAACACTTTAAAAACTAAGCTTTTCGAAAATGATAACGTTACGGCAATCAGGATTTTCCCCTGTGCGAGTTTTCCTCATCCACAATCCCAAAATGACCGGTTATTGTTCCGTTTTCAAATTCCTCTGCTGTAGTGTGGACGGAAAATATTCGATGCGTTTTCAGAGTAAAACCGCTGTTTTCAGATTTCGCTGGCGTAGTGGGACGAGGCCTCATTCCCGAACTTGAAAGTGACCTCTTCTTGATGTCAATTAGGTCTCATATAAGTTCGTTTAAAAAAAATGATATTTAACTATCTCACGGAATCTGTTAAAATGCATTGTAAGATGTAACTAGACACTAAAAGAAATTTTTGTTCTTTTTTTTTGTTAGAGTCAAGAGTTATAAATTGATTTAATGTCGAACAATGGCTGTACATATTGAGCGTCTTCGATATCCGTTTTTCTGTTTTTTCCCTTTTTTGTTGTTAAAAATTACTCACCAATAGCGTGGTGTATGTATTTCATCAAGCTGGCAATTTTTCATAAACGTGCTCTAGATATTTGGTCTGCCTTTTGTTCTTCGATGCAATTTTGCTCAAATTAAGGAAATGAGTTGTAAACAATTAACTTTTTCAGCTGGCAAGAACTACGCTTACACCGGTCTTGCTATGGATTTAATTTTAAAATGCATATCAGCAGCTTTCCAGTGGTCTCACCAAAGGTAGATAAAACGACTGTGACGTCTATAAACATCAACAAACATTTTGAAAAATTGTACCCTGATATGACCAATATTTCAGAAGTGCCTCATCAATTTAAAGTATGTCCCCCGCTTTGCCGTTTTGATTTTCAAAGTCAGTGCAAGCCAATTTATTTATCACATCCGCTTCCCATGCGGGAAAGTCTACTTCCATCTTTTTTTAATTATGTCCAACTTGCGTTTATTAGCAATTCTGCGATCGTTGGGGGATGATTGAGGGGTCAGGTGATTTAGACGAAGCTTTTTCCGAGCACGATTCCAAATCCTAGTGTCTAAGGTAACAATTCTAGTAGTGCATTACGTAACATCTAATATATTTGAAACATGAACGCAATAATATTTGCTGTAGGCATGTGACATAACCATCGTGCAAGTCATTTTGTTAGTTCAGAAATTTCTCCGGACTTCAAAGAATCCTAAAAAAAACCTTTATAAGCTTATGACAGTGGTTAAGTAAAAAAAACATCGTGGTTAAGATTGGGAGCTTAAATAATTAATACAAAAACTTACAAAGCCATTTTTGTTTTGTCGCGACAAAACACGAAATTAATGTTAATTGTTCTTGAAATCCATTCTATTTGCGTTCAAAAGACAAGTTCTGTAATATTATAGATTGTGACGATTCCATTTCCTCTTAAGACCCAGATTTGAATTATCTTTTTGCATGTGTGCAATATTCTCTCTAAAACAAACCGGTCTGCAAACTAATTGCCACGAGTTATGGATGTTCGAAGTTGTGTGATATGATAGAGCTTTGTGTAAATGTACTGAAGGCTCACAGAACGCCAAACGTGGCTTCGATATCATGATCGAGAAAAACGCAGCATATCTGCTTAAGAAATCAGAAAAATAGAACTATTATATTCCACGTGGACAGCTTTTTTTTAAAAAATTTCAGTAGGTATCTTTTGTAAGTTTGGAAAACAACGATAGCAAAGACTGATATGTCTTCTCTGGCACAGTAGTGCCTTTCGAGCTGTCAAAATCTTAGTTTTGGCAGCATCACGTATCCCTTAGGTTAAGAGTAATTTCAGGATACGTCGATCATATTCCATGGTCCAATTAAAAAAGAAAGACTAACTGTTTCCTTAGCTATTGACGGAGTTAATGTCAACTGACAGGTGGTCGTCTATAGAAAACTATTTGCATATATATAGGTACTGAAATACTTGACTGTCGAGAGGCAGTAGAGGACTAATAAAGCTGCTCATAGTGATAGCTGCATCGTACAGAAATTTCGAAGGATAGGACATTGATCGAGAATTTCGACCATCCAGGTAGCAAGTACTCTATTTTGGTAAGTATGTTCACCGCCGAAAAGCAACGTAAACGTCACTCATAAGTGAGTTCAATTTTTGTCGTTTCTACCTTAGCGTTTTAATCTCACAACTTAATTTACAATCGTGCCCTGCATAAATTCAGTGCACTAGGTTCTTTTCGTTTGATATAGGAGGCTCTGTAAGCTTTTAACTGAGGATTATTTCGATATGTTCCCAGCGGTTGGGACAAGCAAGTAACATTATATCCTTGAGTTGAATAGTTCAACGGCGTCTTAATTATGTGAACAAGATTCACTACTGTCTAATACTCAAGAATCATACTGCGATGATTTGCCCAAATGCTCAAACAGTATTTTTTCTTGATGCACCCAACATTTACACAATCGTTTTTTTACAGATTTTATTTTTTCTATGCTTGCCAAATCTCATACTTTTCTTAACCAATTTCAGTTCTCGTCGTTTTTACTGGTGAGGTGTGGAGTGTAACTACCCCGCAAAACAGAGAACTGGGTGACAAACCCATTCTGCTCCGATCTAGTAAGCGTTGAATCTAACTGATGCTTTTTGGTCAGTTTTTATTTTTCTGTTGGGCTTCGAAACAGGATCTGAATTTGCTTCTGAGAAAAGTGGTAGCAATAAGTCAAGGTCAAAGTGAGGCGGTGTTAAATGACAACAAACTACACTTAAAAGAAATGTATTCTAAGCCGTTGAATTAACATCAACACTGTGAAAAAAAAACATGAAAGTGTATCAAGAGATAGGTAAGGAGGCCGAAATTGTATATTCTGTCATTAATTTCCTCGGCAACATGCATGGTAAGTGTTTGGAATCGCAGTCAGATCGTGACTCGTAAATGTTTGTTGTCCGTATCTGATAGTGAAAGTACTTTTCATTGCTACCACTCTCAGATGTTTCCACACCTGCTTCGTTAACGTAATCTTTTATGTTTGACTACTCATTCTTGGCGAAAACTTGCGGTAACTGAATTGTTCCACACCAAACAAACCGCCGTACAAATCCATTTTCAACAACATATTTGGTGCGTTAAGAGGATTACAAGTATGTTAACGTTTTAAAAAGTATAGATGACGAAAGATGTTATCTAGTCGCAATATATTTTTAAAAACCTAGTCCGAAGTTTTTTTTAAAAGTTCAATTTAATTCAACCTCCAGGGAAAGCAACAAATCACTTAATTTTTTTTAATTGGCCAAGTTAAGACAAATGTAGTCCTTTTATGGGCTCTGTAATGACACTGTATCAGGGTTTTGATTTACAATGTTGATAAGGCACCTTCATAAAATTGGTCGATATGGAGTTATAGCTTTGGAATACAATGTTGCAAATAAATATTGCCTTTTAAATGCAAATTTTGTTGTCGAATTGAATTCCGGTTTAACCGTCTGCTGTCTTGGTTTATCTTGATAACTCGAGTACCTCTCTAATCTTAGCTCAACCTCAGTTTAAAATCACGAAACCTATGACAGCATTGGTAACCTTTTTTCCAGTAGGTAAGGTAAGAAATTCTTCTGTAGGGATAAAAGTTTCGGGTTTTACAAAACAATTTTGGCGTAATGTGCGCCATATATTTGTTAATAATTTAGCTAGGTCTCTTGCCGTGGCATCATAGGATAAAAGAGTTAGTTATCGTGACTGTTTTTCTTCCCTCAAAGTTATGTTTGCCGTAATTCAAAGGTAGTTTATATCCTTTACGATAATACTGACGTGAGCGTGTACCTTTTTTGACGCAAGCTCAACTATTCGTCAAATGGTTACAAGATTTCTTGAGCGATTTTCACGGGTAAATATTATATCTAAATCGGATTCGTAATTTTTTGAGCCGAATGGCAAGTAAGGTCGGCCTTGATTTGTGAAGAATTGGAAAATTTATTTTAAATCTGACTGATGTTAAAATGATATATATTTTTTTGTTTGTGTTGGAATTATATAAGGAACCGATGTGATGTAACCATTTTTACGCTGGGTTCTGAAATAGGAAAAAAGCAAGGACTCTAACGCCCGACTGGCTCATAGCCTTCTGATCTTATCTATTGTTTTTGAAGCGCCTAGGAGTATTATTGCCTTCCCCAGGATGGAATAGCATTGCAGACTAACCCCAGGTTCATCTGTACAAATATATCCTCTTGGTCCGAGCGAGGCCCTGTAAGAGTAAAGTGTCTTGTTTAAGAACACAATATAATGACCACGGCCAGGGCTTCCCAAGGCCGCTCTATCCGATGTCCAGTGTACGAGCCATTTGGGCCTGAGAACGAGGGTGGACCTGGAACGAGGGTGTGAGCCACCGTGTCTCTCGGAGAACTAAAGTACCTCTCAAACGCGTTAGGAAATCTAAAATAAACCCCCCAACTGGCGCTTTTAGAGGTTGAAGAAAATTGTCCGAAAGACGGTCTTTTAAATTCTTTGATCGACTTTCCAAAAATAACTTAGCGTGAAGAGTTGCAGAATAACAACTTTGTCCGTAAGGCTTACATTTATTACCACCGAGAAGATCTAGACTCTTGACTCTTATTAGAAACTAAATTTATAGCAGCTTAACGTTAGCAGCTTTTCAGACAGCTTACGAGTCAGGCGGTCTGTCGGATCTTTATTGAGGAGCTGGTACGGTCCGTCTAGATCAGGGAAGACGTCCTAGCGTGGTAATTGTTGACATCCATGACTGCGCTGGCAAGGCCTATGTCTGCTGGGAGGACCAAAATGGAGTCGTCCTCTTTTAGGCGTTTTAGCGCGTCTCACATTTCCTTCGTGATGTTGGGCTCTGGTAGTTTCGCCTGTTGAAGGATACTGTTGACAGCTCTTCTGACAGTGTCGGCGCGCTCAGCGTCGAGTTGTCTGACGGCTGATTCGACCTTGGCGATAATCTCTCTTATAAAATTAAAAAACGGACGAGAATGAAACCAATATTCGCCAATGCAGAGGAAACGAGCTGGTTCTACTTAGCATTTATGTTTTTTTTAAACTCTGATGATAAATACAGTTGTATTCTCAGCTAGTAAAGACGCGCCAATGGTAAGCAATTATTTCGTTTTTGGGGGTGGCATTGTTTGAGTGACATTCGTGAAAGAGTAACTAGAATCGTCCACCAGAAATGATGAAAGATGTATTTTCTAAACGAAGAGCTACCGAAACTTACTCGAGAGCGGATCACCTTAGTGATCCGTCTTGCAAAATATGGACCGCGGGGAACCAATCCTTCTTTCCACCAGGATCTTATTATTATTATTATTATTATTATTATTATTATTATTATTATTATTATTATGAAGAGTAATTTGCAGTATTACGAGTTTGCCATATTTGCTCTCGAGAGCTTAACTATTTAGCCTGCCTCAATAAGGATAAGGCAATAACTTTATTGCCCAATAGCTAAGAGAACTGGACTCATCTTTTTCAGTTTAGTGCTTTTGAAACTTAAGTGCTTCGTAAGTATCTTACTCTGGAGAGTCAAACCTCGGCATATCCGTTTCCTTGGTCTGGTATTCGCATCAATGAAGGCCATTTAAAAAAAAAAAGCAAGCTAATGAAAATTGATTTTGGTAAGTGGCACTTTCATTACGTATTTGAGTTTAAAGCTTGAGAACTAGCCGGTTTGGTCGCCATTCTAGTGACCCTGGCCGACGAAACAATTCAGTACCGCAGACGAAAAATATGCATTTAGTAGAATATTTTTTATTTCAGACTTAAGTATGCTTTGTCTTCCTCCATCTTATCAGTTTATAAATTTCACTCACAACTAAAAATGAACTGATATATATTATATGCATATAGTTTTTGCAGTTTCAAAAGGTTTTTAGTGTTTTAAAACAATTAATACTCGTTTAACGACGTTTTCCAAATTTCCTGCATGTACGTGTAAGTTCTGCAAAAATTATCAAGCCAACACAAAGCAATTATCTCTTTGTCAGCAATTTGGAAACTTAGCCTTAATAAGCCCATTTTGATGATTTTATTCCGGCGTTTTTTCGCACGTTAAGACGTGTTTGCTCAGGAGGATATTTCAAATAGGGCACAAGGGAACTTTTTATCACGATATCTAACTCGTCGAATCTCGATTTTTTTTTCAGCTTTTTCATTTCTTGAGGCTGAAAAAAACATCATAAAACACTTAAGGAAATGTTTATTCATTGCGAAATCTAACAGTTTTTTTCGGAGAATGGTCTATTATTAAGAACGACTCTTCCTCGCGTTTCCGTGAAACATTACACTCTTAATCATACGCACGTATTTCCACGTTAAAATTAAAAGTAAGTCTATCTTAGCTTTGGTAATTTTATTAAAGCTATTAAACTCTTAAAATTGTCTTTTACAGTGACAGACATATGCATAAGGACTCTTAAAGATATATTCTCTGGCTTCTTTGTCATTAGCGACAGGGCTAATTTTTGCCTGAAATGATTGATAAGTTTTAACTTATAAGAAGCTTTTGCTGTAGCAGTAATTTGATGAAGAAGACGCGGGGACGTCGAATCAACATCCTGTTTCGTCCATTTAGCCTTTCAATTCTTCTTCTAAATGAATGAATGTATTTGATTTATTATTCTTTTATTAGCAATTAAGTATATTGCATATATCTTTTGTACATTAACACTTTAAATAAAGCAAACCGGTCGTTATTAGTTAGTATGGAAAGGATTGACTTTTAAGAAGGATTTCCTGCGACGTGCCGAATAGTTTCCGTGCAGATTTGTTACGCAGTTTCTGTGAAGCCTCTAATTCTCCAGGCCAAAAGGAGTAAGTTACATTGTGTTTCCTCGTTTCTCAATTTCTATTTTCTCTTTGCAGTTTATTCATTCATTTAATTATTTATTTTATTTTATTCTTTCTTACTTTCTTTTGTTGGGGAAATGATTTCTGGGTTTTCATTTTAAGATTCGAATCAGTTAACATTGCCGTTAGAAAACAAAAACATCGCTCAAAACAGTTGCGTATTGCGAATAAAATTGATGTTGCATTGTTGAGGTTAGGTTGTAATAATTACCTATTGGAATAGCTCATACACGACTTACATACCTTTGGCTTGTTTTGCACTAACAAATAAGCCTTAACTGTAGTTGGCTCGATTCTCTGATTACGCCAGTGACGCGGTCGCCAGCGAGTTACGTATACAGACGAAGGCTCTGGACTAGCATTTTTCGTAGCCGTTTCATTCTTAATATACTGAGTTCATATAATTAATCCATATAAAATAGAATTTTCACAGCAACTTAGGAACCTTTAAAATATATAAAAACATTGAGACTGTAGGGGAATGGTTATGAAACCGGAAAAATTTCTTTGCTGTAGGTTTCTGTTCACATTTTGTTTTGCTTTGACCTTGCATCGAACAAAACGCAATAATTGTTCACTCTGTACTGAGAAACTTATCTAGAGAAACTTTTTAATTACGTAATTCATGCATAGAGTATGAGCGGAAAACAAAAGATTGTACGCGGTCGTGGACTTTCCAACATTAATTCTGGTATCTTTGATTGCTCCTTTGATGTTTGCCGAGCTTCATAACTATTTCCCTATATTACCTGCTACATGTTTCGTGTTTTTTTTCTTTGTTTCGTTCTTTTTTATTTGTTTGTCTTGTTTGCGAATGATTTGGATTCAGATTGACTTCAGTTTTCTCAGTTTTTTCTTTTGAGTAAATATGTTTTGATAAACAGCGGCGAAGGGACTGCAATGGGTCACGATCATTATGTGGGTGATTAGGTTACATATGCACGCGATAATGATTGTTTTGATCTTTTCTAAACTACACAATAATGATTGCGAGGAAAAATAGATAGTCAAAAAGAAAACCTAGAAAGTGATATAAAGGGGTGGTTCTTCAAAGTTGGAAATAATTTAAACAGATCTCCCATAAAGTAAAACAGATGCCTGTCACCACAACGGTTTTGAAATTTTCATAGATGGAAATAAATGCGAGTTTTCGACTGATGAGAAACAAAATAAATGTGTGTTTGAAGCTGTGATGAACATTAAAACGAATATTCTTAGTTTTCTGTTCAGTAGACTTGTGAGTTTCCATATGTGGGGGAGCTGTCAAAATGGTGTTGGATATAACTTTCTCATTTCCCTGCCGTACGTGTTTTGTATGCAAAGATAAAACAAATAAATAAAAAGACCGATGATAAAAAAAGGAACTCCGTAGCTAATAGCTTTTACAACGAGAACAAAAGTCCTATTTCTTAAACAAACGAAAGAAAAAGTTAATCGCGTTACCTCGGAAGCAGTAGAAAACAAGACCAAAATACATTTTTCACAAGTTAATGTATGGATACAAATTGCCTTAAGAGAAAATTGATGTACCAAATGGTTTTCGTTTTTGTCTCATTTTGTCCATCCAGCTTAATTAAGATTTTGAGTGCAGTTTCGAATTACATCCTGCCAGGGAAATGGAATTATCTTCTTGTTGCTCATTGTTGGGCCTTCATCAGTTACATATGTAATAAAAAATCATTTTTAGCTAGTTTAACCAAATAGCATCCAGGCTTCGGCGTTCTCTAAAAATCAGATAATCCTGGCGGAATTGGAGGAATAAAGATTTTATGTGCGCGTCTGGTCTGACCGCTCCCTCGAATCTTTTCCCTGTATAGAAAGGAAGACGTTTTACCGCTGTGTTTTAATTTCTCTGTTTCCGATTTCCAAAGCAATTTGCAAATTTTGCGTAAAAAATGTTTGTCTAAAAGGCCATTTCGTGCTTTCTTTCTTCGTGTTTGTCATGTTTGATTACTCACATTGATTGACACTGGCGCCAGTTTAATATTTAAGAAGTCGCAAACTACTGCGAATGTCATCACTTGAGCAGACAGCCAGCCTTCATTAGTGCTATTTCATACAAAGTCGGCTGGCTTAACTGCATAAATTGTCTGAATCCTACGTTTTATGTACGTTGTTCGCGTTATGATGTCACGAGTTTACGGAAAGTTTATATAAAATCATCTTTGTTTCCACTTCTCAACGAAAGAGTCGAAGAAACCTTCGCTTCGGCTTCCCTTTTTTTGGTAAGGATAACTTCTTGTGTGTGTGTTTTTTTTCTGCTAAATGTTTACCCCCTCTCTTTCTCTCTGTTTCTCTCTTCTCTGTTGCACCGCTTCTACTTTTGACCATTTACTTGAAGGGTAGCTTGGGATTCTTGAGTTTTATACTGCAGTTTTTATATTAAGTGACAGAAGCAAAATCACACATGTACAATTTCTTCTCAACTTTAGCATTTATTATTTATCAATGGAGTTCTTTAGTGTTAACTGGGGTAATGTTCCGCAGACAGCGACACCTTTTAATGACGTTTACTTCGCATTTTCCATTGTTACTCATGTGAAATTGAATTCATGTATATGCTATATTTAACAGACACAATTCTGTCTCTTATATCATAAACTGTGAATAAGAATGATAAAATTATCTCCTTAACAATTCATCTTTTTTAAAAATTAAATAATAGACTGATAGTCTGTTACGAATGACTTTTCTGTTTGTTTTTACAACAAATCTTCTTGGTAAAACTTTAATTTTGCTTGCAGAAAAAACGCAGTAATTAAAATAGTCCAAATCTAGATAGTCTAATTGTTTTGGCATGCTACGAAGAGTAGCAGAAAGGAAAAAAAAAATATAGTTGTCTTCATTCATATTTGCATTTTACTTTCGTGCCTTCTTTGCGGTTAAAAGAAATGGTTACGCATTTTGACACTGCATAAATAAATTAAGCTAACCTGGCGATAAACATTTCGCAGATGATTATGACAAACCCAATGCAAGTTCATTTTAGGACTTGAGCGTTTAGATAGATTCTGTTGAGTACCATTCTCTTTCGCGTTTTAATTTCCCAGTGTTTCCAAAACTTTTCCATCCGGACCTTTTGCCAGACGAACAGTCAATGGTTAAAAGTGTCCTATAACTCAACCTCATTGGCAGGATATGCCGCATATTTATATTAGTATAGGTACTGAGATTTTCCCGAGAAAATCATTGTGTACTGATTTCAAATGAAACCAATCAGGAGCACGAACGGCAAAATTTCCCGTGAAAAAATATCGTTCGTCCAATGAGCAACACAAGCGATGAAACTTCACTAATCGGAATGAACGTACTGAAGAGAACGTCGTCTAATAGTCGTTGCACATAAACTCGCACTCTTTGAAAAATGGCCGACGGAAGGTTTGCTTCTGTTTGCCCAGTTGAAGAATTTACTTTGGAACAAAAAACAAAAATACAGCTTAAAAGAATGAACGAGGTAAGATTGATTGAAAGATTTTTGAAAACGAAGGACTGAGACAGGAAAGTTATATATATTTCAGCCGTTGAGCTGAATGAAAACATTAGCAAATTCATCATATCCGTCCGCACTTAAGATTGCACCGACTGCGAGCCAACTTCGCTTCGAAGTGTAATTGCCAGCTTCGATGATTTGAAGCACTACAGATCAGCCTTCTTCCTCACTGATCTTGCATAATTTTTGAGTTTTGTTTTAATAAGAAAAGTGTGTCTACTTTGATCGGGGCTCAGTTTATTCGGAAAATACAAGAAATGAAAACAATCACCATGTCTCTATTAAGGAAGAATCAATGTACACTTTAAAAGATAAAAACGTTTCACAACGAGGTAAACGTTTGTGCAGCAACAAGCTGAAAAGTGCAAAGATTTCGGATTGTCGCGTTGTGAAATATGAGCTTTCGATGCGATTACAGTTTTTCGTGAATTTCTGCCATTATATTGGATGTTTCAAAAAAACTAAATTGATTTTCTTCACCTTCTTGCCTAAGCCTTCAAACTGACAAAGTATGAGCGAAATCGATTTTTCGACCTTAGCCACGATTTCTCTGATTGTCAGTGGCAATTACTCTTGAGTAATTTTCATTCTACTAAAAATATAAAATAATGCTTCTCTATAAGTTTTACAAACGAAGCGAAAAGTAGGTTTAACACTCCTGAGGACTCAATATCATTCTGTTAGTAAAGGATGGCTCATAATAGTTTCAAAAATGGTTAACGCTTTATTTTAGTAATCTGTGCGAGCTGCAAGGACACCGCCAGGGTTTTGCGAATGTTTATGACGTCTGCATGACCGCAAAAAGCAAAATTGGCAGTGAGTTTTCTCCTATTTCCGTCGGTGAAATCAGAAAAACAAGATTTTGGGCTGATTCGATTAACTGTGAGAATCTGAAAAACTTTCTCAAACTGGAAAATCACTGAGAAAATCAGCCTGAAATGATCACTGACAACCTCATTCGTTCGGACATTTTTAATTCAAGACCAATTAAAACCCATTATTTTAGCAACAGACGGTTTTAGAACACAATTTCAACATTGCTTAGGTTTTCATAGGTTTTAGTTAACTGGGTGTAAAGACGGACGCCACAAAATATCCATCATCAAAACACAAACAAAAAAAACACCACAAAATATCCAGCATCCAAAATATGATACTACTGCGTGCAATACTGTAATGATTACCCTGTGGAGTGACTCTGTTGAGTCATCCTGTGAAGCCTGGAGTAGCCTTTTTTACGACTATTTTGCAGAATGCGAAATAGGAGTTTAGTGAGCGAGCGCGAATTCACTTGCTTGGTCGATCGGTCGGTCGATCCTTCCTTGGGTTGTAAACTTTTGTTTGTATTTCCGCTGACCAATGCACAACTTGACTTGACGAAGACAAAATGGGTCGATCCATTGGAGTTGTGGAGAAGGTTTCTGCGGACTGTCTGTGTTGAATGACCTACTCGAAGTATCGCACGATGTTTAAGTAAGGAATAAACCTGACAAAACGCATGGTATTATGCGAAATAAGAAAAGCGCTTACATAATTTTTATTTTCTTAAATTATAAGGAATGAATGCCACCAACGCCACCGCGGCTTCAGACGTTCTCTCAATCTCTTCAAAGATTGCCATAGTCACAGCTTATGTCATCATCTTTACTATAGCACTGTTTGGAAATTCCATTGGATTGTACGTGGTTTGTGCCAAAGCAACGTCGCGTCGAATCACCAATCTCTTAATCAAGAACTTGGCAATCGCCGATCTTATTTTCACCATCACTGTAATGCCATATTCAGTGTTGCTCGTGTTCGTAGAGCAGAATCAGTGGTTGGGAGGGATCATGGGCCAAATTACGTGTAAAGTGGTATTCTACGTTATCCCCGTGTCTATTGCTGCGTCCGTGACAACGATGGTGGTTATTTCTTTGGATCGATTTTGTGCCGTCTATTTCCCGCTAAATCAAGCCTTGTTCAAGAAGCATAGAACCGTCACAACCGTCATATGGCTTTTTTCTTTTATCTCCATGACGCCTTACTTACTCATCTACCAAGTTTTCAAGGAAGGCGATATATATTATTGCTACCAAGTTTGGCCTTGGGCTGACGACCAGCAAGAAATATTCCTCACCCTAGGGATATTCCACGTCATATTGTTTTTCCTCCTCTACCCTCTTCCGCTGTTGATAATAGCCGTGATTAACTCTCTGGTTGGTCGTCGGTTGTGGCTCCACAGGACACCGGGAAGCACAACAAGTGTAAACAGGGCAGCTGTTGAAGCCTCCAGGAGAAAAGTTGTCAAAATGTTAGTCGTCCTTGTAGCTGTTTTCGCGCTTTGTTGGGCACCCACACATTTGTTTCATTACTTCGTATATTTCAACCAAGCCATCTTGGAAAAAATCCCCCTCGTCGTGATGTATTTCATGCTGTGGATGTCCCATGCAAACAGCGCAATAAACCCTATGCTGTACATTGCCTTCAACAAGAATTTTCGCTACGCGTTTCTGGATGCAGCAGTCGCTCTATCCACTTGTCCTTTCCGTGCAGTAAGCGCGTGCACGACTTACTTCATGGAAAGACAGTCGACAGTGGAGTCACATTTTAACAGTGACCACCCTGTTAGACAAAGACAGCACAGCGCTTATCGTGTGGCCCCTGCAATAGAGGGTGATGGGGATAATGTAAGGCGAGGCCATGAAACAAGACTCTAGGTACGACAAGTCGGGTTATCAAAAGACGACTTCATAATGCCGAGGGATTAATTGAATGTTGGAAGGTAGAGCCATGATTTCAGACAGATGATAGGTTGTCTCTGTAACATAAATCATTTCTAGTAGTGAATTGTTCCCAATGAGCTTTAAATCATTTATTTATCTTTTCAAAAAATGCTCCCAGCCTGGTTTCCAATGCATCACAACTTGAAAACAGTGGATCATAATGGATAATTGTGCTGTATCAAACCTGTAACCAAAGACAAAGTGGGTTCACGTTCAAGTTGCTCGTGTAAATATCATCAAGAACAGTGGAAGTTTGACTGCTTGCAACCAGTCTTTTCTCTTAGGGTTCGACGAGTCATATTAAACGCCAAACTTTAAAAAGGGCGGTATGGACGAGAAACGCCTTGTCGCACTATTGCCTCGTCCAAGACTCGCAGCTTCTCGTCGTAAAACCATCGCACTCCGTATTCCTCGCTGTAACAAAGTGCACGCAGTTCTGTAGTGAACGTGACACCCATTGCATCATGAACGAATGTAATTATTTTATAAGGAACTACAACGGTAGCAGGGAGAAACAAACGTGATCGATATTATAAGCTAAATTAGTCTGCTTATTTTCAGGCCTACCCTTGATCAGAATAATATTGAAAAATGGACTTTTTTATAGTCCTTTCCACTTTTCAATTAATACCTAATTTATTCAGTTACTTCTAAATAAGGGGTGTGAGATTGGAAATAACCCACTGTTAAACCCTCCTCTAAGGTACAAGCGCGGGATTGATCAATCAAGTATGTGCGCTTCATTGGTCTCGATTCGTCTGTGGGCTAACGGCGTTTTCTTTTTCAGCCCTACACCTCCCCATCTACACCTGCATCTTTACTAGGCCAAACTTTATATTAATTTTTTTTCCGGTGGTTGTTATCTTTGAAAATAAACGGGATATAAGGTTAAGCCCAATGCCAGATTGGTCCAATGTTTCGTTTTCTCGTAGTTACCAAGTAGAGGAAGCTCCACTGGCAAGGCAGCACAAGGATAGTGATATTTCCACGGAATGGAGAGAAGACGAAGGGATTTACACTACACACCACTATTGTCATACTCAGTGAAGTAACATAATTCGGTCTAGGAAAAGTTGCACTCGCGTCACAATTGCCAGAGCTTATCCCTGATTGTGTAAGTAGTATTTTAATACTACAAACACAAATAGTAATACTACTTAAAAGTAGTAGTATTTTCCTAGGTTGGCCCGCAAGTCCCATCCCTTCCCTTTTTTCCTCCGTTTTTCGCGCTGCTCTCCAACTAGCGAACGCTGGATTAGGTTAATGTAATGCCAGATTATCCTAGGCGCTTTGGAAGGTTCCTGTAGATGTTCATCGTCACCGATTTATATTACTAGATGGCAAGAGTCACCGCAGTAGTTTAGTGTCTTGTCCAAGAATACAACACGATGGCTCGGCCGTAGTCCGCTTGATCCGGAGTCTAACATATTAAACACTAGTCCCCGCCTCTCCAACGTACTATCTAGAACAGTGTGAATTGGTCTTCTGTTGGTCACATCATATTCAGAATAACACCAAAAAAAAAAAAACAGCCGCAACAACAACAATAACAACAAGTAATAAGCCATTTCCGAGTTACCTTGTGCCTCTGTTTCAAAACGAGTTTACGCCAAAAACCTTTACTACGAAGAGGAGTTTGATTTGCCCCAAAAGACCACGACAACCAGCTTAGTTTTTCTGTTCGTAACAACTGTAGCAACTTCCCGAGTAGTGTAAGAGATGTTGCCAATTAAAGAATTCCAAGTTTAATCGCAATCAATTCCAACCAAACTATTTGCGTAACATTGCATAATCAAATCTGATTACGTTCACATTCAGCGAATTATTTATGATTCTTTTTGAACTTGTTAATGACGTCATGACGACTCCAAAATGTCGTATCATTTTATAGTTCTTTATTTTTTACATGTTTAAGTGTCACCAAGCCTCTTCTTCTGTTATCAGGTTATAACATCACTTTAAACTATGAAACTAAGTTGTTGTAACAAAACTCACTTAAATCTTCTGAAAGACATAAATAATGCACATAGTAACGTTAACCTCAAACATTGAAATATTATTTACATATACGTGACATGTCTACCTTACTTAACGATTACAGAATTTTAATGATATTTGGTAAATAAATGATTTTGTACGAGAAAATTTCCTGTTACTTCGACTTCGGTTACAACGGATGCTACTTTTATTCATAGCTTTAGCTAGACTACCTGGTCAGGGCTCGAACCCAGACCGCCCGGCCGATTCCGAGGCGTGGTCACTAACCGTGAGGTCACCGTGCCTGCAGTAAGTTACATCAACATAGTTTGACGACGTATACAACACCATCCCTATAAGAAACAAACTGATACTTTTTACATACTCTGTACATAACCGGGTACATAAATACTATAAGTAGCTATAAATACTGTAAATAATACTGTAAGTATAACACTCAGCCGTATTCAAATTCGCGGAACTAACGGCTGCGGATAGCTGCCCCACGGAGGGCAAATCTTCAAATATCAGATCGATAGTTCCGAGACATCAACACTCTATTTTCTTCATTGTTAACCACCGGCTCCAAAATTGAATTGAATTTATTTCGAAGGCGAATGTAAAATTAGAAAAAAACAGACAATAACCTATTACATGCAGATCAATTCACAATTTTCACGGACGAGTATTGACTGTTTGCTTATAAAAATTCGGCTTCGTAGTTCTATTGTTAATTATACATACCGGCAATTGGGGTAGGGCCTTTATTTGCGTCCTTTCTTTCTTCCCCGCAGCACCACGAGCCCCAGAAAAGTCCAGGTAGACTTAAAGTGAAACCGTTAGGCAAAGTTTCAGTAAAATTTAAAGTAAAAAATATAGCTTCATGATAGACAGTTGTCACACAAGAGGGAACGCCAACCGACTAGGTTGTGTGGCCTTAAAAAAAAAACCCTGTGTTGAGTCAAGTGTTGAGTCATTACTCTTAATCAAAATCTCCATAGAAATAATTTCTTGACCGATAAAATGTTTCTGCAAACAAAGAGCTTTGTGTGTCAGTTTACCTCAACACTTTACAAATATCCTGTTGCTCAGAAAACGACTTCAAAGTCCACTTGGACCCGCCCGCGGAGCGGTTATCCTGACCACGGTTGCTCGACGCCTGTTTCGGCAGTTTGATAGGCAACTGCAACAGCTTAAACAAGGACACCAGGCAAGCACTGAGGCCAGCTCCCTTCGAAAATTACCACTTAGAATGACGTAAAGACACGGGTTTATAGCGCTGTTTGCATGCGCTAGCCAGGTGAACACAAAATAAACTTCAATCCGTACTTTGTCATAATGTTCAGGTCGCACGAACCAAAAGTAGTGATTGACGTATGTCGGAAACCAACAAAGCGCAAATACAACGATGAGGATGACAAGTTGTCGCACGACTTTGCGTTTAGATATTTCAGCAGCGACCCGATTATTTTGTGTCACGTTCCCTGGGATAATACGATGCCATAACTTACAACAAATTAAAAAGTAAACAACACCCATAATGGAAAGAGGGAACACGTATAATACGACGAACACACAGATGTGAAAGATCTTGAGCACTCGATAAGTTTCTGTACTATCATTTGGATCTCCCCAGGGCCAGGCCTGTACACAGGCATCCGCATTAAGATGTGGACTGAACTGAACTTGAAAAATGAGAACATAAGGGATCATTAACGCAATAGATAAAATCCAAACGATTGCCGAGAAGACTCTTGGCTGTCGGAATAACTTGTCTCTCAAGGGATAGAAAACGGCGTAAAATCTGTCGATTGAAATGATCAACATTGTTAGAACAGTCGCAGCTATGGAAACGGGTATGACGTAGAACACGGCTTTGCACGTGACAGTACCCATTGTTCCGCCAAACCATCGGAGATCACGGTAAAAAAATGCAACAGAAAACGGCATAGCTGTAACAGTCAATAAGAGATCTGCAACAGCCATGTTGGCGATGAATAGATTCGTGACATTGGTAGCTGTAGACTTCTTTAGAGCCACGAACAAACCAACGGAATTGCCAGACAGGGCAATAATGAAAATCAAGGCGTATGCGGCGGTCATGCTGGTCACATAATCTGATGGAAATGGGCTAGTAAACTGTGGAACAGGGCTTTTCGGGCCAGGAGTGACGTTTGTTGCTAAAATAAAAAAGAGAGAAATATAAATTTCTAAATAGGTTAGACACTAAATATCTTAGTGAGCGATGATGTATAATACCATCCATCTTCTCCACGCAGATTTTTGGTTTTCTCTGTCCTTCTTAATTAGAGTGCACTAAAGCTTGTTACACGTATCAGTTCGCGGTAACTCATCACGCTAAAGTGTGATTAGTTAGTAGCTAAATAATTTGATAGTTTACTCTGACGGTTGATCGGAGGCGACCGACAAAAGCTTCAGCGAAATCATAGATAAGATTTATGAGCCCAATTAAACAACAAAAAGATCTTTTGAGCAAACGGCTCTACATCGGATAAATTGCTCTCCTTTTGCAATGTAAATGCCACCAATCAGAAAACTTGTATAAAACAAATGAAGGACATTCTTTCAGCGAAACATTTAACACTTGGAAACGGCACGATTTATTTTAGTAACAGTGTTACCATTTTCTGTTGCTGCAACAGAGTCGTTAGCCATGTTCACGGGAGCTGACATCTCTATAATCCTGCATGATAAAAAAACGTGCAAAGAATGAAAAACAAAACTTAATAGAAATTGACTACTTCAGTTAGAACCTTTAAATTACATGTATACGTAAGCAGTCTCGAATGCATTATGTTTTTCAATGTTTTGAAACGTCGGCTTACAAAAGAGAGGATTACAGTTTTCCTTTTTCTGTAAATTAAGGAGAGTTGGGTTAGTTACCTCTAGTTGTACGAATTTACGAGAAATAAATTAGAGTCAGTGCTTGTGCTGAAACGTGATCTATAAGATATTGCGAAAGGGTAAATGAATAATGTTGCCAACACTATAAACAAAAAATCAAAATAGGAAATTGGGCTATTTACATAATGCAACTGAAAGATTCCTTGCTGTTCCTGTAAAAAAGCTACTTTTATATTAATAACATTTCTTAGTTATCTGTCTAACTGTGTTAGCTGTGTTGAAAGATCGCGAAAAGAATCAAGTTTAAAGTACAAATTCGTAATGCAAAACATAACAACGTAAAATAGTTATGACGTTGTAAAACCCCTTTTTAAATTTTATTATTAAGTTCTGCCCTTGAATAAAGCAGTTCTCAAACAAAGACCTAGTTCCTACCTCCTCTTCTCATCTCTTCTTCAAGTCACCGTATATGATGTTATTACCAAGACTTTTAAGTGCCTTTTAGCGTGAAAGTAACCAAACTACATGTAGTTTCCGTACATCAGTAATGCGCTTCTTTGAATTGAGTGGACATGTGACACCTGTCACGAACAGCTAATTACACAAATGCATATTTGCGTGGATAACCGAGAGCACTTAAAATGTTTAAAAGATTTTTATTCTCCGCCAGATTTACCGCAGATTTTAGTTTCATGTTTCATCCGCAGCTTATGTCGAATTATTCAAGTAATAATTAAATTAAGTACAAGGTTATGAGAATTTTAAATTATTGCATAATTATCACAGAAAATAGTTAATAGTATGCGCTAATAATTGTAAAAACCGAATCACTTTAACATCGGCAAGACCGCTCCTTTAAAAGAGAAAAGATTGGTAGATACATGAATAATTTCTTTACGCCTTATTGCCGGACAACTCTATCTTAAGGAAAATCAACTGCTTGGTAGCGATTTGCAGAAGGTCGTATTACATGCATTTGAAATCCTTAGATAAACACAGGAAGGAATGTTAAAATGGCTGGGCCCATTTACTGAGTTAATATTTACCAATTCAATTTAACCGATAGCAGCCGGCTAGACAATTTTTAGATATATATTGAACCAAGCCTTGACGCTAGGAGATTGAGAAAGCGAAGGCTTTTCTGCATGGCGTTGTCTAAACAGTCTACTAGCTTACAGTAATAAGTGTTGGCTTGAACAGTGCAGGCATAGAATGAGCTAGAGGAAAATGCTGATGATGAAATGTCGAAGCATATCGTAGGATAATTAAGTTATATTTATCTATCATATTTAAAGCCGGTGTTCAGTTTTTCACCCCTTTTTTTCAACCTTGGTATTGACTCTTACTGTCACTTCTTGACTAAAATTCGCACTCTAGCAAATTTTCTGTGTCTTATTAAATACATTTTCCTCCGTATTTTCAAATCGTTCGCTCTCCCATTGTGGACTTACAGATTTAAAATAAGATGCTTCTCAACAGGATCCATGATTAAAGATGCGATTCGTGTTTTGTCGCGTTCTCGTTTACTTTACTAGCTTGTACATATTTGCATCAGTAATTGTAGTATCAACTATTTACACTGTATTTAAAAACATCATTTGGTTTCGTTTGTGGCCTCAGCTGCTCAAGGTGGGAGAAATTTAAAAAAAACTTCAGAAATGGGTTGAACTCTTTCAAAAACCACCGCCTTTGGACTTAACAGGTATGGTAGTATAAATCACTGACAAAGACTTTTCTTCAAGCCAAGACAAGGGGCAGTAATAACGAGGCGGTTTTGCGGGTTGATTGTAAGGCGGAGTTCTGCTAAAGATATATTTGCCTCTAAAATATAAAACTGTGTGATAACTTGATAAGGCATTGTCGGAGAGTAAACCATGAGATTGTTCAAAGATTTCCATTGTTAACTTAGTCACAAGTTCTTCTATGAAAGAACCCAGAGGAAGAAATGAACCTTAATAACCTTGTTTTTGAGTTGACAGTTCAAAATGACGTTGATTCTCAAACGAGTTAATAGGGGCTAATTTTAATGCGTACAAAAGAATTTACAATTGGCATTCAGTTTTGAGAAGGGTCTTTGCGACTTATAATGTGACTTAAGAACTGATAGGTTAAAATTCTCTCTTCCAAAGGCTGCACTTCATGTTGGTCGTTAAGAACAGCTTTCAAATGTCTCATGTATAAGACGCATACATCTATTTAGCTTATATAAAAAAAAATGTAATAATATCCTGTAGATTTCTTTTTTTTTTTTACCTTGCAGTCCAAGTTTCCAATGATCTTTGCCTCTATTACTTTCAATGGAATGGAAAAATGAAGCCCTTTTCATAACGCGCAGTTTCTTTATATCACGTAGCATTTGGTTGATGTTTCAGTAGCGAGAAAAACTCTAGAACTTTCCGCAAGAAAAGCTATACGAAAGGTTTGCTTCTTGAACGGGGCTAGTACTGTCGTTGCTAATTTCTTTAATCGATTTGAAACTAATCTTAATGGGTCACGATTCGGGACCTTTTAAGCGTTAAAACGTGCAATCCCTGTTCAAATACGGTATTAATAGTCAATAATAAGTGTCATTTACGAAACGAATATATAAATATTTGCTGCTTGAACAGTTCCAATTAGCGAAGGAAGGTAAATAAATGATAGCAAAAATTCATTTAATTTTGAGATTTTCTCCTGATAGGCTAATTTTATGGAATTTATCATTGACATCCGGATGGTTATCATCAGTAGCAAAAAGCATGGTAATAACGACCACGTTTTATTTGTATAGCTCGGTTTGTTTTCGCGGTATGAGTACACCAGTTACACTGCACACAAAATACAATCATCTCATGTCCAACAAGCGCGAATAATGGAATAATGCTTTTATCAAAAACGTCAGCAAAATATAGAAAACTAAACTAAACTAAAAGCAAAAAAGGTATACCTTATTTGTAGAGCATGGTAAAAGGCTCATAACCCCTAAAGACTTAGCCAATGAAACCTCTCGAATTGCAATATCCAACGATCCAGTTTTTAATAACAGCTTATGTCGCAATGTGAGCTGACATCTACATACAAGTATAAGGAAAAGATCAGTTTTTTGTGTCGTTATGTTTATGCTGTTATGTTTCTATGATGTCACTATTATGTCAGTGAGGATGTTCACACTGCAAACAGAACGAGAAAGCGCCCCTTTTTTGTCGTCATGTCGCTAGTGTGAACTAGGCCTAACACGAAGATTTAGATTAGCAAGGACAACAGAGAGTTATACAACAAAAGTACAAGTACGAGGAAAATGAGAATGTTGTTACTGCGAATGATTGCGTAGTCCGAATTTCAGGCGTCTCCTTTTAAAGGGAATCTTCGTTGAAAAACAGTTTTGTTCCCAAGTTCTTTTTAATTATTTACTTTAAATGCTCCAGATATTCAAGGTTGGTATTTAATTTCGGCAACTTAGTCAAATGCGAAGCGCGTGAAGTTGGGTTTGAAAAACGCACTTGCCGCCATATTTTTTCGCAGTGTTCAAGGGAGATTTGACGTCACTACGTGGATCAACGTGTTGTCCGTGGAAGAGTTTGTCGTGAATCCATACAGTTTTGAGCCAGAATACGGTTCGGACGAAGGAAGTTCGACTTCTAGCGATAAAGATGACGGGCAGGATGATAGGTCCGAAGAAGAGATCGGGCGCTTAGTTTAGATTGGTATATTTGTGAAAACGGCGACACGGAAACGCTCAACCATCCCAGAGAGAGAGAGTAGGGAGGTGTCTGAAGTGTCAGTCCTGGCCGATTTTATCAGTCAGCTAATAGCACCCTACACGTGCGACCAGACTGAAGATAAAAATTAAATTATATTG
>OMLO01000178.1_pt1 | contig 34596 bp, 23 predicted proteins | sample 1674811 | NCBI WGS metagenome assembly OMLO01 (sample SAMN06265003, study PRJEB25207) | coral metagenome | isolation source: Coral host | place: Mexico:La Bocana,Puerto Morelos, Mexico | collected 2008-11-13
GTAGTTCGGAATCTAAATGTCTCATTCAAAATTATTTGCAATCTGAACTTTACGAATTTAGCAAACAGTAGGGCGTTAACCAAGGGCAACATTTCACTCGGAAAAAGTAAGAAAGATCAGTTCTCTTGGAGTGATTCTCTACAATCTTGAATAAGTCGATGTGATACTTAGGTTCAAAGCGTTGAAGCGCAGTTTCCCAACGACTGTCGAAAGAAATTATAATAACGAGTTTGCTTTTAACATTGATTCAAAAACCTCGTCAGTACAACGCAAGGGCAATTTGTGAATTCCTACCACCATAAAATAGCGACTTGGTGATATTTGTAATTTGACAACTTCGCTCAGTGTAAAGCTGATTGTTTAGTTAAGCTCTTTTACTAGTATCTCAATCTCAAATTTGAATTTTCCAGAATTTGGTTACTTGTGTAATTTCTACTTGTATTCGAGTATTGTAAAAAAAACTTTTGTTCTTATCAATAACCACCTTGTAATTAACAAATAGTGCTTAAAAAGAAATAAAAACTCTCACAAAAACTATTGTTTCATTTCCTTTATTGTCTTTTATTGACTACATAAATAAACAAAAAAAAATTGCGCTTTTAAAAGGGGCCTGGAAACTAGTCGGAATGTAGGCTATCTCTTTTACTATTTTTTGACTAGGTAGGGTTGCCAAGAAGAAAAAAAATTCTGCACTTTTGAACAGAGTCTAGCCACAAATCAAACATATACTTTGAATTTTGATGGGAGAAACCAGTTGCACAAGGCAAGATTTTCCCGCCAAAAGACTTAGTATATTTTTGACTCAAAACCAGACACCATTCAAAAGCGCAGACTTTTTTTTCTAAGGACATTTTTCCCGCCAAAAGACTTAGTTTTTTTTCCGATGTTTTTCTCGGGCCCAAGCTAAAAGCGCAATATCAAACAATTTTTCCCGCCAAAAGACTTAGTATTTTTTTGCAATTTTTTCCTTCAACCTTATATTAAAGAAAAGACTTAGTTTTTTTTCAGTTTTTTTTCCACGCGTTCTTTTTTGAGTCAAGACTGTTTTTTGTCCATTAAGTTCAAATTTATCTAAAAAGAAATCATCAATTGAAGACGTCCAATACACTTTATTTCAATCAACGAATTTCTTGAACGTTGTGGTATCTTTTAACCTGAAAGAGAAAGAAAATTGATTTCATTAAAAGGTAATTACCTGAGGATATTTTGTTCAACCTCTTTCTTGACCTCTATGCTATCTCAACAAATATTACTAGCACTGTTGCCCAGGTATCAACGTATAAAGCTACTCAATCAATTATAAAAAAAAAAAAGATTTCACAAAAACGTTCACTAAACAAATCAGAATCTCGGAAATGTCTACAGCAACCTGCAGTAAATCTTAAAATAATAAATCGCTGCTAATTCTGTGTGAGTCTTGGTTTTATTCCAAACCTTGGTCACATAACCTCTTTCAGTCCAGCCCTAACACTTGTAACGCATTAGAAGCACCCTTAATTTCAGTCTAAAGGTCTCGCCACTCAAAACCGAGCTCCATTTGTTATTTTAGAGTTGTGATCAGCATGTAAAGATACGTTTTGCAAGCGGCCTTCAAAAATAACCTTCAAAGAGGGGTAAAAGTCACCTAAATTCTTGAAAACTAAAGAAACATTTAATTCTTGTAACCAATTTTTATCAACTAACAAAAGCATAAGACCTGAAATTGTGACCTGCCACACCTGACAATGTGGAGAATGTGTTGGTAAGATCAAGACAATGTGTTTAAGGTAATGCTTAACTATTATGCTGATTATATTCTTTCACAAAACAACAGTCTGAGAATTTGGTGGCAATACATGTACATCAAGATAATTGTCCTTGACTGGTGTCTTTTTTTCAATTTTTTTTTTTTATATATTTTCGTAAAATTCAGTGATTCATGACATATTGTAACTACATCAATTTACTCCTTTTTGGTTAATTCAACCTTTGAAGTTCTCTTACTATAGTTAACTATCATTTCTGTATTCTTTGAATGCACAATACTGAAAAGTACAGAAGAACTAACCATGACACGCCACAGCCTCTTTAAGTGCTGTTATGTCCAAGACATTGATCATATGATTAAACTACTTCAATATAATGAAAGACTAATCCTGTATATAAATTGGTACACACGCAAACTGAAACTGAAGCAGTTCTGATCCCAACCCAACCTAACCCCCTCTCACCAGGTATTTGGAGGAGGGGGGTATAATCTAAACCTCATTCTTTGAAAATAGATTTGAGCAAAGTCAATCAAACTTAAAAGTAATATCCGCCACTGCTTGAACACATAATTAGTGAGTTAACGAGTTTTATTACATAATATATGGAAAATATCAGTGTTATTTGGCCTCAAAAAAAATCAAAACTGTTGTTACATTACAAAACTGACATTGTTGATGTACATATAAAATAGTAACCTGTGATTTAGCAGATCTTCAGGAGGAGAAATTGTTTTCTCTTTATGTTTAACTTAGCAAAACAGCAAAGTCTGAAAGCTGCACAATATGTAACTTTATTTACTACCGGTTATAATTGGGACCCTATGCTTCTTATGTTATAAAACATGAGCTAGTTTAAGAATTTAATGTTTGCTCCAGATTGCCATTTGGTTGAAATCCATGTACATTAATTATTAATTTTTGAAACAGCAGAATTAAATCAATGGACTGGGATCAAATAGTAAAATTGGTTAAGACACTTGAGGTAAATGAAGAAACATTGAAAAGTGTAGTCGTCCCAGTGAGGGTGGTACTGGCAAGAACTGTTGTTGATGACTAACATTTCGACAACTTGAGAAGAAGTAATCTTCACAGACAGCTGAATAATATTAGTCAGGCAATGTTATAAGTATGGTCTTTTGAAAGGGATAGGTCAGTTTAGACACAATGGAATTGGCTGAAAGAACCTGAAGATGAATACTGCTCAGGTTATTGAAGAATCAGTCACCAACAGTTGTTTTCAGAATTGCCTTCACCCAGATGATCACACAACATGATCTACTGATAATCATGGATTCCAACCATTTACTATTGAAAAGTTACCTCACAGAAATTCTTTCTTGCTTTATTCAAAATCTGTAAATATTATGTTTTTCTCCAATTTTGTCTAGACTCACTTGAATAACCATACTATTAAAATTAATTATACCTGAAAAATACATTTTAGTTTCATACTTTGAGAAACTTGACCTCATTGATACCTGCTATGGCAAAATGATGCTTGGATAACCACCATAAAAGACTATCTTTATCAAACTTTTGCTTCATGAAAATACTGCTGCAAACCTCTATTAATCAATCAGGATATTGTCTGTAACATCATCTACTAAAATCATTTTAATTAGATGCAACTGTACCTTTTTGTTTTGCTTGTTGCATCAGAAGTTGTTTGTTTTTTTCTTTATGTGGCTTGGTTATCATTTTAGGCACACTCATTATGACAAACTTAAGAGCTTTGACAGGATAGCTATAAAAATTGACAATGCTCATGTATCATTTAGTGTTGAAATAAATCTATGCTTCTGTTCTATTGATGTTACATCTTGGATTTAAATTGTACTACATAAAGTAGCTTTCAATTTTGTAGCCTAAAATTTCAGTAGTAAGCCCCAATCCCAGGGCTGTGCTGTAGAAGTGCGTGAGTGTCACAGGTAACTAACTACCTTTTGTCTTTGGGTCGACTGGAAAAACTTAAAACTTTTTCATGTAAGCTTCAAGGAGCTTGATATCGGTATTTTGAGTTATATTGGTCATGTAGAAAATTATTTCACCTTTAATTTGAAGGAAATCTGGAAGTAGTAGTTTACTAAGATAGAAAAACACCAAAGAGATAATAATAAACCATAAAGTAACAAGGATGGTTAAGGATCACGGACATGGATTACAAAGGACAAAATTGAAAAATTTGGGCTAAACTTGAAGATGCGCAAACCATGAAGCAGCTCCCTTCAGTTCTGGGCACCCAGGATTTCATAGTTAGAATGTTTGGGTTTCTTACAATTTTCTCAGACCACAGCCTTAAATCACCATCAACAAAATCACCCCAGCAACTAACCATGAGCAGCACAAAAAGTCTTTTGAACAACATAAGCCCAGAGGGCTTGTAAACAAAAATTTTCACAATTATTGATTCAATCTTGTATTAATCATTGCTGTGCCTCGTATTGTTTGTCCTAATTTTGTTTGTAGTGACTATATCAGTCATTTTCAAGGTCACTTTTTAAATTGACATTTTCAAACTAAACTCAGCACTGAGGCAAATTGTCTGCTGTCAATATATATATCTTATTAGACATTTTCGTGTGTAGTATCACTGTATATTTTTACGAGTCATGCAGTATGCAGTCATGCGATACTACACACTAAAATGTCTAATAAGAGATTTATTATCCAATGTTTTTGTTTCCCCAAAATTCTGACTTGCCAAGGGTTTTGATCTTTCACACGGTCGGGGGAATGAGACGAGTACAAATATTGTGTGATATTTGTACTTGATTCATGCGTTATTTGTAGTCTATGAAGCAGAGTTGGATAATAATAAGTATTATTTGTCACTATTATCACTATTTTAAAATGTTTTTACATTTTCTTGGTCATTCAGAATGTAAAAGTATTAGAGGAAAAAATGTTTGATTAGCAATGAGAATTGAGCAGGTTTTCCAGCATTTTTTCAAGTTTACAGAATGGGAAATCATTATATTTTACCTTTTTGTACATGTAAATAAATTGAAAAATTGCCTTAAAAGTCTTCTCCCAGAGAGCATCAGGTACATTAGGCTAAGTACACCCACCGTTGAAAGAATTTCAGGGTTACATAATGATGATCTCAATACCTCTACACATCTCTAATAACACTACAGTGTATAACTACACACAGCTCCAGAAATTTGACACAACTATATAGCACCTAAACTAAAATATATATATATAGCTATATAGCTATATAGCTCTAAACTAAAATTCTTTTCTCCTAATGAAATGAAAAGACGGCAGAATGTTTTCTTACAACCATTGCAATTGAAATACACAGGCAAGCAAGAAAAAGCAGAAACAGAGCTATCTTGACACAGTGAAAACATAATTATCATTTACAATGATTAGGGCCCCATCTAATGAACCATCTTGCAATGAAACATATATCCGTCACACACACCAGTTACATATTGAGAAACATTTTTTGCTGCTGCAATTGGAAAAACATTTTTGAAAACATAGATGCCTCTGTCACACAGCACAGAGCACCAATTTACATCCAGGATATGTTCATGATTATGTAGATATTCTATACTATAAACGGGCTGTTACTAACTTGAGACAATACAAGTTGTACTCACCAACTAATATGTCTTGAAGAATATCTTTTCCCACCCATCCTTTTCAGTGTAATAGTCCAAGAAGATGCAAAGCTATTGAAAAATTTACAGACAAATTGATCAAAACTTTCTTGTCAGTTATAAGTAGGGGGGTGAATAGGTCCACGGATCGGCGGATTTGGCCTTAAAAAGCTTTTGGATTGCGGATTTCAGTGATAAATCAAGTGGATTCACGGATTTAAAAAATACCGTGGATCGTGGAAAGTTTTGGCCCGGTTTCTGGACTCTGTTAGCTAGAAGTTCGGATTGTGGATCGGATCATCAATTTTTGGTCGGTCTTGGTCTATGTGCTGGTGTTTTGTTGGCTAACTTTCTATTTCCGGAAGAGTCTTTCTGGTGACTTTCTTGTGTTTATTGACCCCATATATCCTAGTATGGATAGCGTGACGGAAATGACATCAGGAACCCTTGTGCATGGTTCCTGGTATGGTCATGCTCAGTGACCTGAATGTTGTAATATGGTCTAATATGACAAGTTCTATCAGTTCTGTGCAATCTGCCGGGAATGCGTCCGTGTAAAAATGGAAGTTAAGACTATCAAGTGTGTTGTCTTTTTCTACAACGAAGGTGCCAAAGGCGATGATTATATTCAAAAAAATAAGTTTCGATGCCGCATTGATTCAAGTCAGTGGGGTAGTGTGGTGAAGCTACGCGAGCACATGCGATGCTGAATGTTTTAAAGCTGTAACGAAAAATGCTTAAATATTAAGTCCTGCATCTGTTGCAATTGCAGAACAACTTGTGACAGTATTTTATTTATTAATTCATTTTGTCATGTTACAATGCTGCTTTCTAATTATAAATGCCACAAAAAATTTTAAACTAACGCGGACTCCGATTCGAAAAACTTTTACGTCGGATCGATGGATCGGGCCCAAAATTACATGTACCACGGATCGGTGGATTTGCATACCCCTATTCACCCCCCTCTATAAGATCTGACACTTTATGTACTGCAGTATCAAGTGGATAGGATCATACTCTACCTGGAGACTACAAATCATAATGCAGGTAGAGATATAAAACTACACGTTCATGTACTCACCTGATTGCTACTTTAATTTGATGCAAAGAAGTTTTTCAATCTTCTGATGCTCAAATGAAGAGCTACTCCATTGTTTGAGAAATCATTCACTTGAGACAGCAATCTGAAAGAAAAATGAATTTTAATGCAGTTCAATGCAATTTAACAGAGTTAAAGACAAAGAGCGCCAGTGTTGTTTGGAGTCAGCGGCATTTCATACATGGGCATGCGGCAGATCCCATGTGCTCTTCGACTGAAGTGTGTGTTTAGCGTTCACGGGCACAAGCGTGTTATTTGTGTGGCAGTTCATGGGACCTCATCTTCAAGGCTTTCTCCCTCTCCCCCATTTCCCTCCCTCTTTTCCACTGTTCACACAGTGTGACGGGTGCCTACTCTCCCTTCTGCGTGGGGGCTCATGGCTGGCTTGCCAGGATTTGCAAGCCATGGGAGCAGTCTCCATCTAGAAGCTGGCTGCCAATAGTGGAAGCTCCTGGATATCACAAGCATCCAGCCTCCATTTTGCGATGCAGTTGTTAAAATACTGGTTGGAGGGCACATTGCAATGGTATAGACTACTATGAAAATGGATCTTGTTTTGAAGAAAAAGCTGCCTTTACTTAATAATAGTTCTGACAATTAGATAATTAAGTCATGTCAATTTCATTTATTACATGACTTTTATACAAGTTATGTCAGTTTCATACAAGGAAAAGTAGCAAGATGAGCTACAGCGTATATGTTGTAGTTAAATTTTAAATTCAGGGAAAAATAATTTCAACCTAGTTTGATTCTCAATTTCCTTTGTCTTCTAACCCTAATTATTCATAATCAATGAATAAGTAGGGTTAAGAGACAAATGAATTTAATTTTTACCTGAATTTAATTTTTAACTACAACATATACATTATATGGGATGTATCTGAGCATATGGTTCAAAGATTCTCATGCAAGTGAATGTAATAGCAAAGGAAAAAAGTCAAGAAAACTCCACTCACCTATTGCTATGAGAGCAGATAAATTCATTTACAATCTTTGCAGAGTTGTGCAACCACCAGAAAAAATATTCCAGAAACTGTTGAAAATTTAAAGTAAAATGAATAAGTTCTTCAAGGGATTTTTCAATAAACAAAGAAATACATGTAGATCACAAGCCTTTACTTGATAAAAGGAAGGATGATGGAAAACTGAATAATTCAATACTTATTAAGTTGCATCCTCATCCTCAAGCATTACTTTTGGGACTTGTTTCAGTGCATGGCTCAGCCACTCTACCAATGGGTGTAAAAATCATTTTTTATAGACTTGAAAAAAAGAGAAGAAAGGTGGCTGCACTCACTGATAACTATGACCACAGATGAACTCTTTTCCAAGCATTATTGAGTTGTTTTACTTCAAACAAATTATTAGTGTGGAACTGTCAAAAAACAAAACCAACAAATAATTGTTAGAAGGAAATGGCAATGCTTAGTCATTTAAGTTTTCATTTAAGTCTTCATTTGGTTCTGAAGAAGAATGACAGGTACGTATCAACATGAGAATTACAAACTTTTGTTAAATAATCATGCCTGTGACAAGAATCTAACTCATTACCACAATTAAAGCAAAATTTAAAAGAGCATTTCTGCATTAAAAAAAATTACAAATGCAAATATGCATTTCATGAGCTTAGGTACTTGTAAGTATATGTAAATGACATGGCTATTGCAGCATCTCTTTCAAGAAAGAGTCGCACACCTAAAGTGGAGTGATTTTGCAATATGTTATTCAGCTCACTGCATCCTCAAATACCTTATGTATGCAACCAGATAAACTTTAAAAGCAAATTGTTGCCTCTCTAAATTTTAGACTTTTAAAAGGTGTGTTTTGGTTCTATGTACCAAATTTTGTAATCTAGCGGAACACCACATGTGACATACATACAACACCATGTTTGTTTTGGATACTGGGTTAACAAATTTCTTATGCTCTTTTAGCATGTTGTCATATTGTGTCCAACACGTAGATGAAAATATTGACATCTACATGTAGGGCCCACATTTTCGATCAGGAACTAGTAGCATTTTGCTTACTTGAAGTACCGGTACATTGTATCTTTCCCAATATTCTAATCCCAGTAGTCCTCCATCTTACAGACTTCACCCTACAAGTTACCTACATGTAATAAAAGCAAAAGACTGCTGAAAGTTTTCCTAAATTTTATTTCCTTCTCTTGGCATTTGAAGTGGATAAGTGAACCTGACCAAAAAAAAGTCAGCTGAACATAATGAGAAATCATTTCTAGTGATTGGAATACCATCCTAGGAACATCTTGCTACGAAGCATATCAGTGACATTCAGTGACATAAGCCAGTTATATATTGAGAAACATTTATTGCTGCTGCAATTGACAAAACATGTTTTGAAATAACAGTGACACCTTTAAATAACTCCCACAGGGTGGTTCCAGAAGCGTAGTATACCAAGTTACATCCAGGATATGTTCTGATTATGTAGATATTCTATAATGTACAAACATGCTGTTAATAACTATAAAGACAATACAAATTGTTCTCACCAGCTGATATCATTTGGAGAATGTCTTTAGCAACCCATCATTTTTAGCTTTTCCATCTGCTTTCAGTGCAGTGGTCCAGAAAGATGCAAAACCTGCTGAAAAATGTACTTTATTTTGTAAAATTGATCAATACCTTTTTGTGGGTTACCACAAAACACCAAATGTAATGCAGTATCAAACATGCCTGTACATAATTCACCTGTTTGCTACTTTAAAAAAGCGAAAGAATATTTCTTTCAACCTTTTGAGACTGATGGAGAGTCACTCCATTATTTGAGAAATCAACCAAATACTAAAATCTCAAAACAAAATGAATTACATTGTATTACTAGTTTTATGGCTAATAATATATACAAGCAACAATTTCTGCATTCTGATTGGCTGAGAACATGTCAATGAATCCCAAATTAGTGAACAGTGCAATTTCACCAGTGCAAAAAAGTGAAATTGAGTGCAAAACGGTGAAATTGAGTGGAAAACTGTGAAATTAAAAATGATTGAGAGCTCCTACAAAATTGAGCTGGGACGAACAAAATGGCGGACAAAAATTAGATGAAGATTGAAACTCTGTAAATAAAATTCTAATACAAAGACTTCATAATAAAGCAAAATACTAAGCTCAGCATAAAACTACACAAAACTGCACAAAAGCCTCGAGGAGAAAAACATAAACTTGAGCTTGACTGAATTGAAATCACATGCCGGAGCCGATCACGGCGGCATGACAACATCCCAGTTCAAAAAGTAAATTTTAAAATTCCGTCAGTGGTACGAAGCAAAATGCGAGGAAGTACACCAAAAGACATCCTAATAACCAACCACATCTTCATTTTGAAGACGAAAAGTGCAAGTATTATAAGATTGCAAAAGAGCTTTGAGAAAAGCTTAGAGATTAGGTAAGATAGTTCACAAGCAAAACGCGACAAACACAAATCTAACCTGTACACGTCCAATGAAGAAGCTTAAATCAGGAAGCAACCAGAGGAAGTTAATAAATGTCCTTCAGTGCCACGGAGAAAATCCGTGCAATTTTTTGTAGTCTTAGAAAAATTTACTTGTGCTTATTTATTCCAAATTGCACTCGAAATCATTCGATTACCTATACAAATTGCAATATTTGGTTTAACTACCAAGAAAATGAATGCTGTTTTGAAGAAAAATCTTCCTTAAGTTAATTATAGTTCTGACAATTAACAGTAGATAAATAAAGTCATGTCCATTTCATACATGACTATTATACAAATGATGTCAGTTTCAAACAGGTAAAAATGTTGATTGTGATTTCTTTGAGCACATGGTTCAATCATTCTCACTTCCAACAGATCGTCGCCATCATTTTTCATGCCAAAGGAGTTAGGGTTAGGGTTAGGTTAGAAGAAAACTGCACGTACCTATATTTCGTGGATAGCAGGTTAACACTTTCCAAGCTTTTCTAAGTTGTCTAAGCACTAGGAAAGCATTCCAGAAACTCTCACAAAGAAAAAAGGAATAAATTCATCTTAGATGGGAATTTTTCAATATAAATAATAATGATATCAATTGCAAGTCTTAACTTGGCACTGAAGAAGGATGATGGAAAATTGAATCAAGACGTATTTTGTTGCATCTTCTTCATATGGAAATAATTACTGCTCAAGCATTACCTTTGGGACTTGTTTCAGTGCATAGCTCAGCCACTCTTCTAATGGGCGTAAAAAACAATCTTTATAGAGTGACAGAAGAGAAGAGATGAAAGGTAGTTGAAACATTTTTTTATAGACTTGAGAGAAAAGATGAGAGGTTGCTGCACTCCCTGATTACTTAGACCACTGATGAACTCAAAAGGTTCTTGTTTCAAAGAAATTTTTATTTAGTTCTGAAGGAAAAGAAATATGGATTGAAAAAGTAAGTGTCCACATCTCATATGTGGAAAGAGAGTAATACTGGTACCTTAAAATGCTTAACAGATGGGGGAAGGGTTGCTGAGCATGCTTCAAGTTCAGGGATAACGGTAATTTGTATTGGCACTTAACAGATGCAAACCTACACCTTTGTCATGTCTGTCACCACAGTAACTAATTATTGCAATTTATATGCAATTTAGTATCTGAACAGAAGGATAATTAAACAAACCTCTGCATGTGAAACCAGGAGATAGTTGACACCTGCATGCAAGTTACTCAGATAGCTTTTTAATCCATATTTCACGTGGAGCTAATTTCATTTGATTTATATATTTAATTAAATAGCAAAGGGAAGAACTGTGTGACCTAAAACCATAAGGCTACCTGATGCTCCAGACCCTTTCAGGGGAAGGGATATACTCAGTCCATAAGCAGTTTTTTTTGAAAGGCCCCATCCCAGCTACTTTCTGGGGGAGGAATCTTCTGGTCACAGTGGTGCAGTCTGGATATGTTTGGTGACTTGGTGGCATGAAGTGTTTGCAGTGAACTCAGGATAAGAAAACCCTTAAAGAAGAGATGGGTTTCAACTAAATTGCAAGACAAAATCCCAAAGAAGAGTGACTTTAATTTGTCTAAAGTCCAAACTATTTATCAATATAAATTTCCAGATAAAACTAAATCCAAATTAAGAAGTTACATTTCTGAAGACCACCAACTTTATAATAATTATGAACGTGGTGGTCTTCAGATATACATGTATATGCAGAGTCTTCTGCATAATTACTATATACAACTACTAAATGAGATACAAGTTTTAAGCTAATACTGTAAGCTTACCCTGTGAAGAAGCAAACCTTCTCTGTGACTGTGCATATCCTCAAAATGTCCCTCAACACCGCCTCTTGGTAACTACACTTCTCAAAAAAGTGTAGTGCATTTCTTTTTTTCCTATAACTTAACTCACTTATGTGTCGCACTTATCGGTTAATCTCACTGAGAAAATATTTCCATTGTTACACCTCTGTTCCATTCTGTAACCTAGCATTACATTGGACAATCATTCATGTGTAGAAAATAACTATTAAAAATACCACAATTTGTTGCTGTTTTTCTCTCAATGTACTAATAATCTGAAATGAAAACAACAGAGTTCAAAGCCTCACAATAATATTATTGTTGAAAAGTTAGCTCAACTCCCATTACCCTAAAGAGAAAATTTCAGCTTAAGATGTTCTGTTAGCTAATTTGTAACTTGTGAATAGTCTTCTTTGTGAACAGTCAATGAGGAAGAACTTTGTAAGGGTTCAAAATTCCCTTGGGATCAAGAAGTTGTTTAATGCCTTTCATGAGTGATACTGATGATGATGACTGTGAAAGATGTATGTAGTTTGCTTTCTTTAATCCCAACCCATGCTCTGCACTAATACTTCCACGATGATTTGCTGTCCATTCATAAACACATGGCTCAATTAAATTCAACACTTCATCGCTGTAATGATTTGTTGTAAAATTCAAATGCAAGTTTCCATCTCCAAGGTGGCCATATCCAACAACATTAGTCACCTTGTCACCAAGTTTTTCTCTCATATGCCTCACAAGCTCATACATCTTTGGTAATGGGAGGGACAGATCGTACTTATAGACTGCACCACAGCACATCAAGGCCTCTGCAATTCTTTCTCTTAGGTCCCACACTGCTCTTATCTTGGAGAGGTCTGTTGCCAACGTTCCATCCTGGGCAGTGTTCTGAGCCATAACTTTCTCAAGAAAAACATCAAGTTTCTGTTCATCGTGAGTGCTGTTTGAACCAGAAGTCTCCAGAAGAACATAAAAGGGCTGTTTGCTGATTGGATTATGCAGTCCAAGCTGCATTTCCACAAGATTCATACTAAAGTCATCCAGGAATTCAAAAGCTGACAAAATTTCACCCAGCATACTCCTTGCTAGTTGATATGTCTTAAGCACATCTGAGAAACTCTCACAACCAAGGAAAGCAACATTTACTGCCTTTGGTCTTGATGGAACCAGGATTGATGCAGCTGTTATGATACCTAGTGTGCCTTCTGAACCAATAAATAGCTGCTTAACATCATATCCTGTGTTATTCTTCTGCAATGAAGAAAGACAGTCAAGTATAGTACCATCTGAAAGAACCACTTCAAGTCCCAGAACACTGCCATGTAAAGAGCCATATCGCAACAGTCTTAAGCCCCCAGCATTTGTTGCTATATTCCCACCAATGTGACAACTTCCCTTTGCTCCCAAGTCCAATGGTATAATAAAGCCTCTATCTTCCATCATATTATCCAGATGCTCTAAGATACAGCCAGCTTGACAAATGAGGATACCTGAAACGTCATCAAAGCTCAACACTTGATTCATTAAAGACGTAGAAACGATAATTTCATCAAATACAGGGACACTTCCACCAACTAAACCAGTGTTCCCACCTTGAGGGACTACTGCTAATCTTCGAGAGTTGCAGTAGGTCAAAATATCTGAAACCTCTTTGGTAGTTTTTGGCTTCAAAAGCACCTGACTTGATCCCCTGACCATTTTAAGCCAGTCAACATTGTGCGGTGCTATTTCTTGCGGATCTGTTACTACTCTGGAAGGAATAAGACTTTCAAATGCTTTAATATCATCCTCTGTCACTTTTGAAAAATTTCCTCTCTTCATGCCAGGATACCGGGCACTTGATGTACAATAACGTTCAGACGTGACCTTCATGGAACATTGAAGGTACCTCCATAGCCGAGCACTCCACATTGTCATTGTTAACCATTAGATATTTACCAATGTCAGTTCTTACAAAAACCACTTCTTGGCCCTAAGCAGAACGTTTACCATTGGAGTTTATCTGTCCTCTTTGGTAGACATTACACTGTAGCCTGTCTCCATTAAAATCCGCGTGGAAAGTTCTCACGTCGTGTCACGTGGGAGAAATCAGAGATTAGAGAGGACCCTGGGAACGAGACCTCTGGAGAAGTGTCACGTGCCGTAGGTCCTACCAAACTAAATATTCCTTTAAGGGTCCTTTAAATCCGACCCAGGGGCTGTTAGTCGACACGATGCGATATTTTTCGGGCGAAAGTATGGCAGCCGAAAAGTTTATTTGAGCCCTTCTGCCCTTCAAATAAACTCTCGCCCGAAAAATATTGCATCGTCCCGACTAACAGCGCCTGGGTCTCCGAGGATGGGTCAGGCCCGGGGGAGGGGGGGTGTACTCCCTTATATGGGCTATATAGGTATGTGTGGCCCCAAAGGCTATGGTTTTTCGGCCGTTTTGGTCATAAATTGGGTATCGAATTTAACCATTTTTCCGCCATTTTGGTCATAAATAGGGTGTCAATTATTTTAGAAGAAGCTACTTCTTCATCACGCCTTCCCTCTCCCATCTTTGCCATCCTCTACTCCGTTTAACGCCTACTACACAGGCTAGATAAAGCCAGCAACAAAAGTCGTTCCCCTTATAATCTTAGAGTCAGGTCATAAATAGGGTATCAAATTTTTGGTAAGGTCATAAATAGGGTAGGGAAAAACGCAGATTTTGGTCATAAATAGGGAAAGGGTTTCGGTAAGAGGGCCGCACACCCATACCTAATTTTTCTGGGAGAACCCCCCTCCCGGGGTGTCAGGAGCCGATAAGGCGTGAAACGACAGAGGGTTCTTTTGATCAGCAAAAGCGTATCAGGCTGTTTCGATATTCTGATTGGTTGTACACATCTAAAGTTGGCGACGTGTTGCGCAAATGGACGCCACAGGAAAAATATTTTATATCATCAAAATTTAATGACAGGGTTTCGTTTGTAATAATATACATGAAAAAACTACTCGATTCTGATCGGCTGAGAGCAGTGCTGTTTAAGTGTAACACAAGTGCAAAAGGTGTAACACCATTTAGCCTACTTTCAGTCTTAAATCCTTGTAAAATTCTGGTCTACAGTAGACCGAAACGGCTCGTGCAATTTCAATTCTAATTTTAATGCACGAAAATCCGTGACATGTACATACCCTATAAATTCGCTAAAACTGGATGTATTCCTTCTAAAATCAAATGCGAGATTTAGTAAACAACTAGCCTGCGTAGCAGGCGTTAAAAGTGGGAAGGGGTAAGAAGGCTTTACATGCCTCCCCTCCCCATTTTACGCCTGCAACGCGGGCTAGTGAACAACTAGCGCCACCCCGGGAAATTATCTCGCCAACATGTACAGGACCTGCTGGCATCAATTACAATAATGGATCGGGATTTCCCGGGAAAAACATCGCATGCAACACGTTTTCTATCTCGCTAAAGAGTTGAAGAGAAAGACATTTCAAGGGCCAAGTAGCAAAAAGCAAATGAACAAACCGCGGCAAAACTAGTAAAACCAGTAAATGTGCCGTAAGCACGATGAAGAATGAAATTACAGACAAGCCTTTGTCGCTTTCATAAATGGGCTTTTTCCTTTCTACACAGAAATGGGTCCTGTCTTCCTTCTTTGGCTTGTTTTATTTTAGACTGCGAGTCTCTTTCTTTTCCGAGCCCGCGAGAAGTTACTAAAAGTCGCCCCACCCCACCCCCCACCCCCCTTCCCGGCCCACGCATGCCTTATTGCGGACCTATTTTAATTTGGCAGTAAATAAATTTGCATTCGGTCAATCGTAGTGCGCTATAAAAAAAAATCGATAAGTATTATCTAGCCCTTAATGACTGGCTCCAAGAAACAGTGAGTTTTGTTTCCCAAAGACCCTCAATGTTCTCCGAGGAGAAGCCGAGGGATCATTGAGGTCGAGAGTAAATAAAACTCACTGTTTCCCGGGGCTCAATCATTAAGATTACATCCCATCTTGAAGAGCACAAATCTAATGTTTATCTAGTGTTTTATCTAAATGAGCGGGCGAGTTATCTTAAAAACACATTTCAAACAAAATTAATAGGAAGGTGTCACAATCTCGTAAGTGAAGTTAACTATAACGAGGGTGCAGGATGTTTGTTGTAAGGAGGTTCCTTTTTGGGACAGGATGCTCATCGCATGATGCTCATTGCATTTTGTTTGTTCTTCTTTTTTATCGGTTTGTTATTTTATCTGGAATTTTTTTGAATTTCCAAAACAAATCATTCAGTCATCTCTTAACTACAAAACTGAGACAGGTGTTCAATTAAGCAGCCTCTGCCGTAACAAGCAATGTAAATGCAACAAGTTCATCTGGAGGGATCTATTGGGCTGAATCTATCGTGCTTAGATTAGGCCCTCAAAGGTAGGCCGAAGACAAAGCCAAATACCTTCGAATGCTTAGATCTATTCAGTTGGCCTAACGGTCTAAGACCTTACCGATGCTTTCTATTTAACGTTTGCGTCAGTTTCAAAAGAAAATGCGCAAAATCAGTCGTCGTGGTTTACGTTGTCAAATAAACGCAGAACTTTTGTCATTTTAAGTTGTTGTTTTACAGAGCATAGCTATGAAAGGCTCCATATCATACATCCTTCTCATCCCCTAAGCTACAGTCTTGAGAACACTATATAAATCTAATCTTATTATTATTATATTATATTATTATTATTATTATTATTATTATTATTATTATTATAGTATTATTATAGTACTTCTACTTGTTTACTTGCGTTCTACAATTTAATGGTCCCTAATATTAAAATTTGGCAAACGAGGGGGTTGGGGTTTACGGGAACCAGGTACTTTGGAGAAAGAGTGGCTCATTTAAAATGCTCTTTTCTACAATGGAAAAAGGATCAAAAGGGAATACGCGCCTTACCTACAATGGCGAGAGAAGATAGAAGGGAGAGCCAAGGATAGCCTGAAATGTCAGGCATCTCCCGCTCCAGCGATTAGGCTAAGGGCGGGAGATGACTGACATTTCAGACTAGGCCAAAGATGGAAGATGCAAGGACAGGGAGACAGTTTGAGAGGAGGGTTACAGGGTTAGGGAGGGTTGGTGGTTGTGAATTTTCGAGCTGTAAACAATAAATCTATTTGACCTTGCTAAATGAGGTGTGACAGGTGTCCATTGCGTACAGACTCCGTGAGTCAAGTCAATATTGAAGTGGTCGGCTAAAACAAGTTAAAATATAACAATAATTACAAAAGGCCACCGTTTTTCCCCAAAATGTGGCACACCGGATATCTTTCTGTGAAGATGGGTTTTACTCGCATGTTGTCTTCGCGCGCACATCTTCAAGTACATCACATTCAAGGGTTCTGCACCAAACACCAAACTAAGCTCACTGATTTCTGAATTAGATCACATGTAAAAGGAGTTATTTCATGAGCATGAAACTTCTAAATAGTAAATAGTAAAATAGTAAATAGTACTTCTAAATAATACCAACAGTCCCTCTAAGAAGTCAACCGCACCGTACCGTGAAGGACAGCGGGCGTGACTATTTAGAACTTTCTTATTTCCAAGAATTGTATATATATTTTAATATTTTAAACGTTTTTACTGATATTTACATTATCATTTACTTAATAATTTAAATGTACGACCCCACCAGCTATGCTGAATATTTTATCGTGCTTAAATAAAGTTATCATTCATTCATTCATTCATTCATTCATTCATTCATTCATTGAGAGAATCACACCTCTCTCGGGATGGAGAGGATAAGCTGAGAAAACTAAGAGGACAAAATTTATCCAACCTGGATGGTCAAGGGCCTATCGAGAACCCTTTTTTAAACTGCCAAGTTACCCTTCTTTGAAAGAGATACTGTGCCGTAGCGGAAAAGTCACACGACAAGTCCTCCAAATCTTTCTCAAAGAAAACAAATAGTAAGATGAAAGAAGTAAACACAGTAAAAGGGGAAGAGGAATTTCAAGAATTCTTCCCAACAGATCTGGAAATTGCAAGCAACCACTTGTCAAACGCATTCTTGTTGTAGCCAGAAAACAAAAGTCCCGCTGAAGGAGATTTCTTTTACATGTGTCCGCAGAATTATGGCAAAGAAGCCGAGAGGTTGCACCTGCTGTTCCGAGTGCTCCAAACATTTCAGTAATAATACCATACCCCAATTATACAGCATGGTCTTATGGTCATTATTTTGAATTCCTATTCCCAGAATCATAGAACATAGTTTACAACCAGTCATAATGAATGTATTACCTCTGTTGAATTCTTTTTTTTTTTGTGAGAAACATTTCTTTTTTTCTCTCTCTCTATTTACATGAAATACGTATGGACAACATAAATGTATATTATAAATACGATTTTACAATTATAAATCTGGATTGAGTATATACATGCAGATTAACTTTGGTATTACTAAACTTTGGTCTTGCTAACGAATAGGTTGTATCGCGGTCCAGTGAAATATTTCTCATCTCAGTGACGTAATGACGGCACGTGGTCACGACACAGGAGCACTGCCATCTCGAGGGACACCGGATTCCAGATCTCCCGCGTTTGATTGAGATTGCTCGATGCCTGAGGCAGTTGGCCAAGTGACATTATGTTCACTTACTTCGTCAACGAGTAGAAGAAGCTCAGGCTCAGACTCGTCCTTATTGGACTCGAATTCGAACAATGTCTCTGGATCTTGGCCGGCTTTTTCCTCTGGTTGATTTGAAGTTAACGTACCAACTACTAGCCTATCTTCCGAAAGTTCGACCTTTGACGGGGAAGTCAAACCTGCCGAAGCAGTGACTTCTTCGTTTGATTCACTCCTCTTCTCGATTTCCAAACCTTCTTCATGCCTTTGAGCTGTGTTCTCCTCCCGCGCTTCATTATAGTCTATCTCATTCCCAGACTCTTTTTCATCCTCAGAGTGCTCGGACAAATTGTCCCACTGGTCCATGTTCAGGTCCTCACTATTCTCAGATGACGCACTGTTTAAATCCATGGGGAGATAAGAACGCCTCATGACAAGATCCCCAGGGGTCGGCGCTCTGGACATTCTCTCTCGCGCGTGATAACCCGCGAGTATTGGGTCCCACCCTCGCGAGGATCCACTTGCCGCGCTGGATACCACGCGCGACCCGGCTTTCGTTGTTCGTGACGCAGCGCGCGAGGATGGGCGTTGTTCAGTCTCGGTAGTAATCAGACGTTTGTAGTCGCGACTGTACTTGGCTGATTGGTCTTCTTGTAAGATATGCGCCACTATGGCGTCCTTTCGACATAATCGTCTTACTTCTTGCCTGATGGCTTCAACCATCTCCACATCTCCAGTTGGCTCTACACCTAAGGATTCTAAAGCGATGATCACCTCTCTGAAAAAACAAAACAAAACAAAACAAAAATCTTGAATTAAGGAGTGAGTGCAATGATCAATAATCACAGATCTTCACGCAAGGCAATTCTATTCACTCAATTACAATCAGTCATTAATTGCATTGATAGGTCATTAATGACACTGAGTGCTCCTCGATACAATCTCGTAGCTTCAAAAACAATATTTAATCGTGTACAGTGACCAAAGTAGCCAACGAGCTTTCGATTTGGTCACAGTCATGTAGATATAATGTCCGTATCACATTGTAAAGACCTGTAAATTGTATTTTAGAAATGTACCGTGTTTCTATCGAGTTTTAGTAGAATTCTACTAGTATACTAATGCAAATGCTGTAATCTGATTGGCTGAGTCATTGCACGCTACCAGCCATTAGTGTGCAGTGGCTGGCTGTGGTCGACAAAATTTCAACGTTTTTTCGCTTATCCGCAATTTTGAAAGAACATTTTAAAAAAATGAAGAATTGGACTTCCGAGAAGGCTAAAAGAAGAACGTTCATGGTTTCTTGAATTGTAAGACTGGAATTTTTTTCAAGTAACTGATAAACGCGCGCACGTAACTGGAAATGTCAAATTGACAATTCAGTCCGCACGAATTCTCTGAAGCTCGAGGTTTAATACTAAGGCCAGAAATAATTGGCTTGGTTATCTGAAGCAAATTTCATTCAGAATTCTACTGAAACAATTAGATTATTCGCTCTCGATTTCAATGGCGTGATAGTTGATTCGCCATTCGGCCTCATTAAGTATCACCTCATAGAAGTCTCGAGCTCATAATCTAATTGTTAAATTTTAAACCAATCAGCGCGCGTATTTGATTTTGGTTATTTTCTAATTAACTTTCTATGGCAGCTCCTTGAGGATCTTTTACGTCTATTTTTTCATTACTATCGACAGTCGAGTAAAGCATGTTTGCAAATAGATTTAGCACTTTCCATGGAGGTGTGTGCACGGAGTAGACATTTTGGCCCGAAAATTTACTCCATTTACCAGTTTTTCTGATGTCTATTTTTCACTTGTTACATTCGATATATCAAACACTAATTAAAACCGTATAACAAAACATAAATTGATAAACAGTCTCAGAAAAATACAGCAGAATCTGAACTCTTTCTCACCTCTTTACAAGTTCTTCAGTTTCCACAACGAGGCGATCTTGAAGAACGTTGAGTAACCGCTCATCTCGTAAGCCCAGTGCTGCGACAGCGTTACACGCTTCCGCTCGTACAGCGGCAACTTTCTCATAACGAATAGACCAGAGTAAAACCTCGATCAATTTATCATCAACTACTCCTATGGAACCTAGAGCTGAAATAGAAATGCAAAGATAGGTAAGGAAAAACAAAAGAATGCCCGGTACAATTGTTTCTAAACTCAAGGTCAACCTTCTGGCAGAGTGGTCAGTTACTAGTCAAAATGCCCGGGGGGTACTCCCAGAAAATTTGGTTAGGGGTGTGCGGCCTGCTACCCAAAACCCCTGGCTAAAATCGATACCCAATTTATGACCAAAACGGCTGAAAAACCATACCCTTTGGGGCCGCACATACCTATATAGCCCATATAAGGGAGTACCCCCCCGGGTCAAAATGATAGGATTGCTAACGACGATAACCTATTTGTCTTTTGTTCCACTCTTCGACACCTCCCCTTCCTATAACCGCGAGGCAGGAGACTTGGGGAACCCGTTGAATGCTTGTGATCGTTTTGACGCTGACAAGATAACTAACCTTTTATGGTATGCGCCTTGACTTTCCAGCTGTTATCATAACTTGCCAATCGTAAGAGTGAGCTTAACACATCCTTGTCAGTGATCTTTAACTTACCAGCGGCCTGAAGGGAAAAGCAAATATCGGTCATCTGTTACTTCGCTACTACTCAGTACTCCTTATTGAACTTTTTTGAGCCTCATAAAACAGAAGGACGGATAAAAGAGCGAAGGTAAACTGAGGTTCCTTGTTATTCCTCGCTCTCAGCGCCGAGAAAAATAAGAACACCTGATTACAGGTTTGAGCTGGGGATGGAGGGATCATTTCAGAATTTTACCAGCACGCAGATGTTCAGTTTATAGTCTGTCCAGGACAGAAACCTGCACAGCTAAGCAGGCAACTAAACTAGATCTATGCAAAATATCAAGTCTGTCCGAGAAGATAATTTTGCAAAGATGTTCTTTCCAGAGAGTAAGAAGGTGCCACTCTCCTAACCCAATTTAGTTCCGCGCGAATTTTTTCCCTTCCTTAGGATGTAGAGAGCGCGATGCTGAAAGAGTCTGTGCGAGCACCGAGTCATAACATCAACGAGCAAATGAGAAACTGCAGTGACAAAAAGCCAAGGGATTTGGAAATGCGTGAAAATATCCAGTTGGATTTGAAAATTCTGCATGTAGGTTCGGCGCTTCATAATGGCGCTCACATTGCCTGAAGAGACTGTACTGTCTTCTGACAAACAGAGGGTGTAAGCGGTCTACAATCAGTTCTGCGAGCTACTTACCATAACAGCTTCGATTCTCACAGATACGTAATCACTCTTGAAACATTCTTGTAGGGCTGGCAGAAGACGGACAGTCATTATACCAAGGTTGGACAGCTACAAGAAACAAACATACATTTATAGAAAAGCAAAACAAGCTGTTGGCATTAGTACACTACAGCGCACAATGAATGAGTGGTTTAGTTTGGTGTGTATGACTATCATGCTCTAAAAGATAAAATATTTTCGGCGAAAATCGAAACCATTCGTGATTTGACGCACACACGTTTTTCCACGTTGCCACCAGCTATAGATTTGTTCTTCGGGTTCTGATTAGTTCATTAATTTGTTAAAGCAGTAAAATCATTCTGCAGTGTTCTCGCTTTCACAGAAAACAATCCGCTCTAATTGTGTACATTAATCCTTCCGTAATTCTTTCGTATTGATTACTTGATTCGTTTGCTTCTTTGTTCGGCCTGTGGTTGGGCAAAAACAAAAAATCTCTTTGCAAGTTATCTGTCGCAATTTCTTTGATAGACGTAAGTCTTTTTTGGAAAGACTGTAATTTAATAATGTAATTTGTAAAAAGTAGACGTTCAACAGAAACTGAACTTCAATTCTTAACCTTTACCTTTTTAAGTGCGTCCACTTTAATTCGCTCGTTTCCTGTTAGTATTCTCTCACGCAGAGCATCATGGACAAGCTGTTAATCAGAATGCACAACAATATAGACTTCTCTTGCCTACTCCATGGACAGTATTAATTAAGCGGTCCACCCCCTGTGAACTCTTTTAAGCGGTCACCTCTGTTAACTGGTCGCGGTCACCACTGGTGAAGTCCCAAAGGGACTTTTCATTTTGTATCGACCTGTGCCAATAACTTGTTCATAGAGTTTCAAATAATGTAACAAACGAGGTATAACAAATGATTTCCTTGTTTATTTTCATTAAAACGCCGGAAATGAATGTTCTAATTTGAGGTCAAATCTCTTTTCAGCATTGGTGGTAGAATCCTGTTTTTCTTTCAACCTGTTATTAAGCCGTCACTTAGCCATTTATGAGGGTGACCGCTTATACAGGTTCAACTGTTATAAGTTCTAGATGAATACAAAATGTTGTTGTAAAAACCAGGAAATTCAAGACACAATAGCCTGGAACTACTACTGATTATCATCCAAGATTACCAAATTATGTAGGACCCGCTGAGCTGCTAAGCATACTCATACATATACCCAAGAGATAAGAAGAAAACGATATCAGGACGTGACAGTGAAGTGAACTGACAAGCTCCATACATGTACTGTACCTCTGGAGGACAGGATTGATGAGAAAACTTAGTGATAGGTCAATTAATCTTAGGAACCCCAGAATGCAAAGAAAAGCAATTTCCAGTTTTCCCTCAAGGCAAGTTATAATCATTTTCAATAAATTAAAATTTAAATTAAAACAATCATTTGATCTCGTACAGTTCTTCTGCAATTCGAAAGTTCTAAAATTTCACATGTCCATCTGGAGGATAGAATCCACTACACCAACAGCAAAATCCAAAAGCCTCGCAACTTTCTTTGCAAGATGAACCCATATGTCAAACCCAAACAACAAACACTGCACATGTACCTTGCCATTTCCAGTCCTTCCAAGTGCTTGAGCGGCTGCTGAGCGGACATCTTTGCTCCAGTCATTCCACATCAGGTACGACAACTTGTGAGTCATATCCTGCAAGGAAGTGAACAACTGTCTTACCAATGGAATAATGGAAACCTTCCCTTTCACTTGCAAGGGAATATTATTCCCTTGAAAGTGAAAGGGAAGGGTTCCGGGCTTCAGATGACTAAAAGGTGACTCCAGCCAGGCAATACACTTGGTGAAACAGTCATGTATGAAATCTAACTCCATTTCTAAGCCTCCTTTAAATTGTATGTCCCTGAAAATACCAGTACATGTACCATACACAACCATCAACTGTTACAAATCAAGAGTAAATTATTGGGGTTTATAACGGAAGGTTTGCTGTAGTGGCTTCTTTTCTATGTACAGGCATGGACTATTAAACATCCTGCGATGAAAAGGGTTCATAAGGTATCGCTAAAAAAAAGAAACAAGTCATCAGCCTCACCTTGTTTGCTCCTCCCTTTAGCTTTGGAATGACCTTACAAGCTGTCACACGGTCTTTCCAGCTGTTACTGTTCAGTAATTCTGCAATTAATGATTGGACAACATCCTGGAAAGAAATGAAAAAGAACATTGAACAATAAAACAAATGAAGTCTGCAAAGCTACTCTAGATCTGGGCCTGACCAACACTAGTGCACAAAGAAAATTACCCTCCCCTTCAATATCCTCTGATGGTCGGATTATTCATGAGATGAGGATGTGGACAACCACAGTCCATCTGAGGACTTAAAGTCTAGTAGCATCTCTAGCAACACCTTTGAATAGCATTATCCAGTGTTTGAACAACTGCATAGGGCCAGAGGTTTTGGGAGTATGAAATTGACAAATTCAGCAATACATGTATTTCAGCATCAAGAATATTCTCTGCAAGTGAGTCATATTCCCATAATGTGTCTTTTATGGGAATGTAGTCTTTAAAAGAGTAACTAATACATGTATGCCTGGGGAATACTGCCTTATATGAACTATCTAGGTATGTGCAGCCCCAAAGGGTATACATACTGGCTACGAATATTCAAACCAAAAAGAAACTTAATATCTGTTTAACATATTCAATAAACACAAAACAACAAAACTAGATCTGCTCATGATGAGCAGATAAGGTAAATCTTCTCATCACAAAACCACATTTGGAATTATTCTGCAAGGCAACTTACAGGATTTGAATATTCAAGGCAAGTTAGCAATGCAAAAAAAAATTAATATCTGTTCAAACAAGAAAGTTCTGAATTTCAGTACTTAATCAAAGTAACTGTATCACATGGAAAACTCACCGACTGTTGACTAAGTTGTGCTAACAGAGTTCCAGCCTTTTCAGTCCTCACGGCATTATCAGCATGCAGATGATTGACAAGCTCCCCAATAACCTTGTCCGTGATCACACCACTCAGAGCCAAGCACTGGGTTGCTACCCACTTTTCAGGGGGGCCACCATGCTCCATTGCCCACAAAAGAATTGATTTAGCCTGGTGATTTTGAGGAGGATTTAAATCAGTCATCAGATTAACATTGAAGTAATGTTGCCTTTTGTATAATTGTTTGAAAGCAAGTGTTCATGCAAAATGTTCATTAGAAAATGAGTTTGATTTAATTGAAAGAAAAAAGCATGGGCAGGCGACACAAGTTTCAATAGTGAATGATTTTGTACAAAGAATCTTTTTGACAAAGTGGCAAAAGGCAATTCAGAAATGTCTGATGACAAGTTGAAATTAGAAATATATACCTGCCAACTTTTTCCGAGTCAAAGGGGTGAGATTTTTAAACGGAGAGTACCAGGATTTCTGAAGATGACACGGACATATCGGATGTTTTCCAAAGACTTCCCAAGATGTCCGAAGACGTTCCAAACAATTCTAAAGTTCTAAAGAAAATGATTCAATGCTCCGCTTTTAAATCTAGCGTTATAGAAATTTGAGATTTCGGGTAAGTGCTGTGTATGTTGCGTTCTACAAGGAGTTATTTTCTTGTTTTATTTATTCAATTGTCACCTTTTCACTGGGTTTGTTCAGCGAGTACAATGTGATAGCAGCAGCAACCTTGACTTGTGAATTCCTATCATTTAACAGCTTTGAAATAGTGTCAATAAGCTCAGGTTCAAGTGCAGATTCCAAGGGAGGAGTTGATCCCTTTGACTTGTCTAACATTATTCCTGTGTGCAAGTGAAAAGGAAAAATTTCCTAATATGATAAATATTAACATCAGAATACTATTAACTTCAGTTGTGTACTGTTGTCTAGCCTTTGTAACCTAATAAGAATTTTATATGGTTCACTTACTTCACTGACATTTCTAGTAAACTTTGTTGGCATAAATCATAAAATCCTTCCATTAGGATTAGAACACAGTTTTATAACCTTTATATTACATTATTATGTTGAAGTACTCCAGGTAATCTGTTCCACCAGAATGCCCATAAAATTTGGATTTCAACCTTACAGACATAGACATGTGGAATATCCTTAAGGTCACAGTGTTCTGGTGGAAAATACGAACTTGCCTTACGTTTACATGTACATATACAACGTAAATTAGTTGAACAGTGCGTAACTGTGAGATCTAGATAACTGTATAAACTATAATACTAAAAGGAACAAATCAAAAATACTTGTAAGGCCATAATCAGATGTGGATTAAGCCTTTGCAAACAGCTATGACTCAACCTCTATTACAAAATAATTTATCTTGCTATATATAAAACAATACCTAAATGATGTTCTTCTTTCTTCATCTGACGCAGCTCAGCAGCTTTGCTACATGCTGACACAGCTGCTAGTCTGACATGATCATTGATATCGTTCATGGCAGTGATTAACTCATCTGTTTCGCACTTCTGCCAGCGACGTTCAAGAAACCACTTGGATCTCCATTCCTCCACTTGGAAAACAAAAATTACAATAGATTATGATACGTGTATGTTGTAGTTAAAAATTAAATTCAGGTAAAAATAATATTTTTACCTAGTTTGATTCTCAATTTCCTTTGTCTTCTAACCTTGTTAATAGACAAAGGAATTTAATTTTAACCTGAATTTAATTTTTAACTACAACATGTACATTGATTAGCACACAGATAAAAGCCGTCTTGTACTTGTAAATGTTGATTGCCTTGGAGGATAAATCAATTAGTTGTTCAAAGGTTGGATAATGCTGTGCACCAGATAAATAAACCACACTATCTATCGGATAGTGATTTATCTGGTGGATAGTGTTATCCAACTTTCAATCAACCCAGCCCTAAAGTAGCATTTAACTTGCCAAAACCCAATTCTACAGTGGAGCTGGCAGAATAGCCTGATGATGACCTAGTACACAGGACTCCAAGGGCACAATCCATTCAACCAAAATTTCCCAAAATTTGGGTCTAAAACTGAATGGATTGGCTCAGTCCAAACAGAAAAGTTTCAAAAAAACAAGTCCACATTTCAAGGTGGACCACTTTTCTTGGTTGGAGTAGTCTGATTGAAATTGACCATTCCATTCGATCTTTTTGACCCATTCTTAATCTCAATACCTTGCTGTTTGTTACTTTCCATCAGTGTTACTCATACATCCATGTGTAGTAACAACAGTTACATACATGTAGCTGTGTTACGCAGTGTATGTTTTAGCTGTCTAAAACAGTCTATTTCCCAAGAGACTTTCAAATATTCTTTTGTGATTCCCAAGTGGTGTTTGAAGATCTTTGAACTCAACTGGCAAAAATCTGGAAACAGTCTGCTCAAAATAACCTATTATACGGGTTAAATTTCTATGCATGAAACAGCTTTCACAATATCACTGATAAAGTCGAATTTGTCATCCAACTCTAAAACCAGCAACAGCTTTCCAACATCCTCCAGTTTAAATGAGAGCGAAACTTGTTTTGAGAGTGGAATGGAATGACACCTTCTGAACCCGTCACAATCCATTTGCCCCCAAGAAATTTTTGAACCTCAGACTGGAAATTTTGGTTGAATGGATGACGTCCCAAATCAAGCACTCCAGGCTCAAACACTGCCTGGAAAGTATATGTTTTGTCTTATGCTGCTGAAGAACACAATACTAAGACAATTCAAAGCCTACAAAAACCAGCAGATCTTGTCCCTATATGTATATGTTGTAGTTAAAAATTAAATTCAGGTAAAAATTAAACTACTTTCAATTGTCTCTTAACACTTATTAGGGCTAGAAGACAAAGGAAATTGAAAATCAAACTAGGTTAAAATTATTTTTACCTGAATTTAATTTTTAACTACAACATATACAAGAACAAGGGGTAGGAATAGTGAAAAACACATCTCACAGAAATGAATGAATTTATTCTGTCATCTAGCACTTCCTTAATAGCAAAATAAGTCCATCTTTTGAAGCAATAAAATCCTTTTGTACAAATTGACACTAATGACACTATGGAGTTTTGATTTAAACTAGGTGTATCTTCCTCTTTGAACTTTCCTAAGTGATGGTTAGTCTTACCAATTTTAACCACATTTGAATCATCACGCATCTTTTTCTTTTCCTTGTAAGCATTGCTAATGGCCTTAACATCAATACTAGATTCTTTCATGACAGGAACATAGTTATCATCCTGGAGAAACAAATAAGAAGATAAGTAAAATCAAGGTAAAAAAATCAAATTAGCTTGAAATAAAATTTAATCTGAAAACCACAAAATAATGTTTAATCTGTACAGAGCAATCATTTCTGTTTCATCATTTTCCTTGTTTCATCATTCGCCGTATAATTCCACATTTGGTACCCACAAAAATGATATGCTTTAAAATGAAATGATAACAACTTTCTGTTTTCAATTTGTTTATTTGTAAATAATGCAGAGAGTACTATGTCCATGTACCTACCTGGGGAAAATTGTACATGAATTGAAATTTGTTTTACATGAAATTTTTCACTGGTCTGACTCTCTTTCCAGTTGTGATATTTGAAAAATTGATATCAAATTTAAAAATAAAGTCAGTATAGAGTTACTAAAAATTCCACAATTGGTTACCACAGAAAGGATATTCTCTAAAATAAAATGATGATAATTTTTTTGTTTTTAATTTGTTTATCTGGTAAAAATAACACAAAGAAACCTATAAGTACCAGTACATGGGGTAAGTTGTAATATGTTAGTCTGAAAGTTATACACTGGTTTGACTCCTTCTTCCCTCCGTTTCCAGTTTTGTTATTTGAAAAATTTATATCAAATTTAAAAATAAAAAAAGTTGGCTCATTCTTACAGTATTAAAGTATTAAGTAGTAATGAATTATTTAACTTCTTGCATTCTAAAATGTAAAATCAATATACCTGAACAACAACTGGTAATTCTTTCCATCGCTGCAAACCCTTCACCAACTTTTTTGGCTTCTTCTGTGGTTTCTCTTTTGCCTTAGCAGATGGTCCCTTACTAGAATACCAAACCTTAGAACCCTGAGGATAGTTTTCTTGCAATTGTTTCTGAAATTTGAGCTTGTCATTAGTGTCAAGGACGATAAAGCTTGACTCTGAATTCTTTTTTGATGACAAAGGCTGGGCACCACCGAGTAACTCCTGTTGGAATATATTATCTGTTTCAAGTTTCTTGCTCCCTACTGCAGTGGACAGAGTGAATGATGGTGTATAGTGAATTTCTAAGGCTTGCTGCGTCTTCTTCTCCTTAATTTCTTTCAACTTTTTCTTAGCTGATGTCTGCTTTTCATTTACTGTTTCTTCTACAGACAGTTCCACAGGAGGTGCTTCTTCTGTTTCTTTAATCCTCTTTTCATAGAAACGGCTAAGTCTTTCCTTGTCGGATCCTGTTGACTGCTCACTTATAATCCACTGAGCTGTTGATTTGCTCAGGCAAGCCAGCACAAATTCATCCCATTCATGCTTTGAGGGTTTCTGCGACAAGTTGTTTTCTGTAAAGGATTGTGTCACTTTTGCTTTCATTGTTGTTGGAATAGTCTTTTCTGAAACAGTATTAGCTGCTGAGGTCTTTGATCTCCTCAGGGGCTTAAGTTTTCTTGGTCCTTTTAAATGACACAGGGCATGCCTTTTTACGACACCACGTGTGTCATGCCGGCCAACAAGACCTATTGTGTGTCCCTTGTGGCACAAACCTCCAGTTCGAAATACTGTATTTAACTCATCCTCATTATAAGGCAGAGTGTGGGGTGCACGGTCTTGTAAAACATCTTCATTAAAGGCTAAACCAGTGCTGATCTTTTTCAAGTATGATCTACTAATGTCTTTGCTACTCTTGTCAGTAACAGGATGATACTGAGTAAAGACATCTGCAAGTTTTGCCGTAGACCCCTCATCCTTGGTTGATAACCTTTGGTGATGAGGGACTCCAAATGAAGGTGCCAAAGGAGCCAGAGAGGTGTGTGCAAGTCTAGAAGGGTAATCATCAGGAAAAGGTGGTGTACTAATCCTACTACCATTGAGCCCAGTTTCATCTCGACCAACATACGGAATCTGAACTCCAGATGCCACAGCAAAGAATTCCGCGCCATGGGCTTTGGTTGGTGACACACTGCCAGCAACTGAAGGAAAAATATCATGAACAACAGTTAATTTTGGCCTGATTATTTTGTGCACATAAGAATAAAGAATTTACTTCAACAAAATAGTTAATAATCGCATTCAGACTACATGTACATGTACGTAATCAGACTAATTAACTTAAGTACTAATTAACTTATTAATAATGCTGCCTGCCTGGCGGTGTAGCACAAAAAATACCATCTAGGAAAGTAAAATCCTTATAACTACTTCTACTTGTATTTCATCAACTTTCCACATCTACAGTACTCAAGTGAATGAGTTGAACAGCTTGTGCTTGAACGCAAAGGGAGTACGTTGTTAGCTGGCTATGAGGAGGTCAAGATAATTACTCTGTGTTCAGAAGACATTACGCAAAAGAAGCTAGGAATTTTAAACCGATGGACAGGAAAAGTGTTTGAAATGTCAAATTTACCACTCATGCCCAAATAAACACAAGATACCTCTGTTGTAAGGAGTCGAAAAGCCACCGGGTGTTGAGACGTTCGCCATTTTCTCCAGTCGCCAGCCTTTGTTACCTAGCAACTTGACCTTACGGAATGTAACCGCGATAGTACTGTACAGCGGACACCTTTTCCCGATCCCAGTTTCCTTACAGTCAGCTCGGCTATATTTTCGCAAGTACCTAAAGCTTTCGTGTATCTCTCCCGTAATTCATATTTTCTCTTGCTAAACATTTACTATTACTCGAGTAAGAAGGTCAAGAAGTTTGTTTGTGGGCAACTTCGTTCACAGGTCTTTTCCCATTGAAATTGGGAGGGAAAAGCCCTTGGAACGAGGTTGGCTTGTAGGGGTGGATAGGGTAATAGAGATCTCCTTCCCCTCCCCTACTCCCAAAAGAGCTTGCTTGCAGGCTGTACCAAGCGATCGTCAGGTCTAGATCATCCTCTTTTGTTATGGATTATTCTTCTACTGTAGCGAGTATAATTTACTGAGGGCTCTAAGTCAATAAGACAAGCCAATGTGACTTAAAACACATACGAGACCACTTACGGGATACGAGGTGTAGATATCAACTTGTTTATTGCATAACATTATATTATTGATTTCTCAAAGCCTTTTCCATACAGGATATTTTATATGTGAAAACAATAGTTGAAAAATAGGTTATTTAAAAGGTGGTATTCTTATTTATTTATTCTTATTTATTCTTAATTGTATGTGAATAATGAATAATATTCTTAATTGTATTATTTTTCTGTTCTTTATCGCAATTTCTTTTTAGACATTCATTACTTATATACTGAATTGTGCAACTTGATATAAATCATCGAAAATCACCAAAAATGGTCGACTTTCACATATATTTTTCTCTCACTTGAAGTCGACGTAATTCTCAAGTCACGACTTCTTCTCATAAATATGCTTCTATGTAAGAGAACATTCAATTTAACATTGACTAACATTCAGTTTGTAAAATTCGTCTGACAATTATTAACGATTGACGACGACAAAGCCTCATTAAGTTAATGTAAATATGGTAGCCCGTCTAAAAAACCAGTCAATAAATACGTAATGAAGTAAATACTATGATATATAAAACTTTAAGTATATCTGCATCGATACGGCTAGGAGTACCTTAAAAATATATACAGTGCGTTACTGCGTGCTATAAAAAAAATATGTCTTAGAATAAATCAAAGGCAAGTAAAATAAAATATAAAATTTCAGGCTTATTGTCCCACGTTATCTAACCATTCCCTTTATAAACTATTTGTAGACTAAAACACTCAACACCAACAGCTCGTTATTCTAAATGATGAAGTTAATTGTTGAGAGTGAACATTCAGCATGATATGGGATTGATTACCCTGACTAGTGCAGCTGACTGAGCTGAGGGAACGCGTTAAGGCCGCGTTTGCTATCGGTCAGATCGTTCCAAGGTCAGATTGATCGTTTCACAAACCAGCACGTGTAGAAGTAAGTTCTTATAAAGTCAAGGAAGTTAATAATTTATCGAAAACAGTTAGTCTCCCAAGACGATACCAATGAAGACGTCTACTGCAATCAAAACCGCTGTCCACTCTCGTCCAGGTATAGCTGACATACTAGTTAACCCATGAATACTTCCGTTTGTCTGTGTTTCAGGACGCCAAGAAAGAGGCATACTGGAACTTTCAGTTGGGGTTGCTGTTGGTGTCACTGTTGCTATTACTGTGTGTGTTACTGTTGGTATTGCTGTGCGCGTTGCTGTTGGTGAGGCTGTTGTAAGTGGCATTATCTCGCTTCCTGGAATCATACAAAGTAGAGATCAGCTTCTTTTAGTTTACATGTAAAGAAATGAAGTTAGAGTGGTACTTTGATGACTTTTACTGAATTCCATGCTTTTTTAACTAAGGTATTCAACTAGTTCAATAAAACTTGAAAGCAGCCACAGAATGCAGTACCAATTTCTTATCAACTAACAGGAAAACAACATTTATTATAGTATCGTTTTTGCTCAAAAAAGTCGCTCTAGCATTTTCATGATAATATAGTCGGTGAAAACGTTACTCCTGACACGAATGTAAAATGTATAAATGGTGCTTTGTCTTTTATTGAAGTCTAATTTTTCTCGCCATTATATACGTTTTGTCCCCCTTACACACCGGTAAATAGCACCTGCAAGCGGGAACTGGGCTAGCCTACAATACAGGCAGACGCTACCCTGTTAATCCACCTGCTCTGCAAGCTAGAATTGGACAATGTTTTACATTTGTAACCAAATTCCTACAATAGGGTGTTAGAGCTGATAAAAGCATAATGTTGCCCTTTTTTGTCTCAATGTACACACGAAAAATGTCACTGCGATTTTAGGCCAAAATTAACTATGAAAATTACAGAGGCCTGTTTGAATGAGAAAGAAAGAGAACACAGCACGGCCGCTTAAATCAAATGACACTTATAAATAGTAATTACCTTGAGAACTGTTTACAACGAGGATTTTTATGGAGTACCCAAGTACTGAATCGTCCGTCAAGTGTACTTTGACTCTAAACTCGCGTTCGTCGTCACTCTCCAAAATGCTGGTCAGCAATAACGATCCCTGTTTAACTTGTAATCTATTCCAGAAAACTGGAACCGCATCGCTGTCATCAATTGTTTCTTTTGTGCAGTTACTTGTGTGGCAGTAGGCAAGCTTGCGTTTATTACTGCCGTAAAACTCCATATCGGCTACTTGTTGCCATGGCAGTATATTCCGCAAGACCCTGGTGAAGTTCACGTCAGAAGCTTTCTTATCCCTAATACCTGAAAGAATTAGAGACGCTACGTTGAACAGGTCAATGTTCATTTATTTTCACGAATTCAAGCTGCATCTTAACGGCATCTACGCAGGATATTTTTCATATCTGTCTGTATTTCTGTCAGTCTGCGATTTTGCTAAAACTCGAAGGAAAATAATGTTAAGGTCTGAATAATTAGTAATATACAAATCGACCTCATTTTTCCAAGGTCTACACTTGACAAAACTTAGAAATTGCGTCAAAAAATGTTTGAAAGAACCACTTGGCCGCGGTTCTGATTTCAGCTTCAAATTTATGACGGATGTTTATGACAACATTAGCATGTTCAATCAGACTGTAGACTGTAGAAGAATATGGTCGATTTTTTTAATTTAATAACACCAAAAATTCACTGGCGGATAAGAAAATAAGATCGATATCAAATTCCTCACGCAAGTGACACTTAACTAAATTTTTTCCAATTTCTCGATTACGCTTTGCAGTGATTTTGGGAAGATAAATTTCAAGCCCCCTTGCTAACATATTTTAATCAAACATGTTTTTGTCGTGTTAAATTATGGGGTGTGCAAGGTATAAGCAACTAATTTTTAAACTTGGCTAGTTGAACCACTTTTAACATGTTGTTGTGAACGGATTATAAGATCTTTTTTTTTCTACCAGAAGCCGATAACTTTGTCCGAAACTTTGCCCCGTTCCAGCATCAAACCTATTTAAACAATAGAGTGCTTCTGTCGAGGACTGAACTATCGGCTGATAGTTGCCCGCGGAAATTTGAGCTTGAGTAGCGAAGCTCGTGACCAATTTTAACCACTAAGAATCGGAGAAAGTTTAGTGGTGAACTATAAGAGGTCTAAGAGGTGACAAGTGTCTCTCCGCGGATAAAATTATCGCCTCACGTGAACAATTTAAAACAAACTATACGACTAATAATGAATACACATGTAAGAAACAGGCAGGATGGTTCAACTTACACACAGTAAAGTTGCTGTAGTGGATCTTGATAACAAGGGGGGTATTTATGGTAGAGTCCAAGTAAGTAACCAGACATTTTAACTCAGTAATACCATCAGTCATGTTTTTTGCTGAGAATTGCAAAGTCACGTTTCCATTGGAAATGTTCGTCACTTTGACTCCGTTTGGTAACGTCGGTTGTAGGACTGTGCAGGTCAGAGACCTGTTGCAGTAACCGAACAGAATCCATTGGTTATCTTTAGAGTTTTTAGCTCTCCATTCAACATCCAGGATGGTCTTATGCACCCTGTTTAGATCCTCACAGGGCTGGATTAGAGGCTCATTGAAGCAAATTCCTCCTGGTTTTGTACCTGCATAAATAGGAAAGAAACTTTAGCCTTACGCAGTGTAACACTTGAAGAACATAAAATTCCTTTCCTAACTAAAGGTACGATTGATTGATTGATTGATTGATTCCTTTGTTCTTTAATTCTTATTATCAATTGAAAAGAATCTTCCCAGTTTCAATATTCGGGCTTTGCGTGATCGCGTGACGACCGTGACAATTTTCGTGCATACCAATTTCCATCCATAACCACGTTTCCGTGATGTCAGGGAAAAATCCCTTTTAAAAAGTCACTTCCTCGTGGTCTGAGACAAAATCGGCCCGAATTT
>OMLO01000179.1_pt1 | contig 34585 bp, 12 predicted proteins | sample 1674811 | NCBI WGS metagenome assembly OMLO01 (sample SAMN06265003, study PRJEB25207) | coral metagenome | isolation source: Coral host | place: Mexico:La Bocana,Puerto Morelos, Mexico | collected 2008-11-13
GAAAATGTAAATTGGCCACCGTAATGAGTTATAAAGCTGACGTTTCGAGCGTTAGCCCTTCGTCAGAGCAAATGGGAGAGCTTAATGATGTTTTCTAGTAGAAGCGAAGGGCCTGGGACTGAGATTGTTGTAGTACGCGAAAATCAAGCGTACAATCTACTGCACTCTTACTAGTACACCGGTTTTCATTTCTGTGTCGTAAAACCAAATACCAAAGTAATCACTCTAACCAATCAGAAATGACACACTGGCAATGCAGTGAACCAATCAAAACTCCCAGCAAATGCAGTACTTGTAGTCGGCGCAAAGCGCGGGAAAACATGTCTTAGCGGATCACCATTGGTAATGTAGCGAACCAATCAAAACTCCCAGCAAATGCTTGTAGCCGGTGTAAAGCGCGGGAAAACAAGTCTTAGCGAATCACCATTGGTTTTACTTCTGATTGAATAACAAAGTACAGCATCGTCTAGACTGCCAATGCCAACCCAGTCCCTTGCTTCAGCTGCATGTATTCATTTTGCCTCGAGTTGTGACTGTTTCAGAAAATTGTCTGCGCCCTTTGCGATTAGTCCGAGTGACAACTGTGGTTCTGGATTTGGTAGCAGCGTTTTCTAGTAACAAAAAATTGTCAGAGTTAACAGGACAACTTAGCTCACCCATTAGATCTGCTAGATCAGGAATGTCTTCATCAGTCAGTTTGGACTTCATTTTCTTGTTTCTCTTTTTGTCTTCTCGTTTCTTCTTTGAAAATAACAGTTCTTCCTATGGAGTTGAAAAGTCAAAAAATGAATTACCACCATTGCCATCCTTGCTTGAGAGCTTCTAGAGTCAGTGAGGCTTGTCAGTAGCCAAAAAATTGAGTTGTTTGGGCCAACAAAAGACACATTTTTTTTTTCCTGTGGGAACACAAGCTGACAGGAGTGTTTCCACACCGTTCTAAGTTCTATTGACTATTATGCTTTTTACAATACCTGCAGAAATTCTTGCATGCTCATTGGCTAATTGTCATTGTCAATACATGCACAGACACTTGAACTTAAGATGCAGCAAGCGAGATTTGACAATTTGTAAGATTAATTGTAAAAAAACAAATTGATGACAGTTCTTCATGCACCTGGAAATTCTTGGCTTGGCTAGGGTGCTGCAAACCAAGGTTACACTAGTATTTGGTGCAAATTTCCAAGGGAAAGAAGGTACTGTGTGACAAAAGCTGGTCTCTCACTGGTAGGCATTATGGGGCAAGGACATGCGAGGAAATTACTAAACATTCAAGAGCAAAGAATCATGCCCACATTTTGATCTTATTCCAATGGATCATGTAATCGTTGACATTCTACAGCTATTCTTGAGGATTTCTGACAAACCATTTATTTGAGCTCCTCATCAGGGAACTGAAAATGCAGGATGCATCTGATAAGGAGAAAACTTTTCCCGACTGCTTCAATACGGTCACAGTATCAAGACACGTACAAAGAAATGCAAACTTTGTGATTATGCTGTCTGCAGTGGACACCTTGAGAAAGTAGAGAGAAAGTGGGTGTAGAAATGCACACTGTAAAGTCTCACATTGTCAAAATACAGTAGTCTGCAGATCCACTCAGCTATCACGTCATGGATCCCCAGCTACTTTGACAGTAGAGACCCTGGGAATGAGGTTGAATGTAATGACAAAATGCATGACCAATATCAGGACAGATGCATGAAAAACCGATGTCAAAATTGTATAGGAACTGATACTAACACAAACGATTTGGAGGGTTTTTTGTTACCGGTTTTCACTATTCAATTTATCATTAACACTTAATTTCTGTGGAATGATCAGCAACCTACCAGTTCAAATTTTTTCTCCAAGTATATTGACCAGGCTACGATATAGTGTCCTATTGTCAATATGAGGAAAATAAGTAGAGTGAATTCTATAAGGCCCATCTTACGAACTCTCCTGTAGTAAAAGACTGGCTGTCGCCAGTCAGGCAATCCATCACGCAAAATGCCATCATATCTGAAAAATAATTATTTTAAGTAATATTACAAACATGCATTCTAATGACACAATTCTACACTATCTTAGATTAAGAGGATATTACGATTGTCATGCATTTATGATACTGGCTGCATTATTTTAACAAATAGTTTTGTGGCTCTTATCATGATATTCAGACCACATATAAAGTACATGTTGTAGTTCAAAATAAAAATTCAGGTAAAAATAATTTTAACCTAGTTTGATTCTCAATTTCCTTTATCTTCTAACCCTCATAAGGGTTAAGAGACAAAGGAATTTAATTTTTACCTGAATTTAATTTTTAACTAGAACATACACAAATCGAGCCTCACCTTTTTGCAGTGAAACAAAATTAATCAAAGGATAAAATGTCATTTATTTAGTAATAGCGGCAAACTAAAAACAAAGGATCTAATGTTCACTTTTGAACAAGATAGTTCCTTTTCTACACTGTGACATTTGCATGGGCATAGCGAGGAATTTTCATGAGGGGGTAACACTGAGTCAAAGTGAAGGTACCTACCAGATTGTCATGTCATTTATGCCTCCTACAGTGTTACATGTGTGTTATGTAGGGTCAAAAATATTTTAACTTCAAATAAGGGCAAACAAGAGGGAAAATTCATATCCCGCACGCTGGATTGTTTTGCTATGCTTGTGATCTCAATAAAGTCAAGACAAATTAGACGGTCTGTGAGCAGACTAGAACTAAACAGTATACAAAGTTTGAACCAGGTTTTCAAGTATCTCCTTTAAAATTTGAGATTTATTTTAAACACCAGCCTACAAAATGTAAATTTATGCAATGTTGAACTTTGTACCTTTTCCTCTTGTCTTCATCCTTCAGAACCTCTGACACCGCAACAAGCTGTGACAGTAAAGCAATTTCAATACTTCAATAAACGTAGTTGTTTACGTAAACATGATAGACCTCCAGAGCAATCTTTAAAATTATTTTTAATATCCAGAATTGTGAAGAACATTGTTAAAGAAGCCATGTGCAAACAAGAAAGATAGAAAACTAAACAAAGGAACAACTCAAGCAATCAACCAACATGATTGTTGTGATTCTATCTCATCAATATTAAACAGAAGTCTCCACAATTCTTCTACTTCTTTCTTTTAATAATCCATCCTTCTTCTCAGGCCATGTTTTTTATGTTCACTCAAACAAGATGGAGGCTAACTTGATAACCTTACAGTTCCCTTAGCCTCCATGTACAAACTATATACCATTGTTTATAAATTATTATTATATAAATTATTATATGTACCTTTTCTCTTTCGTTATATTAATATTGTAATTTCAAATGTAAGTGCAAAATAAAGTGAAGTTGCAGTTGAAGTTAAAGGAGATACTCTGATCTGTGGGAGGGGGAGATGTGAAAAAAAATTTCAAGTGAAAGACACTTTTCTTAGCAGGATAAAAGACTAAAGTTAAGTCAGTTGGTCAATACTGTCGACGCTCATCCTGGTTTCCCTAGCATTTAGCAACCAAGCATATTTCTTCTCCCTCCTTGATGGGATGCTAGTCCATTGCAGACGTTACCTCCAGCATGAAATTCACAAGTACCCAAATTATATTCCTATATGGAGAGAAAATATCTTATCCAATAACACAGGAGGAGAATCAGAACTGCTTGATCCAGAGCCCAGTAAACTAACCACTGGGCCAATTTGTCTCGCAAGGGAGGAAGAGGAGGCTAGTGGTGTGATGCTTCATTAGAAAAATTACACAATGTTGACATATCAGTGATAATTTACTGCAATTTTACATTCACCTGTCTAAACTTTTCTTCAGCATCAGGTGCTTTGTTCTTATCAGGATGAAGTTGAAGGGAAAGTTTACGATATGCTCTTCTGATATCTGCCTGACTTGCATCCTGAAGCACAATAGCAACAATCAAATCAGTTTTCATCTAGCTTATTTTTTTAAGGGAGAAATACCTATGGTGATGAAGAACTGTTATTTGGTGTCTCAAGCTGATTGGCTACGCTACTCACTATCTATTCTGTTGTAGAAATTGAGTAGCCTATCAGTAGTTGGTTGTTATCAAAATGAGAGTGAATTCTTGGTGTTTTCGAAGTGTCTGTGAAGAGGATTTAGATATAGTTTTGAATATCTGGTAGATTTATACTAAAACAATTAAATTACTTGCTATTGATTTCTATACAAGATAGCTGACTCAGGATGTGCCCTCATCAACGATCGTGTGATAGAAATCTTAAGCTTATAATCTAGTTGTGTAATACATGTCATTTTATACAAAACTTTAAACTTCCCAAAGCACTTACCCTAAGACCTAAGACCAAAATCTGAGTCATAAACTTTTGTTTGTATTTCCACTGACCAATGCACAACTTGACTTGACGAAGAGAAAAATGTTGTCAAATGGTTCGGCAAATGTGAAACATAGTGAAGCAATGAGTGATGAGATAATTACTGCTATCTCAACAGCATGTGGTTCTAGCATTTTCTTATTTGAATTGTTTTTAAAAAAAGCGTTTGTTGTCCCAGTTACGAAATGAATGCAGGGTCCTGGCAAGCATGGGTTTTAATAACATGATGCATGCAATGCACGAATATCGAGCAAAATAATAAATTATTCTAAATGGGAAGCACTTATTAGCTTCTTGGGGGAAAAAGAAAAAAAAACATGTCGGAGGGAAAAAAGAAAAAAATCGTACATTTGCCCGCCCATGTATTGAACTCTCGCCCTTCATGCTTTCCAATACAGTATACCCACGTATTGAGCTAACTTAACACATAGGTCCACAAAGTGTCTATGTGTCTAGAGCATTATGCATTATTGTATTGCGGAGTCAGGGTAGTGATTAAAGCATGATTTTACGAGGTTTAAATAAGGGACAGAAGAAAATTTATTTTTGCTACCAAGCCAAAATATTTTTATCTTTTCAAGATACTGATGCATGTACTTCATCATGCAAAATAGTCGTAGCCTCAAGGAGGCCTTTGATTAGCACTACAATCTGCGTACAGCACTGTGAGAAATAGAGATGTTTTCATCTATTTCCCTAAAAGCTATTATTACTTACAGCGAAAGAAAGCACTTGATGACTAAATCAAAAGAACAAGAAAAAAATTTAAAAAATGTATAGGAGGAGGGTATTCAATGGAACGTGATCGCAAAACCATATTGTGAAAATTATGCTTAATCCTTTAGAAAAAATTGCCCCGTCAAAATTTCCTAAGCATTTACTTTAACAATTTGTTTTCTCCAGTTTCCTTTAAATCTAAAATTTTTCTTTTAATTTACGATAGCTGGAAGTAAAAATGATTTGAGCTCAAGCTCAATTGATCATCCTTCGATAAATAGACATTCATTGTTCAGAACTCTGGCGCAAAAGAGGAACTTAATATCGATTGATCTTACCTGTTTCAACCCAAGAACATCATAAAAATTATCCTTGACTTCTTCTACAATGTCAAATAACTCTAGATCAATAGAATCCCAACCGTAAACGTCCGTACATCTTAGCAAAATAAACAACAAGGGAAAAAATCTGTATCCTGCCAAAAAAGCCGCCATCTTGACTCGCCCAGACTCCTAAGACGAATCTTCGTAGGAAACTGGGAAAGAGTCGGGAAAGAGTTCTTTCCAGTTTCTTTCGAGTTCTTTTGTTTTACTTTATTTTTGTTTTCCTTTCTTCTTGTTTGGCGGATTGAAATGCGTTCCTTTTGAATTAATACTCCTCGCTGAACGGAACTTCTGCGATATTTAGCGATTGAGATCGTTTACCACAGATTAAGGTCAAAACAGCTAGAAACTACATCTGCAGAGCAAATTGATGCGGCTGTTCTGAGCCGGTTCATCTCTGACAGGTATTTCAGATTGCAGTGTTAGAAAGAGAAATCTCTCAACGAGGTTCCTTTGATTTTCCGGAGGAGGATTCAACGAATATTTTGTGATTCTATTACACTGCAAGTACATAATTTCAACCGAAAATTTCCAAAAAATTATAAACAAACTTCTAGCAAATTGTAAATAATTATTGGATGAGGTTTTTGTGATATCCAGAATAATCAAGGTCTAGGTAGGGTTTATTCTGGATGTCACAAAAACCGAATATAATAATTGTTTTGTTATAGATTGAACGAAAAAAAAAATTGGAAGTCATGTCTCTGCTTATTCACTGAAGGCGAACAACACAAACAATACAAAGAAGCATGTCAAGCGCGAACTTGACATGATTACCTTTAGAAATCATACACCGCGGTCATACATGACAAAACTACCCGTGACCTTGAGTGTCTTAATATGATCATTGTGTAATCTGCAGCTAGATGACATCAGATCAGAGACGCTGATTCGGAAAATTTACTGTACGCTTTCGGCCAATTAAAAAAGCGACAATGAGTTCAAGTATAGTCTGGTCTCGTGACAAGCTCCCAGTTGGCTTGATAGGCTCAGTTGTTAGAGCACTTCACTGGTATCGCAGAGGTCATTGGTTCGAATCCCGTTCAGGCCTTTTATTATGCTACAATTTTAAAAAATGCTCAAGTTGTGTATCACCCGTTGATCAACTACGCCTTCATATCTTTCTCCCGCAGTTCAAATATAACTTTCATATGTTAACTTGCAAACTTAAAGAGCATTGTTTGAAAATTGCCCCCTGGCTTTCGTAGTGACTTTGGAGTGGTTTTCCACGCTTGAAATTCATTGCATCTTTGAGACTTCCGGATAAATCAGCCTCTGATAATTTGGAAGATTAACTTATGGCATTTTTGCGTCAGAAAGAAGCTTTAGGGAGGCAGCGTGGCCTAGTGGTTGGGCGCTGGACTTGCAATCCGGACGTCACGGGTTCAAATCCAGCTCCCTGCCACTAGATGGATTTGTCTTCGGTGGTCCCGAATTCAACTCCTCCACGCTTTGTAAATAGCCAGCTGGTCAGTCTCCCACCAGTTGGTCTCCCAGTCTCCCACCAGTTCTATTTGTAGTATTTGTTTGCTTATTTACAGTGTCCACAATTAGCAAAACAGTGCTAAATACTCTGACACTTAAATAAAGTACCTTATGGGTTGTCTAAAGGGGTGCCAAGGGGGTGCTCTGTTTTAAGACTCAGATTTTGACTAATTCTATGGTTTAATACAAAGTGTATGACAGTATGGAGAATTTCATACAAGACTAGCGCTGTTTGTCAAACGATGTGCACTGGGTATAGGAATGGATGAACGAAGGAAATTTCACGGAGTTAGAACCACTGATCACGGGATCGCATAAACTGTGTTGGGGAAGAGACGGGGGTAGGTAGATTGCTGAGGGCAGTTTTAGCCCTTCTACCCCCAACGTGTTGTTTTTTTTCAATTAACAAATGGTAGAAATAGAATAACATGTTTTGGATATTTTAGTAACGTTTTCTTGCTTCACGTGCGTTGAGATTTAGTTTCAACACTCACAGCAGAGATACGGTGGTCAGAGATTATAAATATCTGGAATTCTAAGCTGTCTCTCACTGAAACCTCTCTACCATGTAACTATTGTGTTTAGTAACTGGCTGTGTTCACACTTGTCGTACGAGCACTGTTGACTGGAAGATCTGGGCTCCGGGCACAAAACAGTGTTGCGTTCAGACACTAACAAGCATAACTTGTTGCCACAGGGACTTTGCAATCGTTTTCCTATTAGACCACGGCCCATATAACTTAAGAAAACGAGAATTTGTTATACCACGATTCTCCTCGGTAACTTACGGAAAACACTCACTTCGTTACCTAGGGCCCAAACTGTGGAACGATCTTGCTTATAGAATTAGAAATGCCCCCTCTCTAAAACAATTTAAGAACATAATACGAAATCAGGACCTCACTGTCCTAGCTGCAAATGTCAGTGACTGTCGAGGCGGCAACTTATGCCAAGAATGACTGGCCGTTTATGGATGATTTTTTTATAAATGATTTGACTAATTTTGATATTTTTAATGTAGTTTCAGATACACAATTTTTAACATACTTGGCCGTTTATGGATAATTTTTACAAATGATTGACATAATTTTGATATTTTAATGTAGTTTAGGATACACAATTTTAATATATTTGTAAGTTGATATATGTGCCAGTTTTTGAAGTATTTATATTAAGTGAATGGTTTTAATAAGGTTAGTTAGGTGTCCACAATTAGTAGAGGGGACTTTTCCCCTCAGCTACTCCTTTTGACACGTTAATAAAGTTATTATTATTATTATTACTGACTACCGAAGTGCTTAAAGTAACGTTAAGTGCCCGAGTTCAAGTTCGACTTTGTACCCAGCCATGGACACAGTGTCCGAATTCTGGTGGGAGTACTTGAAAAAAAGATGTGTTCATTTTGATGCTCAGCGAGAATCGTACTCTGGCACCGTGCTTGGGTACCAAGTATGTACATAGGCTTACAGTAACTTTGAGTCCAGACCCGTTGGATGTCAGATACTATTGATGTTATTGTCCTGAGGTAAATAAAGTCAATTGACTTCGAAATTCCGCTTTATGAACCAAAAGTGTCTTTACATGGTTTGTACGTAACTTTAAAACTGAGAAATATCATCTGGCACGATAGTAGATAAGAAGCGATAGTAGATAAACGTGTGAAGTTAGCTTCCTCAATAAAGTTTAATATTATCTAAAACAATCATTTTGTTTTCCACGAGTCAGTAATACAGGCAGTCTCGCCCACAAGGTAGGTAGGTAGGTTAAGTCGGCATACGTGCCAAGTTGCCCACCAGACCGGAGCTTATCCCGTTTATCTCGCTCATCCCGCCGGAGCTTATCCGGTTTCGGTGGCAAGAAGCGACTGGGAGTATTTCTACTCGCCACTGGATGAGATGCGAGTCCATTGCTTGGTTACCCCTGCACGCACAAAGCACACATGTAATTAAGGTAGTGAGATCGTATTGCGTTCATGCGCGGGAACGCCCGTAACAATCGGCGTACGCCAGGACGCGAAACAAATCAAAGCAATTGTTAATTATACTGAATAAGAATTCAAGTTATTCTGCCGGAACGGTCACAATTTTTCTTGAAGATATCAGAGAATTTGCTGATTCTAAAAAGAACTCAAGTTATATTGGATTGTTACCCGCTCGTTGCGGCAGACTATTGAAAAAACAGCTTCTTGGTGGTAGTAAAGAAAATAAAGGAAATATGTGATGCGTGGACACAGGATAAGGAACACTTAATACACCATCCTCCTATCTGGTCTCTAACTTGCGTGAGATTGAAATTTCAAAACTTTTCAAAGAACAATGTATAAATTCTATCGAGGGCTCCTCGTTCAGATTACCAGTTAATCACTCCAAAGCACTTTGCTTCTGAGGATCCAAGCCGCTGCTTTGCTCTCGTTTAATTTTTTTCTTTAATGTCACAATTACAACTTGGTTGTGAAAACTAAACACAACAACACACAAGAACAAAACTTTGAATGTTTGTGGTTGAAAAAGATTACCACTAGAGTAAGGTTTCTTAAGCTTGCTTTCAAGGTTTTTATTCATTACCTGGAATCATCATTTCAGACTTAGTAAACTGAAATTTTGTAACGTGACTTAAAAAAACATTTACAGTAACCGTAATTTATTTTTTTCTTTTAGTAAGAAGGCGAGGATCGAAAGAGAATTAAAAAATTCTGAAAAAAAGAAAGAAGTCAGCTAAGAAAACATTATGCCACGCAACTTCAAAGTCTTCAATGGTTTCCTTTGTTGCGTTTTTATCAAGGATCTCCAAAGCCAAGTGCAATGATTTGTAACTTGATACGAAACAGCTGAACGAACCACGAACAATTATGGAGACGAGAAGTCGTTGTTGCTTCAGGGGGAAGTGTGTCCTTGTTTGAAAAAAAGCGCCTGCTTAGTTCTAAAGGTAGGAAAGTACCAAAACACAGATCTCTTGAGTGACCACGTGAAAATATCAACTTCAGACACATTCTCATTTTGAATTGAAACTTTTCGTTTCCTAAGATTACGAATCTTAAGATGAGTTATTTCTAATTCTCTCCAATACTTTCCGGTTTTTCAAGAATTAGAGTTGTTATTTCGGCAACTGAACGAATGATAATCAGAAATAATTATTTAAACCCGGCGAGAGTGATAATTTAAACCAAGGCTTCAAAAAGTGCAAAGCGATAGAAATATAAATAATTAACTATATCTGGTAACGCGCCATAATTAAGGAAAACACACACAGCTTTATTTAAGGTGCTTGGTTAAACTTGACACATTACACATGAGCCATAATGATCTAAAGAAAATTCAGAGTCAATTAAATGAAGCCAATGTCTAAGGGCCTTTGCGGCGAAAACTAGCACATTTCAAAATTCGAAATCGTTTTTTGAAAGTCTCTACTCCATCGATTTTCTCGTTTACATGTAAAGTTTTGTTCAATACCAGTCACACCTCTGATAAAATAATTATGCAGTTTGCACAGGTGAAATTTCGATATTTAGATTTGCCAGCCGAGTCAACAAAGTCTTGTTTTGATTGCAATGTTTCATTTAAAATCTCCCAAGGCTGAAATATCGTTCCTAAATGTACAAATGTTGTTTTTCTTTAGTTTTCCATACGTTGGGGAGAAAAATCAATTAAAAAGCAATTTATCTTGATGAATAGGCTAATGTCGCTTATCCCTAAAAATCCGGCCGCGAGAAAGTTTTTGAGATTTACAAAGTTTGAATTTTAATTTCTCTTTCAAGGCGCAACCTGATGCCGTCATGATCGCCTGGAAAATATTTTGCATCAAAAGATAAATCCCCTTTACTTAATTTTTGCAATCTGAGGTTACCGAAAAGTTTTAAAAGTAATAGTCAGTTAAGGTTAGAGGAGAGAAAATTCGCTTTTGACGGATGTTCAAGTCAAACCGAAGCTTAAAGATCTGGACAGATGGAATCCACGGGTTGTTTGTTTAAAAGGATTTTAATGATTTTCCATAATAATTTCTAACAGTCCGTGAGAAAAAGACACTATGTTCGCTCTAAGTTTGTCCCTTAAAATTCTCACGGCCTGCCTGATTCAAGGTGCAGATAAAACGCGCTTGAAATCATCAGCGTCTCATTTGCGATCGAATGTTCGCTGGACGCGCTAACTTGCCGCGGCTTCCACGATTTACACATTTAACTTGTGAACCTCGAAGGTTTGTATGTCAGGCCTGTTTTATTATTGTTTTTTTTTTCTTCGATCCTTCCAAAGTTTAATGTTTGCATTTACTTTTTCGAGAATTCGTTCTCAGCACTTTCAAGAAGGGATTCATTTTATGCTAGTCAGTTTTAGGAGTAGTTTCCGTCTCGGCGAAAGCCGTTTAAATGTCGCACAGGCAGTACGTCGAAGCACGGTTGAGAAGTCAACTTTATTTACCAGTGCCAAACTGTAGCAAATCTATTACAGAAGTCAGTTAACAAGATACAAAGACTCAATCTTTATCAGCACTAATTACAATTTCTCTCTCATTAGATATCCTCGCAAACTTTTTCAAGCTTTATTTTAGTTTTCATCTTTATTTTCACGTCACCGTTTCATTAAGTTTGTGATATTTGAATCGAAGCCTTCGTGCAGTTAGTCATTTCTTAAAGAGACTTCGTATTTACAGAATGACGTAGCACTGTTTTTATCTCAGTGTGAAATTTACTTCAACATCGCTACCTCAAGCGAAACACTGTCAGGGTCCAACTACCTCAAACGTTCAGTTTGAGTCACTGTTCGTCGCAGCGAGGACTCCATTCGAAAAGGGTCGACTTTCATCACACAAGACTGTGATTTAGTTTAGAGTCTATAATTTTCCAATTTTCGAACTTTTCTAAACGTTACAGCTGTTCAGTCGAAGAGGAACAGCCGCCCGAATAAGCGAACAATGGCTACACATTAGAAATTCCTTGTCGAAAAGCGCGTCTCCTAGAAAGAAATTCATCACAAGTTAATTTGGCTTGCATAAAGCAGTCGGATCATTGTTTGAGTCGCACGTTTTCCAAATTCACGGAATCTCAAATTAAAAGCTGTAAAAACAGTCTGCAAGAAGCCAAAATAAATAAAGTATCGATGAACGCCGAAACGCAATTACGTGGTCACGAATTCGATTTTCATGGTAAAGTTAGATCCTCGGTAGTTCAATTAGCTGAAATCTAGATATTTCCTTTCTGTTCGGTTTCCATGAGCGCAATTCAGACTTCCAAGAATCACCTTAAGTTAAGTTATATTTAACAGCCTCTGTTTCAGGAAATCAAGTTCTTTCAAACTGAATAGCATATCTTGTAGACGCTTAACATACGCGCATCAGCTCTTGCGAGATAGACAAAATTCATGTTGCCACTAGAGCTAAAAGTACTGAAGTCGCTCGCAAGATTTCATAGAACGCTTTTTTTAAAAACTACTTCAAGTAATTTCAGCGCTGTGAAAATAGCTGAATTTCGTGCTGAAAAGCAGAAAAGCCAAAACCTGAAGATGAAGCAGTAATTAAAATTCCAAATCGCTAACGTTGTTTCCTAGAAGAAAATTTTGTTATATTGATGTTATATTGAGGACTACTGTAAAAAGAAAAAGTTGCCAGAGAAAAAGTGAAAAATAATAGATATATAAGTGTAGCTTCAGGCATGAAAAATTCCACTTTTAAAATCGAGTTTCCTGGGCTCGCTTTGGTTGAGGACCGAAAGCGAACAAAAACAATTTTATTCGTGTCTCCTCGAGCAAAAGCGACGAAGCGGTGTCAGCATTGCGAACAGGCAAGTTTGAGATTCAGAAACAATTGACGGCTGCTTCGAAGCTCGATTTCATGTTTATTTGGCAAGCCATCTTTGTTTAATGTTAGATATAAATTTCGTCTAAACCTCGTCTAATATTATATGTTTTAACAAACCAAGCGTTACAAAACTAGAACGAATATTCCAGTAGCCAGGTCAAAGCGTTTTAGCGGACGATGGGTTGCAACTATACTGTAAAACTAGAAAAAAAAGATTTTAGGAAGGCAAAAGTTATCGAAAAACTGACGGACTTAACATTAGGGGAGGTGAAATTTGTTCGCGAAAGCTTCAAATAGGGCTTAAAGTTACTCAGGCCTGATCTGTGGTATAGATAACAAATTTCACACGTTCAAAGTTGTTTGCACTTGACAAATCGAATGGTGAACAGATCCAGACAAAGCCAAATTTGCTTGTTTGAAAATTTACAAGAAGATTCATCTTTTTTTTAAAAAAAAAAAAGAAAAACATCAAAGCATTCTACGTCGTTGACAATTTTTCACCGAAAAGCAAATTTCGTCCGAGGTCTTTTGTGGAAAGAAAAAACATAATTTAACCGAATTCGTCGTTTCTTTGATACATCCTCAGATCGCCATTTCCGTCGGCTCTTGAAGCTTTCATTAATTTTTAATTTCATCGCCATTAGCGGAGCCTTTCGGCGCGATAGGAAGTGAAACTAAGTGATCGTATTGTCAGGTATCCAAAAGATTTTAAAGATCCTTTTGACTTCGGACCAAGTTTTAATCACTAAAATGCAAATACATTGAAATGTTAATCGGCAGTATTCGCTGCAGAAAGCGGTTTACAGGAAGGTTAATTGAAAAGCAAATTTGCAGCGAGATTCGTGAACGCCCGACACTGAAAGTAAATATTTTTAAACCATATCGCTCAACTTTAATGTTTCAGCCGCTGAAGTTCTAAATTGTTTCTCCTTTAGTTTAGCGAAAATAAAACTTGAGTTGGCTCACAACCAAGCTATGTCCATCTAACAAAAAAAGGACAACTTTTTTATTTCCTCTGGCAATGAAACAATGGTATGTTTGACACTTGTGTAATATGAAATTAAAAATATAAAAACAGACTTTTTCGAAAATCACACAGTGCAACTCGTTTGTTATTTTTCCAATTTAAATACTCTTTTTCGCGAAACGGAAAATACCGTATTTTTTCTCAACTTCGATCGCACGGTTTGCCTTTTCACAGCGCATGCTGTGTAAATAATAATTGCATGTTTCGCCCTCGCGAAAAGATTTAATAGTTGCCTTCGCTCCCATAAAATTCAGACAAGTTACTGTGTTTTGTAAAACAATTTACGCGAAATTCATTTAATAGTAAATCGTTTATTCAGTTAAGTTTTAGACGGGTGAGTTAATTCTTCGAGAAATGTTCAACACTACGAAGCTGTTTCTGCATGAATGGCGCTCAACTATCGCACCAAAATAAATTGAAATTTTCTCTTTTCTGTTGTGTGCGAAGAAACTGCAAATCCATATGTTCCTTTCCCACGGTAAGAACTGTTTTCAGGCAGCTGTAGGCAAAACTAAACAAACAATTATTAAACGAAGAATGCATTAATTGAGCTTAATAATAGAAGGGATCGTGTCATTATTATGGATGTAAGATTTAAAAACTCATTAGCATATCTTGTGTATTTGTATCATACTCTGTACAGAAAGATTGTGAGACAAAGAGAAGCACGACACCGTGTTGTAGATTGTGTGTTTTCTCGCTCGGAGGCGTAAGTGAGACTAGGCTGCCCTAGACACCTCGAAACAGCGAAGATTTTATCTTGAAAACAGAAAAACTTAAAAGGTTCAATCCATTTAAATGTAAGACTAAGCAGGTTGACCGGATACAAGAGATACATAATGATCTAAGTTGACTGTGAATAGCTTTTGTGTTTGGTTTTAGTAGCTCGAGTTTAAAAACAAATTTTGTAAATGTGTTGACTACTTTTCTATCAATTTCTTTTCCCAAGAGGTCCTGTGTACGACTTTTAAAGGACTTCTTCGGCTTCACCGCCAATTTTGGTTAGATAAAAGAAACAAGTTATCAATTTAAATCAATACTATTTTTCATTAACTAGAAACCTAACAACACCATGGCACATCTCTTACGGAAATTTTTTTCCGCAATTTTAAGAAGCTTATTATCGTTACGTTATTACAGGTAGTACTTTTTTCATATTTCAAGAATTATAGTTTTATTTTAAGGGGATGTAGGTTTTTATTTTCACTCTTAGAAAGGCGAATCACAAATCATTGACTTTGCCTTCCGGATCGAGTAAACACCTTTTTCGGCGCTCCAAGCTACCGATATCTGACTGCGATACGTTTTTCTCCCAGTGAAAGTGTTCCCCAAAATAAAACAAGCATTCTAAAGATATTTCTTTTTAATAGAGCTAGAAATATTATCTCTCCAGTGTTTTCTATTGTTTTGCTTAATGAAGTCACCTTTTTGCGGTTCTTATCGGAGAGTTTGATACGCTCATTGTAAAGTCGATAAATTATTTAACTATTTTCCTGAGAGTTTTAATTATTGTTTGGTGTGAAGAACGTCCGGTAGAGAAAATAGCCTGTATATTGCCGCCACAGGAAGCCTCATTTCTTTAATATGGCATTGTTTTGAGCGAAGATGTTAAGCAACACTTGTGAATTGAAGCAATATAGAAGAGTAGTTATACAACTGTTTAAGTGAATTTTGACAGCGCTTTTAGATCATGAAGAAATTCCTTACGTGATAAATGAGCGATGATGGGTAGAAATAAAATCAAATTGCAAGTTTTTCGCAACTTTTCAATAAATTTCAACCGACTGTGGCAACCACTCGAGTTATATTTCGAAAGGATGACGATTTTTTTTCCAGACAAATCTCATCGATCAAAATAAGAGCTCATAGAATACGAGTCACCTTTGCCCCCGGATGGGAATATAATGGAATAATTTGTATGCATTTTAACATTAAAAACAACAGCTTTTAAAAGCTACGATTTTCAGCACGTGTTCTTCAATTCTGGCACGATCCAAACTGTTCAACTGATTGCGTTTAGCGAATTGCCATAACTAACTTCTTCTAATGGTACTGTCGTTTTTGTCTTTGACTTTGGTGCTAAAAAAAATCTTTGAAACGTTCATGTGCTGATATGCAAAACCTTAACGCACGCGAGTGTAGTTTACTGCAGAGGGAAGTTTAAGTCAGCTTTTTAGCGAAAACGAGCGAAATTAGGCTTAGCTAGGAACTCATTTGCCGCGTACTTTATTTAAGTGTTTTATTTGCTATGAAATATGAAAGTTGTAGATATCTTGAAAAGGTCTCGAGATTGTCCGTTTGCAAAGCACATTTCGCGTGAGTACACGACAAATTTAAGGGTTTAATCGCGAAATTCTAAGCCGCTTACGAGCGGAGATGATCCGAGAAGGTTCTAGAGGGATTTACACCACCTATCGACTTTCCAACGCCCATAGAATTTCACGTGTAGGTTCAATTTCAAGAACTTAAACAGCAAATAACCGCAGAGCGTCATTACGATATGATTGTGTCTACACAACTGCAGTTAATTAAATATTCATATTTTGTAGAGAACGGCTGATGCAGTCTTCGATTTACCTGCAAGAGAAGGCTAGTCGCGCTGGAAGCGTAGAAAACTAGCCGGGAAAGCGGAAAATGCTTAGCACATCTGGAAAAAATGAATATATCTGGCCAATTTCACGCCAAAATGTCCGTCATTTGCGGTTATGTGTGACTTTAATCGGGTTTATTTCCATAACGCATGCGCAGAACTTTAAACTTAACACCGAAGTAGTTTTTCACTGCAATCCGGGTTTTCCTGCCTTCACTGTAACTTTGACATCTAACGGAAGCTCCCCATTATGAGTTAAAAAGTTTTTTAAGGCACTTGAATCTCTGTCATTAGATTAATTTGAATAAAACATGAAAAAACCTTCTTTTTTGCATAAATTTGCCGCATTTTTCGTTAAGTTTTCAGTGTTTTTCGCAATTCAAACTCAGCGCTCGTGCAGCATTCAATCGGCTCCCAAAGTGCCATTTGTAGAAGAAAGTTTATTATGACTTGTTTTATCGCAGTAATGATAAAATTTGCCTGTTTACATAATTGCTAACGCTCAACGTGCTAGGTTTCTTGTGTTTTTTGGCAACTTTTAAAAGCTTTTTACAAGACACAGTCAAATGTGTTGACATTACGACAAAACAATACTCTCTCTATCCATCGTTAATTAATATATTTCAAATCACAAACAAGTTTTTGGCGAAATATCCAATATTTTGCTGCTGTTTGGTTCCCGGAAGAAGAAGGGAGATACCAGGACGAAAAGGGGGGCCTTTGTGGAGACAGAAAATTTGCCAGCTCCCTCCAAAGTCAGCCAGTGAACGATTCCTCCCTGATAATTCATTCATGATTTATTTTTAAGCCCAAAAAACATCTGCTTCTCCTATTTAAATCTCTACAAACAAAAGAAAAATCTAATTCACTGCATGGCGTGGGTAACACCTTTAATAAAAGATACAAGTTGAGAGCAGACTCCGCTCTTGAAATCCACGCTCGTTCTTGGAGACAATGGGGGTTATCGGAGGTGGACTGCATCTTAAATGAGTACGAATCTTAACTTCCACGACTCCAGTGACATGGAAATCTGGCAAGTAAGCGATTGCATGCAGCGGCTGAATACGCAAGGAGACGTTGACAATTGAAACAAAGATCTGAAAGAGTCAAATAATTGATCTCGGTTCAGGGTCTGCTTAATTCAGGGCGGGCTATACAAAACTCATGTGTCGTGTTTTCCGCCAATCAGCTCTCGTCTCCACAGGGTAGATATCGACCAGTGTCTTAATGAAAAAAAAGAGCTATTCACCAGCACGCAGGTTGCTACCAATTGTGTAAATCTTCGAACGTGTCCACACATAATACCTGTCTTCTTTCTTTTAAATGGGGCAGCTCTTGGAAATGGCTCCTCACAGCTGCCTGTTGTCCTCTAAACAATACTTTCCCCGCAGCTGTGATAGAAATATGGCTCTTAGTCTCAGCAACGGGGACAGCATTTTGTATTGATAGGCCAGAACCGACACAAGCAATTATTTCATCCATTATAACTTTAATCCTCCACAGTAGATGTGTATACCAATATCGTTTAACTATATCTCCCTGATAAAACAGATAACACGTTGAGGCCTCGTGCAAATACACGTACCAAGGCTCGGGGTTGATATTCACACCAATGGATTAAAAACTCGTTTGTCTCGCGCAGTTAGGGTAATAAATGCCATACCTGGTGATTATGGGCGGTGTATGTGGCATTTATTAACCTGCTACTTGAATTGTACTCTACCCCAAACACCCCAAGATCATTTACTGAGCCCATCCCACTTAGGAATACTTATGTGAGGCATCTCTGCAGAACAAAGCCGCTTATTTTGCGATTCCCCGCAGCTCAGAGGGTGTGACACCCCTTAAATACCTCACTGCACAAATGTTTTACGTTCGATCCCATGGAAGTGCAAACACGCCTACACGTGTGGTTGGTTAGACACGGCTGATCGATAAGATCGAGTGTTCATTGGCACAAACCCACGTTTTCTCTTAGGAAACCCGACAAGTTAACCTCAGTGTTTCGTCTGTTGGTGCCGTGAGGTCTGTAGTACCCAATAGACCTCCTGGGAAACAAGATTACAGATCGATTCTACAGGAGTCTTTAGAAATCTGATAAGGTTGTTCAGCACACGAGGGGCACACAAGACAAAGTTGAACTCCCCGTTAGGTGAACCCTTCAACGAGATTAGACAAGCATTTTGTAGACTGAGACTTGAGTTCAACGGAAGAGATTAGGATCCGTTTTCGAGCAGATCACGTTTTATACACCTCATTAATTTTTCATTTCCAAAGAATCCTGAAACTACGAAAAGTCAAGCAGTTTATGCAAATCAAGTCTCCCGCGCAGAGCTAGCATATTCACTCTTTTGTTAAACCCTGATGTAATAAAAGACTGTAGGTTTATCCCCACAACGAATTATATTTTTTCATAAATTTACTTATCAAAGAGATTACACTACTTAGTATTGCCAACAATTAAAACTCACAAGCAGTGACGAATTCAATGTCTTTTAATATACAAACTCTCAGTGTGCTTAGCTTGGAGCAAAAAATTTACAAAATATGTTTTTACAGGAACCGAATGCCGTTGAAACAGGTTTCACTCGCATTCTTTCTCGACAGAAAATCGAGGCGACTTAACAGCATAGTTCGATCTGTAGAGTAGCATTTCCTTCGTAATAAGTTCAAACTTCGTTCGAGCATTCAAATATGTTACATTCATGTTTTTTTCTCGTCCACTAGTTATTATTAAAAAATAATTCTACCTCTGCTAAAATACAATTAAAATCCAATCTTTCCCTTCTTTGACATACAGTTTAACTTAACATCGCTTCCTTGAACTCACAATGGCGAGGGATACATTGAGTGGTTATGAATTCTGGGGTCTTCAGGGGTCCAAATTTTTGCTTTCATTATACTGGACGGCAGTTTTGGCTTCTTCGAGTCTGTCCATGATAAAGAATGCCCTGTCAGTGGAGGAAGGCCGTATTCCTGAGTACCTGCCACAAGGTAAAACAACAAGAAGAAAAAATGAGCAAACATGAAAACATAAATAAAAGAAATGATCTTGAAAAAATTTGTGTGGATTTTTCCTCGTTCGCACTGCATGACTTTAGGGAAAACATGTGTTTGCTTTATGAGGATTTGTCGTAAGAATATTACAAGATTTCCCTAAATTTGCAGCTTATAAAATGCAAAAAAATTACCAAAACGTCACTTTATTTATTAGCTATCAGCCCTACATGCATGTGAGAACTTCCCAGATGCGCGCAAACTACGTACTAAAAGCGTGGTTTTCAGACAAAAATCGCACACACTTACCGAAGCCCCTATGGCAGATCATGACTTTTCGCGGTTGTTCTGAAGATGTTGGCTGTAGTGCTTGGCTGTGGCTCATGTCCGAACTTATCATTTCCGTGAGAAAACCAATGTAGCCGATAGCAAGCCGCAATGTGTCGACTTTAGAGAGTCTTTTCTCGTACGGTAGAGTCGGTATGTGATGTCGAAGCCCCTCGAAGGCTTCGTTTATACTCTGCATGCGTTTTCGCTCGCGCAGGTTTGCAGCATGTCGTTGAGCGATTTGCTGCGTTGGGGATTTCCTTCTTCGCTTTCGTTTCAAGTTCTTATCATGGTGCTCCGTCGAGGAGTAATGAAACTGACTTGTAATTTGTGACTGGCTTTCACGAAATGAGATCGGGCTCTCCATCTGTTGACGATTAAGATTTTCCTTCGGGAGACTTGAGACTCGTAAAAGGCTTTAGCTTTAACTAATAGCTTCGTGGCCACACGTTTCTTACAAGTCGCCCGGCTTATAGCCATTTTTAGGCAGCCAACGAGCCAATCAGGAGCGAGCATGGAAAAACAATCACTCGATACAAGGTTTGTGTCGCTTTTGATTGTGCGAGGCATCCTGCCGACTGCATCTAAGTGTGAGTTAAGCGTTTAATAAAACTACGTTAAAACTTACAATACACGACGAAATGTCATAACGCTTGATTTGCGTTTAAAAAGGAGTAAATGAGACATGCATGATGTCGAGAGAATAAAACCTGCTGCCGTCGCGTATTGTTCAGAGCTTAGAAAAAGCCTAATTTTCGTGAATCGAATTAAGACTTTATTGGAAGCAAAATATATTCCGTTTTTCGATTTTCTTCCAGATTTTACCATCGGTCAAGAAGTAAGGTCAAGCAATAAATATCTTACTGACAATATGCTAACTAAACCGCCACAGGTCGGAGTAACCTCTTGTGACTTCGAAACCGCAAACAAAGTTCTTTCGCGTTGAATGACAAGGCAAACATGAATAAAAACACGAGTCGTCTCCTTGTCAAAACAATGCAAACGTAGAGCAAAGAGTGCAGGACGTCAAACGAAAAGCTAACCATTTCAATTCGCAAGTGGTAGCGCGAAAATTCCCATCAAATTGTTCTGACGTCATCGGTTACGCGACAAACAAAAGCGGAATGAAAGAAGATGAAAAAAAAAACAAATGTTGATTTATGAGTCTAGAATAACAAACTTTTTCTATTAGCCACGTTTTTCTCGCTTCGATCTGTCTTCTAGAATCTCGAATTTAATGTCCTTCTTTATATCAAAAGTTTTTTTTTTAGCGTTACGAAGGATTCTTCTCTGACCAACGTGTTTCTTTGAATTAAGTTAATTTGGATGGAGACGGTTTCAAAACTGAATTTTGTATTGTAATGGTAAAGCATTCGATCTGTTATTTCCGGATAAGGCTGTTCTGTTAAACGGCAAGTTGCTGCAAATGCGACAGAGTATTTTTTCAGAGTGCCATGTTATGTGAAATACACGTAAAGGGTTTTGATTCAGTATAGATGCGCAACTGGTGTCGAGGAAGATGTTTTTGAGTTTTCTGAGGTGAACAAAAGGACAGCGCTAGGCGAGTAAATAATGTATAAAAGATAATAAACTGAACGAGATCGCGGTATTGTATCGAAACAGTAGAGCAAACTATTGTTATGAACTTTCACTGCTATTTCATGTCGTGTTCCAAACTCATTGTAGCCTCGAGCCGAATATTCAATAGGTCCTGATTAAGAAGTGAACTGTCAAAAAAAAAATTGCTTCGTGTAAAATGATGTGTTAACACCGTAGTTTAGGACCAGTTAATTAACTTCCTTTATTCGCGGAAGATTTGTCTCTATCAGTTTCATGTAGAACAAATTGCACAGGAGATCGCTATTTTCAGACAATTAGCATTAGGAGTGCTGTATAATTTGCGATCTTGAAGTTATAATTTGCCTTAAAACATCAAAATGCAGACAGATGTTTCCTGTGCCTGCCTTATCAGCAATAGATCCATGTACGAGGTTGTGTATAGTACAACAACTGAAAATAATTTATATTTTCTTGATTACCATACGCCTTTTGGCTATGTTAACTTTTAATTAAGGGACTTTGATCAAAATGAGTCGATGTGATAATTTACCGCGGGGACTTAACGAAATTGAATATTTTAAAATGTTTCCATTTGCACTTCTGATCAGTAAATCACTTGATGGTAACAAATTGTTCTTGTAAAAGTCCGCATTAAGCCACTTAGCTTTGTCACGTGGGCAACAACAGAGAGCGACAAAAAAGAAATTGGTCCTTCTAACGAAAAGAAAAATGGTGGAGTCAACGATATTTTGCTTTTCAATTCAAGTGCGTCGAAAAACAACACGCTCTGACTGCACGTGTTTTGTGTCGAAGTCTCTATAACGTTTTTCCAGTTCGAGTGCTTTTCATCTCTATCGCCTTTGTTAGGCGTCTTGTCTTTGAAGCACTGAAATAATCGGACATTTTGTTCGTAGTTTGTAAGAAGCCTAGCAGATGGCTTGGCATATTAAAAGTCGATATGGAATTGTTGTGAGTTTCTTAATTGCCCTTAGTGATACAATGTTGTTATATTGCAAATCCAGCGAATTTCACATTTTGGATCGGCGCCATCGAGTGAAGGCATTGGAAAATAGCCGGAGAATTTGAAACGCTAAAGAAATCCGCAAAATTAAAATAAGGAATTTATGCAAGGCGCGCAGGACTTCTCTCGTGAAGCCGGTGATTTGGTGGACAGAAACCACTACAATACTAAAGACATACAAAGTAGGAGTCACATGTCACGACGAACACTGGTGTAATGTATTTTCCATTGAAGGAGAGTTTGTTACATTTCTTTATTGTTAAAACAAAGAGTGAAATATTTCTTAATTCGGCGGAGATAATTAGGTAAAAGAGACAGTGGACAACTCTGCTTGCCTTTTCAAACAGTTGAGAAATATTCAGTACGTGTTGTTTAGACAGAGTAAAAACAAATTACGGCTAAGAAGAAAGTTCTACACTATCCTAAAATGCAACTAGATATATCCGCCGTGTTTAAATATTAGTTTGAGAATTACTAGCTTTTTATTGAAGACATAAACATTAAAAAGTTAAATCTTGTATCCTTAGATGTGTTTATATTCTGTTTTAATTTGCAATTAAGATAGCGGTTATTTTCTGTTAATGTTATGACAAAAATGATTACGACCTAATTAACATAACCTTTGCTTGAAATACTTTGATCTTAATATAACAAGTTCTTCGTGCGAAGCAAGTCGACGAAGGCTGAATATTGTGTCATAGTAAAAATGGTATTCGACAGATCACATGCCAAACAGAAAACCATATGCCTTAATTTGCTAATAAAAACTGAATGCGATGACATGGTAAATTAACTTATAAACGCATTCGCGATTGCAACCAACGTTCTGGGAAAGCCGTTTTCTAGCGGAAAGCACACTAAACGATATTAAGAAGTCTATCAGTCCTAGGAAAAGTTGTCTTGAATCTACCAGAATCGCGAAAAATCTGAAATTAAAGATAAAACACTGAATTAAAATTTGCTACGTTTCATTACTTAATTAACACAGAAGTCAGCTAAGACAAACGTGGAATTAAACGAATAAAATAATTTTCTCTTTATAATTCTTGCTGTGCTTTTTAAATTCTGACTTGCTTGACTTCGTTTTGCAATTAAACTTATTCTGCTCAATACGTTGTTCATTCCGTGCATGGAATACAGCTTCTTTTATTTAGAACAAATGGAATATCGATCGTAAACAATTTAAATCTAGCTTTTCCTTTCCTAACATCGATATTTCCAAACAAAAGCCGAATAATGCTAGAATATGGTAACACCTTTTATTAGTCCGGTTTTAAATTGAATGTTTCGTTAATAATTGTAAATAAACTGTGCAGAGGTCATTCTAAAAAAGTTTAAACTAGGCAAAAAGGAAACAACGGCGAGAATTTCAATCTTTACAGCTCGTAGTTTGATGTCGGAAAAACGAAATCTAACGGATTGAAAGAATTGACTCTTGTAATTTTTCGGAAATATTCCGAATTCTAAGATGGATTACTTACAGCAAATTTTCAATAGCACCGTTTTTTTAATTACCAACTTGTAAAAGAAAACATCAAATAGAAAACATACTTATCACAAATCAAGGTACAGCAATGCAGAAATTCAATTAGTTGCTGAGGCGAGATCAACAACCAGGATTCATTAGCTCATTTTAAAGCCATCACTTGAGAAACCAGAATCAGTTAAGGATACAGAAATCTTGATAAAATATGCCGTTAACATGTGGCAAGACACACCCTTAATTCATTTGACTAAATTCTTTTTCGAGGTCTTTCTCTGAAGTCAAACTCTATGTACATCGTAATCGCTCTCCGAGGCATTGTTTTAAGGAAATGTTTCAAATTGTTACACAATACAGAGAACACGTTGCGAGCAGCGATTGACTAAGTCACCTTAAATGCAACATAAATTAATTGATTGTTAACTGCATAGTGTCGTAAAACCACAAATACTTAAATAAATTGATGTTTTATCTTATCATTGATTGCATAGTTTAAAAGCAAAACATCTGACTTCTCGTTTACAATTTTTTCGTTTCAAAAACCGATTTTCCACTAACATGGCGGCGAGTGAATCATTTTGTGTATCACTTGACAAACGTAGTGGGCACTGCAACGCCAGGCTGTTAAGAGTTTTTTTTTAATCTTTGATTTTCAACCTGTTTATGATCGTCCACAGCCAGTGTTCCTCTCACCAGGAGAGTGAGTTCTTGCCACAGTAAACAGAAATGATAAGACATCAAGAATCAATCTTTCTTCTAAACCATTGTTGTTTTCACCGTATCACGAACACATGCCCTGTAGATCCGTAACGTGTGAAAACAAGCTCAAAAAAAAATTCTCCATCACTTTGGTTTTAATCGCGGTTGATGATTCCTACTTTTCTTTATTCGCTATTCAAATCTCCTATAGTGTTGTTGTCGGCACATAAAAGAATGATACGAAGAGATACTAATTTAAACCCTTTCAGAAACGACCGAGCGTACGAAATCAAATGAGTTGTTAGAAATAAAAGAAAAGTTTCGCGAAGGTGGGCAAGTTGAAAGAAATGATTTATTGCTCCAGTAAACAGCCAGGAGGTTGATAAAAAAGTCATTAAACGAAACAGTTGCGGCATAAGTTAGCCAAAGCATAAACAGAGAGCGGCTAAAGAATAGACACAATCAAATGCGACTAATAACACAGAGTACCTGCCATTATTAATTAAGATCGGAACATTTGACTTTTGAGAAAAGCTCGATTTCTTTAGTTCTATTTATTTGCGTACGGCTTGTTTATAAACGTTGTTCAAATTCTTGACAAAAAACTAAATGGTTTCCTGAAGCCATGTTGCGTTTTTGTAATACTCTTGGACGGGAGGTGGGAAAGCAGAGAACGCCATCGTTTTGACCTTGACCCAAAAAATTTACCTGCCTTTGTAAGAGGGAAAGTTAAATGTTTTTCTTGAAAAAGACACCTGTATCAGACGGCGGAGTTATTCAAAAGAAAAGTAATAAGAGATTGTAGAATGTCGAGAGCAATTAATTTTTTTATTGAAAATACTGTTAGTTCGTGTTAGGTGGCAAAAAAAAATATTGCGAGAAAACAACTTAATAATGCAATTGCCGTTTTGAATAGCGAGTGAAAAGATCATGTATGTTGTAGCAAGATCGAAACGTTTTCTTTAAAATTAAAACACATTTCCCAGCACAAATTCTAAAACTATATAGCGGAGAGTTTTCCTGGGCGAAGACATTTCTACACCAGTACTGCAAGAAATGTCAGCCAAAACAATCAAAGAAAAAAATCTGAAAAAGGCACTATTACACGTGGCTTTTTTTATCGCAGTTAATTAGGAAGACTTATAGATTTAGCGATTTTGACTGGCAGCCTAGTTCTTAAGCCGAACTTCGTGTTAACCGTGGGAGATTGAGAAAGGTTAGCTGGCCGTGGGAAATAACCGAAACAGACCTTGAAGTAGATTGATATAATTAGACGAGGCCCTATAGGTGGCATATTTAGCGAAGTTTCTCTCACGGCTGTGTGAAGTTCCGTCAAAGCAAATTTAAAGGCATCGTTATTAGCCCCGCTGAAATTTACACTGCTAATTCCATATGGGAAAATGTCCGCTTTTGCATGAACCGAAGTTGATTACTTGCCAACGAAGTAGCGTCGGTGAATTTTGTGTCGAAATTCGTCCGGCCGGCGCTGAGCTTTTGTCAGGATCACAATGTATAGTTTCTAGGTTCGTTGCAAGGAATGCAGCGACATATGCGACGGTTGAATGAATCTCGGCCGGCCTACTCTGAAATATTAAGCGCGCGTACCTTTTTTTTGTTTAATGGAACTCACTCCAGTTGCTTCGCGGTACAGCAGCCATTGAAAGAGCACCACGGTCGGTTTAAAGGCGCCGGAAAATTGGCTTACATGGTCTGGAAATGAATTTCAAAAAAAATCCTTTATTGTTATTGGAGAAATGAATGAAGAAATTTATTTTGTCTTGCTTAATTCGTTCAAGGGAGGTGTTAAAGGGAGTTGTTAACTACACGTGCTCTTGTTTCTTATAACGCATTTCAAAAGTTTAAATACATTTTCACGCTTTGGTAAGACTTCTCAAGCTATTTCACTTACGTAAAAAGCTGATCCTTTCGCCGGAAAAAATCGCTTTTTTTCCGCACACAATTAAGCAACAGGTCGGGGCTAGTCAATTGTCTACAGAATAATACCAAAGAATACCTCATATTACACCTGTAGTGGCGTTACAGATCCGGTGAATATGGCCGTTTTCGTTTATTCGAGGCATTTCGTAAATTTTCTAAGTATTTTGTTGCATTGCATTTGAATGATTGAATCAATTAAAATACTCTTTTAATTTTCCATTAGATCTGCGTGACTTTCCACATCTTGTAAGCCATTTCAAGGCAGCATTTTCATGGCTTTATTTTCAAAAGGGCCAGAACAAAAGTTCGCAGCAAATACATTATCAAATTTGTTTTGGTCGTTTTCCACTAAAATATAAGAGGCTTTATGCTTATAAGAACTTAGTTCCGTTCCTGCAAACCCCCGGTTATTCATTCAGTTGCAGTTTACGAGCTTTTTTATAAGAAACGTGCTTTATTTTAGCGACAATTTAAGTGCTCTCAAAACTCGTTAATCTTTTTAATAACCTAATGGTGCGTCATTTGACCGATGGTGACCTTAATTGTTATTGCTTGGTATGTCAGAGAAAAAGTCGTTTTCCCTCGAGGTTGAATAATTTCGTCGGTCGAAATATTCTCAAAGTAGTTCCGCGATGAAAAGTTTTTCGCGCACGAAACATTAAAATTCAGAAATCTCACAAAAAAAAATGCGAACAAACAATTAAAACTGTATCTACATAACAAAGGACATTGAAAGCAAGACAAGCCCTTCCGCGTGGCTTGTGTTTGCAATTGAAAGCTTAAAAGCACACTCACTGCTAACACTGGAGCAAAGTGTAAGCGGATAATATTGCTCACAAAACAAAAACAAGGCTGTAAATAATGAACTCTGTGTCCCACGAATTAAAAGGACTTGTGTCCTTTGTAAAGAATTAGGAAGCGTCAAATCACGGCAATATTGTTTAAAACAGTGTGGAAGACGAATTTTCAACTTTTTTTATCCAGCAAGACAGACAACATGTTGACGTCACGTTTAAGATTTCAGATGTCGTGGAGTTAACAATTTCGCCGTCGATTTCTTTTTTGGAACAACTAAACGCTCGTGCTTCGTGGGCAAAACAATAGAGACTAATTCGTTTCAAACAATGAATGCTAGAGAACTGTCGATTTCGCTATTTAGCTATTTTGAACTACATCTCTTTAATGGGTTGTGATTTAACACTGAATAACTGAATAAGAACTTCTGGAGCTTTAACTTAATAGATTTCACAAACCACACTCGCTTTCAAGTGAGTGTTTGCTCATGACAAATTCGTTGTCCACAGTATATACTTAAACCACAAGAATTTTCATTTTTTTCCCGATAAAATTAATTGACAAAAAAAACGTAACAAAGAGCAACGAAAATTCGTATTTTGCAAAGAAATAACGGTGTGCAAAACAAAAATACTGAATGTTCGGTATCTACAAAAAGCTTCTAATCTTATTTTCATTTAATTACTCCAGTGACTCAGTCAGAAACTCGAAAACAAAAAAGACACCCTCAGAAATGTTTTTTCGGTATGTTCGATGAAGTTCGGATAAAGTATTTCTTTGAAAGACAAGACATAAAGTCGCATTATTTACTGTAAAACATAAAATGAATTATTCTGTTACATTGGCTTCTTTGGAAGTTTGCTTGATCTTTGTCTTTTGAATTTAAATAATATGTATTCGGCTTTTTGTAATTGCCAAATGTTCAAGAAACTCCAAAGAAATCAACCTTAACACAATAACGGAAAGATTTTTACAATTAAGAATAGTTTGAAAAATGGAGACAAAGCTATTCTAAAAAGCAAAATCATTTTAATTTTGAGAACAATTCAACATTAATTACCAGGTGTAATGCAAATATTTACAGTAGAATTCTGCTCCTTTGTTTGTACTTCGAAGACTTATTAAAGAAGTTACTTCGTGGTTTGTCCATCTTGAAAAGTTGTATCCTTAATGTTTCTAGTTCTTCGTTTGTAATCCTTGTTCCTGTACGGTTCATTATTATTTCTTTAGAGTTTTTTTTCCCTTAATTTAAAAGTAATTTTTTGCCAATACACGTATTGTGACTGAACTCCTTTTAATTAAGGCTCGTTTTCAACTAAATTGGTCGCTACGATGGACGGAAAAGTTCCATGATCGTTCCGATCATTCCGATCATATGGAAACAACTCCCCGGCGATTTTCAGGAGCCAGTAGATCGTTGAGACAAAGATCGTGTATGTATCCACGAATGCGGCATGTTGTATCTTGATCCAGATTATTTCAGGAACGTTTTAATGTTCTATATACTCTCATACTTATAAAAAGACAGTTTTTTTGGATCGCTTGAAACTTCTCAGTTGACATATTGTAAGATAGCTTGTACATGATCAGTTCGCTCGATTCCCTTAACTCGGAATGCTGGTCATTTAGTAATCTGAAAACCGTGACCGCTCTAAAGAAAGCAAGGTCGAGCGTAAACCAATTAGCGTTAGACTTGCGATCTATACAGCTTTTCTGGATCGCTTGGCAGTTGTTAATCGACATCAGTATGATAGTTCCAATTGGATGGGTTCTTTCGGTTCCTTAAATTTAAGCGAAATATGGGACTGCCGGTCATTTAGTGATATTAAAACTTCCAACGGCTGCCAGAGTTTAGCCACAGCGAAGATTTTTATGGCATTTTATAATAAGATAATAAAATGATAACATTTATGTAGTTTCAGCCTTGCTACTTCCAAATTGCTGGTCTTTTCAGTCATTGAAAATTTAACTTTACATATTTTTCTCATAATTATTTGATGTTCCGGGATGTTCCAGGATGTTCCGGAATGTTCCGGGATGTTCCATGTTCCTGGTTTTATCGACGACCGCTATCTTGGGCAGCATATGTAAACTGGTCAGTCTCAAGGATCGTTCAACTTATTCATGTTGTAGCGATTGCAGTAGCTACATTGATAATAAATCTCGTTGAACGAAAAATTCAATTAGATTGTATTGTGTAGTCGAAAAAGCAAACATTTAACATTTTTCCTGCATTTAGGAATTCCGATTTCTCTCCCTAATACTTTCCAAATCAAAGTTACACCACAGTCTCTAAAGTTAGCAGCTGTGCGCAGATGGGGTAAGCATATCCACTCATTCACAACACGCCAAAGGAATTTGAAAATGGATATTTTACTTTGAAAACTGACGTATCAAATGTTCTCCGTCTACACTGCCAGAGAAATTTAGAAGGCAGCAATCACCGGACAGTTTTAGATTTGTGTTTGAAGAAAACCATTGTCAGGGAATTCGAAATCTCATGATTATGGTCACGCAATCGTTTCCAAAAAGTTTCGTTTTCAAATCTTTCCGTTCACATGAAAACGAAACGTTTCCAAATTCCTCCTCTTTTTGAAGCGCATCTAATTTTCGAAAGCTCCGTTTTCGTGACGGATTAGTCTAATAGGAGAAATAAAGCAACGATTTCAAATTTCTTCGGAAGTAGCGTGGAAGCTGCTTAAGCCAGTCCTTAATCAAAACGGTATTCCTTCTCTGTTGGAGCATTTCTAGAAATGATCTAAGCATCGAAGCAACAGTGATTTCAGCATTTGGAAAAAAGAAAACCTTGCATGAGAATTGAATTATAGAAAGATGTTTTGAAGGGGAGTTGTATCTAGGAATCCGGGAAAAACAGCACTAGTGTCCAGTGACAACCCATGACTTTATCTGTGTATTTCAATTGTAAAAAACGTAAAGTTGTACAAGTAAAGTAAATTGTTTATTGGTTACTGAGGCATTTCACGCAGGTCTTTAAAATTACCAACTGAGGAAGAAAGAAACAGTGTTGCGCTGGGTGAGAGGTGTTAGGGATGGTGATTCCTTACACAAGGTTTAAGAACCACTTAAGGGGCTACAAACTATGATATCTGTTCACTTATGAGTTATTAGTACATAACACGGCCCCCAGGCTTATTATTCAAGCTCAGCTTATAATTATTTGCTTCATTTAGGTATTTTTGCAAATGAATATTTTATATGAAATATATGAAAGACTAAACTTGCAGATTGAAAAGTCGCTTTTTGATCCAACTGAACAAAATTCCATCTTGACATGGAGCAGTTTTCAACCTGGTGGATAAAATGCAAAACAAAGCTAGGACTAAACATGAAGAAAATCGATGAATTTCGTCCTTACTGAAGGCAAAATCTGGCCGAAAGTGACAAGGGCTCGTGGTTCAATCAACTCTCAGTTAGCGAAGAAGCTTGTGCTTCATCTTTGCATGTATCAGCAGGCAATAAGAAAAAAATTGGAGCGAGGAAAGCAGAAGAAAGCAATGTTACGAGAGAGCGACTTCCAAGAACAAGACCAGATTATTCTTCATCGTCGGATTCTTCATTGTCTGAATCGAGTACCTCGTTCAAACCACGCTGCGGCACTTGCCCCTCTGTTTGTTTCTGTTTTGTGGAAGTACGTTCTTTTCCTTTCGTTGCCGGCGTGTCTTTTTTGACCACCGCTTAAACGTTTGCGCCTGGAACGTGACTGAAACGCTATCGCTTTCCCCCAAAGCTCTATCATTTCAACCGGGGAAAAATGTCGGACCTCTTTCTTGAATACATGTTAAAATGAATAGTTGATTATCATTATCAAAAACGAAGGGAAATAAGTAAACGTTCGACACATACGCTCAGCTACCACGTAAAATAAATCTTGGTAAAAGAAAGAGTTTTATGTAGGCGGCCATTGCTCTTCATGAAAAGCACTCTTATTTTCTTCCCTACAGATTTTGTGAGGGAACCGAATGTTTTGTTATAATATGTTGGTTTTCATCACCATGTGTTTTCCCCAAAATTGTTCTTTCTTTTATTTAAACGTCATCTGAACACATTAAACGTTCGTCTTAGAATTTCAAGTTAGACTGTTAATTGATTTGTTTACTTCACGGTGAATGTCATGCGTTGTTTGGTCCGTTGTGTAACGTCTAAAGGGTTACACCCTAGGGGAGGCTTCAACAACTGCGACACTCAACTCTGATAACCTTTTTTAATGACGAAAGTTCAACGGCTTTACACACTTAAATATCCAATGCAGAGAATACTTCATGTAAGTTAACACAGGATAATATAAAATACTCTTCATGTAAGTAGTACATGACACGTTGCAGTGCTTGAACTCGGCAATTAGTCAATTCAGTTTCAAGGATATCGATTATTTTAAGTACATAGATATGCTCCAATTAAAGAAATTCCTCTCAGGAATGTACAGATGGTGTTCAGATATTAGTGAGCAGTTTGATCTTGGCAACGTTGCGGCGCGACTTCTCATCAGTGCTGCGAATGTCACGACGATTGGTTTTCTTGGCAAAGTAAACAGCTTTCAAATTGAGTCTTTCCGCGCCATTGAGCCAACAACTTAGAAACAGAGACAAATAGAATGGCCGTAGCAAGAAAAAAAAAAACTTTGACTGAGGCAAGGTCCTTGGTTGATTTATCTTGCTAGGTATTTAGCAGTGTTTACTTTCCTTCTTCAAAAAAGAAACAACAAAAAGTGAAAAAAAAAATAAAAGAGTGCCTCGGTTTGCCTCACACTGGCTACGGCCCTAAATGCTAACGAAATTTCTCGGGAAAGCTTCCAGAAATCCAACCTCGTTCCCAGGGCTTTCCGATCTTCAAGGGAAAAGCCCTGGGAAGAAGGTTGCCAGAAATCCGGAAACTGTTGAATTTCCTTAAAATTTCGGAGATTCCAGGATGAAAGTCAACTGCAACGGAAACATCGGAAACATCGGAGAAATTTCTGAAAATGTCGTATAAATTTAACGTCACGAAATGGGCCGGGTGATTTCGTTGCGAGCTATACAACAATAACAACAGCTTTTATTTATCCCTTATTTTGATATATAAATTAATTACATAAAGTATAATAATGAAAATAAACTGAAATTAAACAATGGTAACTGACAACCTGAAATAATTTGAAATAGTTAAAAATAGTGAAAAATGCACGGTTTTCAGTGTAGTAATTATATAAGAAGGCAATAAAAATTAAAAAGTGTGATACACCAGTCCCTCTTTATTTCTAAGTCTTTCGCAGGGAGAAGCGGGGAGAAAACTGAAAACGAAAGAGAGCGGCGGGAAAGGAAAATGGCCGCGCGAGATCTGGGGACCAGACGCGCCTTGACACAGATTTTGTCCCAGATTTCGCGCAGTTATTTTTCCTGTCGTGTTTGTCTTCAGCGTCTGTTATCGCCTCCTTTCACAATCAGAGATATAAGAAACAAAACAAGTTGAATATTCTTAATGTGTAAAAACTCTTGACAAAGACTCAATATAGAAGCAGAACAACCACTTTAAATCTTAGGTTTGTATTCAGTAGTTAAATCCGTTCTACAGCAAATTGACAAGCAACGCTTGATTTTGGCAAATGATTTGTATTGGGTGGAAATTTTGTGTGTAGCCAGTTTTATATGCCGTATGATAAACTGGAAACACATCTACACTTTTGTTGTGGTTTTGTTAACTTAAATACGATGCTTTGTTTTTAAGCGGCCTTTCCTTGCTCCCGTTTTAAATTAAGTGCGCTCTGTTGAAACACGTTATTAGAATAAACTATGAAATTAATAAATTTATGTTATTTTCCAAAGAAAAACCTTCAACTTATCTTTTGTTGGATGAAAAACTTGCGCGTCGAATAGCATGCAAATTTGATCTTAACCAGAGTGAGTTATTGCAAGTCAACGCTAGTTAACAGAAGACTTCTCCAAATGGAGTCAAGTTTTCAACAGTACGTGGATGCTACGAAGAAAGCATCTTTTTCATCACGATGCCTAGGACAAACTGCATCGTTGTCATAAGACCTGTGGAAATCAGCACCGTGTTCACATTAACGCCGAACAGTCTGAACGTAAAGTAATTCCCCACCTGAACTCGGTTAATGAAGAAGTCCAACGAGGTGATATTGAACTGTCCTAGGGGCCTATATTCCGACTGCAGCCGTGTGCAGTTGATCCACTCACGGAACCTTTTACATTGCATCGTGACTATGGCCGCCCAATACAGGGGGGACATGAAAAAGAAGAAGACCAGGCTGGAGAAGAGCATTTCACAGACAGTGATGAATCCGTCAGGAATCGACAGTTTGGGCGCTGGTAGAGGCTCCGTCCACGAACAGTTATAAAACACTAATCTCACCACGTCCGTTCCACCCGCTCCCTTTGCCAGCATCTGCCATAGATGAAAATCGACGAGCCAAATGACAATAAAGCTAATGACGTTAACCTGAAGCCACCATTTTATTGCCTCAGCTTCGCGGTACATGAAATCACAGAGATCCTGGTATTCGTTGAGAGCCTCACACAGCCCCTCGGACCAGACTTTGAATTTCCTTTTGAATCCATTGATCCTGGTATTGATGGCAGAGCAAACTGAACTAAAAATCAAATTCATGGCTACGCTCACCGAAGCACAGTAAATGTAACCAATGAAATAAATAACGCAAATCTGAAGCCATGGAACGTAAGGAATGGGTTGCGTGACATAGAGGTAGACAAGGAGGAAAAGATACAAAAATGTTAAAATGGCAAACAAAGCTAACACGACGACACAAGTTCGGCAAAAGTTAGATCGTTCGATCGCCAGAGAAACATTCCTTCGAAGGCGTCCACGATGTTTGTATACGTAAAGAGCTCCGAAATGATGCGAAAGAGCAAGCCCCGAGAAAAGCAATATCGTCGGTAAACCGCTTGGCGAGGACATGATCGGGTCTTTTGCCAAGCAAGTTGACAGGAATATCGGCGGTATCCAAGTGATCAGAGCAATCAAGAGAATGAACAAATTGCCGAGCCTTCTAGATCTGTGTCCAGTAACAAGCCCCAGCAACTGCAGCACTTTCAAGACTTGAGTTGTTCTTTTCTCCAAAAGATCAGCATTCCAAGGTTCTCTTCCGGTTTCGTTTTCACTGTGATCGTTACTTTCATGATTTAACGAACCAGGTTCAGTACAATACTCAGTACCCGTAGGTGACATTAGTGGCTGCGAAGCGGGAAATCGCTCGGACGAAGACATTTCTCTTCCGGTTACGTTTTCACTGTGATCGTTACTTTCATGATTTAACGAACCAGGTTCAGTGCCATACTCAGTACCCGTAGGTGGCATTAGTGGCTGCGAAGCGGGAAATCGCTCGGACGAAGACATTTCTCTTCCGGTTACGTTTTCACTGTGATCGTTACTTTCATGATTTAACGAACCAGGTTCAGT
>OMLO01000180.1_pt1 | contig 34507 bp, 17 predicted proteins | sample 1674811 | NCBI WGS metagenome assembly OMLO01 (sample SAMN06265003, study PRJEB25207) | coral metagenome | isolation source: Coral host | place: Mexico:La Bocana,Puerto Morelos, Mexico | collected 2008-11-13
CCAAGCAAAGAACACTTTTAACAATGAACTCGGAAAGTTAAGTTGAATTTTTATTTGGTTGCGCTATCCTCAAAGGACTTTGTATTCGTTATAATTACTTTTCACATCCTAGTGTTAGCACACGTATTATACTCTTTTAACAATAGACGCGTGCACGAATCATATATAAGTAAACACACTCGTAAAGGTTTTTCGATTACGTTCAGTTGGATTACGTTGTTGGATTACGTTTCTTGGATTACGTTTCTTCGATTACGTTTAGGCTTACGTTTTACCTACGAATAAACTGCTGTTGGAACCAAGCTGACTTGTCGCTGTTGCTGTCCGTCCAGTTCGTGAGATCCCGGTACCCAAGAGTGTAACGGCTCTTCCTTGAAAGCGAGTGCCCCGTTTGAGTCTAATTTCCCCCGAAAGTATCGTCGCATTTTGTCTCGTCATCACGCATTCAGTGATTAACCATTCCCCGTAAGATCACACAAGCAAAGCCCACCGTTACAGTTCGTTACACAGATAGTAGAAGAAAAACCCACCGTTACACTTTCTTTCTTTATACGCACAATTTACACTCTTAAGTAATGCAGATACAATAGACCAATTTCAGATATTCAAATTCAGTCTAAAACAATACAACTCAGAACGAGGCTCGGAGTAATAACTAGAGAGTTTGTGGGATTTTTTCCTATAGTATATTTTGTTAGGCTGAATTTTAAAATATTCCGCAAAAGGCTAAAACCTTGCGAGGTATACCAAAATTTCCGAAAATTTCCAGGAAATTTTAGTTCCATTTGACTTTCCCCTCCCCTCCCCTTATGGTTTCTGGGATTTTTGGCTCAATAGTTCGCTCTTCGGAAATTCAACAATTTCCGGATTTTCTAGAGACTTTCACAACAAAAGCGCCCAAAAACCTCCCGGTAATTTTGATGTCGGCTAAGGGAGTGGTCTAAAATTCAACTTGAGAGGGCTTACCAGAGGAATAATGCTTTATCTGAACGCAGAAAGAGCCTACCTAAGACGTTCATGATGAATATGATCATCGCAGTTGCTGCTGTACGATCCATGACGTGTTTCTCTATCTGTAAATCACAAGGAACGACTTATTTTAATAGGAAAGTGGTGTTAAAGGGAAGGTTACACGCTTCCGTTTCATTTTTCTTTTGTTTTCACCTGTGTACCCATTTTAGCATAGGTCCAATTTTTAATAGTTTATGAACCAATCGTAAGTAAGTTACCGAATTTCGCATGCAAATATCCGTAAAATCATTAATCGCACAATAAATCGCACAGGTCAAAACTGAATATCAACGGTGAACGGCGTCGGGAAAGTCCACTGAAATCTTCTGAGATAAAATTTGGTCATCCGTCATTCTACCACGACTAACTATAGCATGTGATTTAATACTGAACTACATCTGAGTGAGGTTTTTAAAGCGACATTAGTAAGAAGCGAATAAACGTGTTTTGATTTAGAGACATGCGTCTAACCGTGAAACCCACCCCTTAAAGTACTAATAAAATGTGCTCCAACCTGATATCTACAAGATCGACTATGCGTAGCTCATTATGTCTACGTTTTGTCATGCACAGCGAGGGGAACTGACTGAAAAACAAAGTTACCGGGTACAGAATGAAACTTCGAGATAAATGTATCAATCTGTCTAAAGCGCCACGGAAATTTCGACATTTAATTTCCCTTTATACCCGTGCTCCCAAAACGTAGTTTCTCTAGGAAAAAAGTTAATAAAGCATTTATCATATATACGTTTAGTTTAAAAACTGGAAGCAGATGTTTTGATTATCTTACGGCGTGTTGTGTCATTATTATAACTTCTTCTTCTTCTTCCTATAAATTTTTTTGTTTTTTTGTTTTTACTCGACTTAAACTAATCTCCCGTACCAAAGTCCTTTGATCTAAAGATTACTCCATTCCGACTTAAATTTTCCTGGGCTGCGATATGTTTGATTTTCTTTAGTCGCAACTTTATGCTTTGGGATATGGTTTTTAAAATTATTTTTTCCCGTTAGGCGTAAATTACTGTGTAATTGGGCAGCCGTTGGTTAACTATCATCCCACAATCAGGTTGAACCATTTTCTTACACCTGCGCACGAATTACGCAGGACATCTCCATATGCATTTTGTGAGCTAAGTGCCCAGAAGAGAGCTTTGAATACGAAATTCTAGCTGGGACATTGTTATAATCCGTTCTCCTCTGTTGACAACCAGTTGGTGCTGTATCATCAGTTGTTTGGTGTTCATAAAACAACAGACAATTACAGCTTTATTTAAGTGGCATTTGAATAAACATATGGTCTTTATGTCTTCGTGCACTAAAAATGAAAAAAGAGTAAATACTCACTACAAAAGTCTTGTCTAAATTTAACGTTGACTCCGTAACCTAAAACTGAAAACAATGACAATATTACAAAATTTCTAAACTTGCTAAACTGCAAACTTTCCGAAAAGAAACCGAACTCCAGCTTGGATAATTTTCAACGATGGATTAGGAATATGTCTATCTTGTCTAAAAAAATAGGAAACTCTTCCTAAACGAATACCTAAACCTCTAGTGACTATGCCTAAACCTGTTAGAGAGAGCCAAAGAGTCAGAATCACAGTCTTAACAGTTCAGAATGGTAACATTTGAAAGTCTTACCAACTGTTCAAGAAAACCTTCGAAAAGGACAGCTGCTGCCAAACCAGAGCCAAGTATATAAGAGTTTCGATCTATTTCCCTAGCCTGAAAAATACGTAAACAACTACATACATGATGTATATATTTGCATTTAAGACTTTCTAAACCAATCGCTTTCCAAGTTATGGATACGTCATATTCCAATTATGTCGAAATGGTGATTGGAATCATTTAAGGCGTCTTTAGCATGAGCTGTTTTTCAGCGAAATTTCTATTTGCTTTCCTTCCGTTCCTCATTAAAAATCAGATCACACTTTCTTGAAAGCGGCGGCGCAATTATAGCCCACACAGGATGTACTAGAAAAAATAAACCTAAACCCATGCCAAGCCGGTAAACCCAGTGTTGATGCGTTTCGTTGCTAAAGCAATGTTCCGCGTAAGAAGTAGGCAGAAATCGCTAATCGGATGCAAAGAAGAAAGTGACTATGGAAAATATCTGGGAAACAGAGAAAAACTCAATTTTGCCACGATCAAGTTGCTCATTCTCAACACATTCTTGAGATAATGGTGATGCGGTAGACCAATCATAAAGTCTTTAAGATTTGTTTCAGAATCCCCAGATCAAGACCAAGGCAACGGTTGCTTACTTTGCATCACAAAGTACAAGTAATTGCACAGATCTTTTACTCCCAGGCTGTGTTCGGGGACATTTTGTAAACAAACCATACACTTATAATTGATACCAGCAATGATCTTTATTTCGGCTTACAAAAACTTACAAAGTACAATTCTATCGCTCATTGTCCTGGGACAAGGTTTTTCCTTTCTTTATTTTCTAGTGACAACATTAAACTGTGCCGTAAAAATCTATCACATCATCGTTAAATCACCCAGTATTCACTGGAAGCAATCCTACGATAATTAAAAATCAAGATTGTCATTTCAACTGCATTTTTCTTTCAGAAGATCCATATGCAAATTTTCAATTCGGCCTATAACAGTAGCTCCCGTTTCTTTAACAGAGCTGAAATTCCGAGTTTGATAATGAATTTCGTCATGACAGAAAATAATTACCTGCCTCATTTCCATAAAATATATATTTTTGAAACATGCATGCAATAATTTGATTTAGTTTTACCAAAATCAGAATATGTAATATGTAACATGTATTTATAGACCAAGTTAATGCCCTTGGTCAAATCAAGGCTATAGTCTTAACTTTCGGTTGGGTGACCTTTTCCCCATTCACTCTCACTGTAGTTAGGAAATTCGTGCCTCGGTGATCACAAATAATATACAGACTCTCAAATCAGGCTATCGAGAACATATTTGTTGGTAATGAATAAAACTCTCGGATCCGGATATCTCGTGCTATTCATTGGTAATAAGAGTGATTCTCCGTCGTTCCCGCAGCCAAGGTACAAGGTTCTGTAATGCTTGTTTCTAAAAACTGTAAAGCTCCAGTAATAAGATGGCTTGAATTTCATGGACAGCTCTTCTTTGCCCGTATAGTCCTAAAGGTAAACATGAAAAAATATAGTTACTAGTTACTAATGCTAGTCACCGATGGCTTTTCAAGTTATGGATACGTTTTCCATAATCCTCCCAGCTCCCATGCACCACTAACATAAAAGTTGGGATTCCTGCATAAACCAAATTTTAAGCCCTAAAATAGTTGCAAGAGGTGACACGGGAAAAATCTTATCCTGTGGGGAGAGGGGTTACTTATACTTAGATGAGCAAAATGGGCATACCCAAAAGGGGATGGTTTCTGTTTTGGCCATTTTGGTCAGAAATAGGGCATCGATTTCCCCAAATAAGTTATGGCTTTTGCAAACTAGTCTTGGATTGGGTATGTTTATTTTAGAGGAAGCTACTTTTTTATCATTTATTTCAGTCTAGACGACCATCAATAAAAGCATTTAACATCCATCTGAGCTAGGGAACGGAAGGTCTAAAACAGGGTATCGATTGAAGGGTCAGGTACTAAATGGGGTATCCTATGTTTGATCAGGTCATAAATGAGGTAAGAGATATCGCAGATTTTGGCGTTTAGTAGAGTAAGGGTTTTTGGGAAGCGGGCGGCTCTCCCTCACCCATTTTTTTCAGGGTGTAACCCTCCCCACTGGAACACCACTAATACTACACAGCTACTCGCGACGTTATTTGCAATTTTTGTCAGCTCCCGCAAATTTTTATTTGCATCTCTGTGCTTTTTTTTTTCCTTGTGGCAGGCTTAACATCGATAAACAAGTGGAAGCCATCTTTACTGAGAAATAGCCCATCTAATGATCATAGCTAAATACTAACCACGGCTACTAGGTCCTTGCCTCCATTCGTGGCATTCAAAATGTAAGTTCTGGACGCCACTTTGTCTTTAAAAAGGAAACCAAATCCTGATGTTCTTGAGCCTTTCGTTGTTGTGGCAACAGCTACAAAGAAACCAAGGAAATACCGTTACTTGGTAAAATTTCCGTTGCAACAAATAAATTAATAACAAATAATAATAATAATAATAACCTACAGAGCTCGTTATTTGTTATGATGACTTAGGTTTTTAGGTTTGACGCATGATAACATGTGACATTAAACAAAGACAAAAATATTTGATACCCTGCTAGCACTTTTTTCAGATTATTAAGTGTTATTGCCACCCGGAATATTGACCATGTAGGTTGCATTTTCTTGCAATCATCACCTCTTAAATTATACTGAAATGACGTTTAAAAATTGACTAGAGTTTTGCATTGGAAACATGAGCTAAACCCACCCCGTTTCTTTGAGCTGAATGCAGATCACACAAATTATCTCGCAGATTTCTCTTTCATAAGATTATAACAAAGTCCAATCAAAAACGGATGCGATCTTCACTCCATAAGGATCCAGGTTCTCAGCGATCATAGACTTACTGTTGTAATCCATGTCCTTGAAATTGCCATTACAACTGATTTTATTGCTAGAGTCTCGTTGAAGCAAGAAGGCGGTTGCTAGGTTCCAAAGTCGATAGGGAGTGTGTTTCTTTACCGGATGATACAGTTCTGGCTCCTGACTGTTGCCCTGTAAACGGATTGGTATTTAAAATTAAAAAAAAGTTTCAAACAGATATGTATTTAGTTTGATTAAAGTAACGCAGAAGTTAAATTCCCTGCTTGGGCAACTTACAATTACTATAACTTTTGCTACGATGGTAGGATTCGGTATAGGTTTGACCCTACGACGTGAATAACGTTGATGCGTTCTTCCCCACCCTATTTTTCTGTTTGAGGGGTTGACTTTCTGCATGTGTCTAGGACACAATCGTATGCGAGATTTCCATTAGCTGACTGAAAATACATTCAAGTTTCAACTCTCCCCCCTCCTCCTCTCTGACCCTCCAGCTTCTCATTAATCGGCTAGAGTTTCCTCCTACAAAAGATGAAATTTAAAATTAATTTGCCTCCCGGGCATCTATCTTCTTGGTATTCCTTATGCCAAAAAAGTTAATTTAAACTTGGATTAAAAAAAGAGAGGTGCCAGTTTACTTTCCTCCTCTCTTGTAACCCGAGATAAATCGAATTTCCAGAAAATGAACTTCTGTCTCGACCAAAAGAAAAATTACCATAGCAACCACCAGGGCGATCTTTTTAGCCCGTTTCCGAAATGGACACAATAGCCGGAATAATATCAATTTTTTCTGGAATATTAGTCAGCTTCCGTGTTTATTTGTTTGTTTGTTTGCTTGTGTTTTCGATGACATATATTTTTTCAACCATTTATTTATACATGTAACTCAGACAGTTTTCACTGTACCTTGTTTTGCCGGGAGAAATGATCCATTTTAATTTGTGTATCACCATAAAGTTTCATTCCAAGAGGTAGACGGACATGACCCTCAACACCTTCACGGTACTTTAGTAACTCTAAACTCGATGGAGGTACTTCATTTAAACCTACATCGCTAAAAGCTATCATGACAAGATGAAGTAGTTTCAGAACTTCGTCGCCTTTTTCGAAAGACACACTGCGCTTGATTCCTTTAAAATCCACCTCGGCTTTGAGCACCACAGGATTGTTCGACCTATTTGTGAGAAAGGGTAATGGGGTTAGCCTTTGCTTTGCGTAGTTTTAAGCCAGCATTAACCCAATTGTGCCAGGCTTCAACATACAAAATAAAGTTAATTAACAAGTAAAACTCGCCCCAAAATAACTTTTTGGGCAAAATAACCCGGTGGGCATCCGTAAATAATGCCAAAAGTTTCAAAGCTATAAACACGCACAACAAGATACATGCAAGAAAAACTTAAAAGTGCATTGTTTTGGGTGTGCTCACAAGGGTGGATGGTTCACTGGATAACAATAATAATTAATAAAACTTACAGAGATTGCAGATTTGTTGATTAAAACGTTTACCGCAAATCGCGAACGTCCAGAAGTCACGTGACCAGGCCCCAAGGTCACGTTTGAGGTTTTCAACGCACGTTTTCGACGACAAGAGGAAGGTTTTCACGTAAGTGATTTACCTCAAGATTTTTTAGCCTGAAATATATGTTTGTGTCACGTACAGATATTAAAATTATGTGGGGCAAGTCTTTTTCTAAAAATTGTTATTTCGTAGGAAAGGACAAATGTGGAGCTTTGTGTTGACGTTTGCAAAACAACACTGCACATGTTTGTAAATTCAATATGGCGGCCGCTTCGAGTAAAAGCATGCCTTCACAGTATTTAGCTCCTCTCGGTCGTCTGTCGGGCGTCTGTTTTCTACAAAATAGCTTTTTTATTGTTATTGTTGTCTTGCTTTGATTATATTCGATGCATTGTTTCGCATCGTTCAAACGGCCCTCAGATCTAAATCAAAAAATGCGCTGGCCAGCCAGTAAATGCTTATTCACAACAATACTTCAAAATGAAATTGGAATAGAGTATTATTACTGTGTCAGGTGGGTTTCTTCCTCCGCTGCCATCCTTATGGAGGCATGCTTCGATGTTTCTTGAAGGACCATAATGGATTGTGACTTTGACCATTTGAACTCTCATCTCATATGCAATTGTTGCTATTTAAATTCTTACGTTGCCATCTGGTTTGCCTATATCACTAAGAATGTTCTCCTAATTTAGTTTATCAACACTGGCTGGAATGATGCATGTCTATTATCTACTCTTTAGATCTTTCTGTATCATTCAAAACGACTTGTTTTATCTTACAGTAAATAATAAGTATATAATCAGTGCGCAAAGGTGAGGTTTGCCTCACGACTGACGGTTTGAACAGAATGCACAATGTTCTTTTGATTGGGAATCTAGGCTCAATATTTTTTTCGTTGGTTTTCTTAGTTGCTATTTCGGTGAACACAACAGATAAAACGTGACCCATTTAACAAGAGAACAGATTTGACTTATTCTTAAAAAAGTATTTGCGGAATGCTTCCTCTAATTTCTTGACTGAAAAGTTCCTGCAGCTGTCATTTTTTGGTGAAAATAATTATTTTTGCAAGGCCATTTACTGTGTTTTGATATCTGTTTGTTGCCTTTATTGTATTTAATTGTAGCTTTATGTTATATATCAGAGATATCGCCAAAGTTGGAGAACCTCCCTACCCCTCCCCCTCCCCCCCCCCCCATCCCGTCTGAATAGGGTCAAAGGTTGAAGTCTGTTCTTATCAACCCCAAGAATGAAGCTGGATTGGTTTCAATCTGTAACATAAGGAAGCTAACAGTATGTCCTGAATGGGACCTTAGACCATATCAGGCACCCTTTTCTTCCCACGGCAATTCGACGCTACCATTTTTATTCCATTTTGGCTAATGCGCTTTCAAAGGTGTTCGTTTTTGTCTCAACAAAAAACCAAAATATTTTCGATCACACTAGCGTTTTCATCTGATTTCACCTGTCCAAACTGACACATTTTCAATACAAAACGCATCCGTTCTTAACTGTCTCCCTGCTTGTTTGTTTGTTTCTTTGTTTGTTTTGTCACCGTTTTCACCTATTCACACAGCGTTTTCAAAACTCTACACTTTCAGTGTAACAGTTTACCAAAGTCTCCGTTTGCATTGGCGTTAAGTATTGACGATCAAAACGTATGTGATATCAAACGAAAACGCATTAGAGTGGTCGGGCCTTAATAAATTTGCGTGCAGACTGAGCATCATGCTTGATCACCCCTGCGTTTTAACTCCGAACTTTTAAACAGGTTGGCGAATTTAGTAAGTGCATGGTATTATACTGAGGCCAAGTATACCTCTAGAAATTTGTGTCTTACTATAAAGAGACCATGATTCCTCTTGGTCTTACAAGTTTATAATGAGTACACATATGAGGAAATTCAAATTGACAACGTTCAGTTTTGTATAGACACCCTCTTATCTTTATTGACGTGGGTTAAGCCTTCCATTTCTTTTATCATCATAAGAACTAAGCAAGTCCCAAAATTTTAATTACCGGGGTTTCTAATATCGCCCGAAATCAGATTGTTTGCCTTTCCTGAACGCCATTATTGCGATTTGACAACAAATTTCAAAATTATTTAACTTGTCATTATGTACAGTAGTAAGCTAAAATATGATTGTAAAAGGGGGCAGAATGCGTCAGAAAATCTTATTCAGTTACTAACTCAAGTTTACCTGTTCAGGAAGTAAAAAGCTGTCATTGCCGACAAGAACATCAAAACCTTTGGGCGCTGAAGGATTCGCAACATGGCACGAAGCAGAAGCATCATCTCGTTTGTATTTAGCATTTTGCTGGTAGAAAGATTACTTCGCCAAGTATTATAGCAATTCAAGTTGACAAGAAATGTACTGACCAAAACACTGAAGGGCAAAATTATTTATAATCAACTTCCTTTGTCATGTCAAAACACAAACGTGGAACAACATAGAATTCGTCTGGCCATGTGTAAGAGTCTATTGTTCTTGTTGATCGAATGAACAATACGTGGCCGTTTTTGTTTTTGTTTTTGGAAGGCATTTAAGTGGGACTTTATGACATAGATACCACTGATTATTGATCCATAGAGTTCATTCAGGTTTAGTAAACATCTTTATTTCAGGGTACTTTGTCTACTTTGGTATTTCTTTATGCACAGTATGTAACTGATCTTAATATAACATCAAGCGACCGGATGTTTTGTTTTGAATGAGTACGGCGTACTCTTGACGTAACCCCTGAACTTCTTTGTACAACTGAAACAAAGCCAATATTATCAACTAAGGCTCTTAATAAGACTTAAGTTGTACAATTAGTGAACGAGCTCCGACAAACAGAGACGAAGACGTTGACAATATGAAAGGTTTACAAGCATTTGATTACTTCAGCGTGTTCACGATCGCAATATTCTTTACTATCGCTCCCTCTGCGTCTACGTGACCGTAGTGATTTTTTAGCAAACCATCTTTGTCGTCTTTTCCCCTTAAGTTTTTTTTTGTTTGTTTGGTTTTTTTTTTAATAGAGGAAAGAGTTACAATTGTATAGTATGCGTAACACAATCTGATAAACATGAGTCACCAGTTAAAGTTGATTTGGCTCAGAATCGTCAATATTACACTGATAAATCGTTATGACCGAATAGTGTCTAGACCATAGCTAAACTGACGGTTTTTCTTGTGATCTTCTTCATCAGTTTTAATTCAAAGTCGAAGTTTACTCGCCTTACTGTCTGGCGTGGCATACTCACTGCTGTAATGAAATATCCTTTACTGGCCTGAGACACATCAGTTTACATCTATATTTAGACATCTGCTTTGTACAGACACCTGCAGGTTCTCGAGATTAGTGGTAATTAGTGTGCCAAGTATACAATATTTTGTGTCACGGCCAAAGTTCCTGTTTGCTGATGGCGTATGTAGGTAGACGTTGTAACTCGTCATAAAGATCCGATCAGCATTTCCTGCTACTAACTGCTCTTAGTTAACGCTACAAAGCTCAATCAACCAGTGGAAGGTAAAATTTACGTTGATGACTCGAGCTAATGAGAAGGTGAAATTGTATTGCTACAGGAACAGGGCAAGGTAACTGTGATACGCGAGGAACATTTGGCGCTAAACGACTACATAAGCACCTCCTCGAGATGAAGCCCGAGAATTGTATTTCATTTCAAGTGCACGTTTATTCAAGACAACATTCATTAAGCGTGTGGCCCGCGAATGCATGCGAGGCCTGGAGCGATAAGAAGTGCCAGTTTTTGCAAGCAATAATCATGCAAGAACGTTTTCAATACAGTCACATATAAAATTAATTTAATTCAACTCTGAAGTACCTCAGTGACGAGTTTTCAAAATACAAATAATGCCCTGAAAGAAAGTCCGCGAAAATCGCTTATACATTTTGTTTGTTTGTCCGTCTGTTTGATTGCTTTATATCTTGTCCGGCTTCAGTTCAATAGCCTATCTAAATCAGTCTTGCGAATACATCCCCAATCCGGCTACACACACGTTTTACATGTTTAAGCTTGCATTTATTGTATCGCTGTTGTAAAGAACTCAACCATACTAATTTTGAAGGTTCTTTCGTCGAAATTATTTAAAAGAATGCCTACGACTTGTCGAGTTATCAAAAATTTTCGATTGGTCTAAACGAGTCAGGAAACTGAAAATGTTCCTGTTAAAACTGGGGGATATCCGAGTGACATTCGAAATGGCCCAAGTTTTCAATACCGCGTGTTGCGAAAGATATTTGACAAAAAAACCCAACAGCCTCTAATTGACTTGAAAAATATTTTCGATTATTTGCTCTTGGACCGACCAAATATACTTGATATTCTGTGGATTCAAGGGTTTTAATGTCGCGAGAAATCTAGTCTCCTTCGTAGCCGTTTTTTGGGATGTCACGCAACGCTAAAAAACGGCTGCGAAGGAGACTACGAGAAATCAGACTTGTCATTTCCGTTTGCCATAATTTTGCCACAATTTACTGCGACCTTTTGGGCTATGATTATCGGCTACTCAGGGTCCAACTAGAAACACGAATTACGAATCGAGTTAATATCTTAATTGCCGTGGATCGAAGATTGCCAAATAGGATTGACCTAGACCGGAGAACTAAAGGGTGGACTTCACAATACAGACTGACAGATAGGGCCTATAGATTGTCAGTTTCAGCCGTTCCAGGGGACTTCTCCTTAAGTCCTCTCAACCCTTTGTGCTACCATCGGTCATCGACGAAAAACTGCTGTGTGTTCGATTCACAGTTTTTTTTTTTTTTTTGCCTGAGACCTCTCAAACTATAAAGAATGCTTCTACTGTTAATTATAATTAATTTTTAATATAACGCGAGCTCTGATTGGCTCAAACAGCGTGCTTTATTTAAGAAATATAGAACATGTACCGTGTTTCTATTGAGCTTTAGTATAAATCTACTAGCATTCTATCAAAAATGCCTCGCTCTGATTGGCTACGCTACCCACTATCTATTTAACAAATAGATTCCATGTTGCCGTGCGTCTGTTCAGTAATAGATCACAGATGACGTCAAAATGTGGTAAGGACATTTGTCACTGATGTTCTTACCACATTTTGACGTCCTCCGTGATCTGTTACTGAACAAACGCACGGCAACATGGAATCTATTTGTTTTATACAATAAAAAACATACAACTTCAGCTTTTTATTTCAAAATCTTTCTCAATTACTCGAAAGCCGCCGCTGACGCCACTTTACTCCTTTGGAAAGAAACGTTTGGTTTGAAATTTCAGCCAAATGCGTGGGTAAATTATTGGATTCTTTATCAAAACAAATAGGAAGCGGTAGAGCACTCAGGAAGTAAAAGTGAACAAAATTAATCAAAGTATATTGCTCTTTAGGTAAAGAAAGTGACCATATGGATGTTGTCGTCATCGACAGGTGAGTAAGCTTGAAACCTTCGTCTCACTTTTGAGTACTAATATATGCTTCTAGTTGAGCGCGAAACTCGAACTTAAGACTTCGGCACGCTTCAGGAGCCATCACATGAGTCCAATCGAATTGGAAGTTAGTCCGACTCAGATTAATTTACACCGACGTAACCGGTTCAAAAATAATGCACTACTAACAAATTTACTCGATCTTTACTTGTGAGGTTTTAGCGACTCTGACATTATGACAGTTACGGATGTCGAAGACAACGTCAACTCCAGTGATGCAGAACCTATGTGGGAAAGCGAGAGAATTATAATTTGAACACGGTAGCTGTTTGCTCTATCAAAGCTAAACGCTTTAGAAAGGAAGGCGTGGATTGAGTTGACTGTGGCTGGTCAAATGTCAAAAATGAGCAAATTTCATGGGCAGCAACGCAAACTGAAGAATCCAACCACCACAGTCCCTAAAAAGGAAATAATCTTAGTTCAATTCTTCCTTATTTAGGGGTACAAAGCAAAATTGTTACCAAACAACTGAAGACCTGCATTAATAAGTTTTATAGCTGCAATAATCTTAGGGTTATTTTCCAAAGCGCTTATCGCATTAAGTCTTTATTTCCCTGCAAGGATAGGATCCACCATTCCCAACTGTCAAAAGTTGTGTATAAGGCTAATTGTTGGGACTGCCAGGATTTCCACATTGGAAAAACAAAACGTAGATTGCATGACAGAAAAACTGAACATTTTAAATCGATCACGAGTAGCCGTCATGCTTCCGCTATTGCAGACCACGTCACGTCAACTGGTCCCGACTTCAAATGGGACCACTTTGATATATTAACAAAAGGTCGGACAGATACACATTGCAAGATAAAAGAGACTCTGCTAATAAGGGAATTAAAACCCACTCTAAATGATAATGTAAGCAGCGAAAAGCTTTATCTTTATTAGTTTGCATCTTTTATATGCAAATTTTTCTCAGCTTCTGTCATTGTAATTGTTCATGATTAGTTACTTATTTTAAATTTATATTTTGTTGTTACTTCTATTCCTAACGGTTACTTATGAAGATATATGTTGAAACAAAATCCCCCTAGATCCTTCCCAGCTAACCCGATTTAAGTCCCATCTGAAATGATTTCGAAAAAATTAAAACATTTTTCTATTACTCACCGTCGTGGTACATATTACAGCAATTATTCACTCCGAGGTCAGCGAATAATTGTTCACTAATTTAATTGTGAAATAATAACGTTAACGTTGTTGCTGTTTGTTTGCATTGTCCTGTCTGCCACGCGAGTCAAACGTGGAAAACGCGCGAATGAATGCTGTAGGACACTGCAATGTTTATTTCCTCTGAGACTCTTCGAACTTGACTTTTCGCTTATAACGGAAGAGAAACAAATAGTGTCGACTGTACTGCACTAGTGTGGACTGTAGTGTATTGTAGTATACTTTTGTACTGCGTAGCCTCGCTCCCGTTTCGTCTCCGTTTGGATTACTTCGGTCGATAATCGGTATTCGGATTTCGGATTTCGGCTTTCGACTCCAACCGAGAATCTAAGTCAAGGACCAAGCATGTTTGCGGGTCCGGGAATCGAACCCGGGACACATTGGTGGAAGGCGAGTGCTCTCACCACTGCGCCATCCATGCTCCCCTAAATACCATTTATTGTTTGTGGGGCAGAATATTGCTGATTCTGCTGGATGAGAAGTCTCCACGCAGGTGGAATTGTATCAACACTACCCATTAATTTAAAATGCTGGAGTCAAACTGCCGGAGTCTAGGTGACAAATTTCCCTACCTTATGATACACCTCTTATACTTATACTAAAGCCCCAAAAGGGATGCCTTTGGGCCCTAGTATATGCCATTTCAGTGAGTACTCTTCAAGTCGATAGGCGCTGAATCCTGAGGGTTTAAGTTACTCAAGAACTGCATGTGGGAATTTTTGTAACAACACCGGATATCATCGTTGAACTCTTTATAATCTCACTCCAAGTAGCCAATCAAAGAAGCCATTTCCGAGTTGGCTTTTGCTTCCATGTCAAAACGAGTCTTCGTGCGAAAAATTTCAGTAAAACTGTATTCCGCTTACAGAATTATTTACATGTAAATCACTTCCATACGAAAGGATTTGCAAGAGAACTCGTTTTGAAACTGACGCACAAGGTAACTCGGAAATGGCTTAATGTGTTTCTCAAGGGCCACCCTTTTTTCGTGACATTGACCGGTAGCTAAGATCAAGAAGCCAGGCGGTGCTAGATATCTCTACTCTCACCAATGCCTGCTTGGTGTTTTCCTTTATCTTTTAGCCACACTGGAAACATAACAAGAAAAAATGTTCTCGAAACAATGTTTCCTAATTCTGGTCAAAGAGTATCGAGGATAGTGGAGCAGAGAGGGTATGGGTCATCAGGTTTTGAGCACTTGGAAAAAGGTGGGTCGTTCAATTTTCAATTTTCCCATGGGGGATGGGTCACGCTATTTCATAACAAGAATAGACACAAATTAAAAAAAAAGAATTATTTTTAAAATAATAACATTTTTGATACTATGTCATAGAGTGTTGAGGGTAGTGGGCCGGAGCAGCGAGGGAATAGCGCACCTTTGGTAAACTACCGATAGGGGGTGTTCAACCTCGTTCCCAGGGCTTTTCCCCACTATCAAGAAGAAAAGCCCCTGGAACGAGGTTAGAGGTGGTTCATACTTTTTTATAACCGGAATTGACGCAAATAATAATAAAAATAATCACAGTCTTGATAAATAATAAATAAATAATAAAATAATAAAAAAAATCCCAGTCTTGATACTACTGGAACAGATGGCGACACATTTAGATTTTGTTCATGTCAAGCCAGATTTAGTCCTCTTTTGTGTTTTTATATAAAACGCAACTCATAATATGGGATTTTTTTCCACTGTTTTACATTTCATTCTTGTATTGCTCCATCCCTTAAAGGCAACTAAATGAATTTGGATTAAGACCGATAATTGTACAAGGATAGTAGTTTGCTGGCTGTGCCATTCCCAGGACTCACTAAAACTTTTTCTAGATGGATCACTGTTCCACGCGAAGCGAAGTCGGAGGAAGAGTGTGCAAGATTTAGGATCAATTTTTTGTGTAGGTTTAAGGAACTTGCAAGAGTAAAGGATTTTAAGATTATTTTTAGATTTCTTTTGTACTATTGTTATGAAATAAATTTCATACAGAAAATGTGATTTTAATGGATTAGGCGATCAAACGATTCACGCTTTCAAGGTGTTTGGTCACGTGTCTTCTATTCATCACATTTGCCCCAAATTCCCTGCATACCGCGAGCAAGTTAAGTGTTCGGAGACCGTCTTTAGGTTACCGTATTTATTCGATTAAACGCCGCATTTTAAAGCAGAATATCAATAAACGCCGCATCATGATGCGGCGTTTATTCGAATAATAGACTCAAAAAGCAAGTGCAGTAATGTAATCAAATTTGCGCAAGCCTAAAAATTTTATTGCCTTGAAGAGGACAGTGACATTGAAATTTAGTGAACTTTATTCACTTTATGCATTGCAGTAGTGTTAATATGCACATTTTAAAATTTAGAGCGATATAGAAAATGACTTTTTTGACAAGAAATAAAACACGTTTCTGTTTTCTGAAATTCCAACGTTCAGTTACCATAAGAAGAAATAAACTGAATTTAAATAAACGCCGCCCTCGAATAAACGCTGCACTCGAATCACGAAAAATTCAATAAACGCCGCGACGTTTAATCGAATAAATACGTTAATCTTGCTCGAAAAACAAAAATGGAGCCCGCGCAAAGCCAAAGCTCTTGTATGCCTATTACGTTTATCCGCTCTGAATGGCAATGTAAAAACATATGATGTTTGGGCGAAGTCGAGATACAGGGTCGCTTGTCTCCTTTCTTGCAAACCTTCGAGGCTTCGGGTGTTAACGGGGTTTAATTCGTCCCACCCAGACTAATTGCCTTCTCTTGATTGACGTATTGAATCTCATGACGTCATGTGTTGGTTGGATTTTTCATTCTTGGTTTTAACCCACGTGACTTTTGCCTTGACGACGGTTGCTATCCGCCATGTTGGCGCCCAAATAAACGCGCTCAATAGAAAGATGATCACAGTAAGAAAGTAAGCTTAAATCGGTTCTTTGCATAGTTTTGTCTTGTGGAAGTAGAGGTAACCGAAACAAACTTTTTGAATTTTATCGAATATCTTTAGTGGTATCTAACAAGGAGAATTTGAGGATGAATTGACTATAGAACGGAGAGACAAAATAGATAAAAGCGATCAGTCGCGGAGACACGGAATCGAAAGACTTGTTTAACGGCGAACGGGTATATAGCAAGCATTTTGTTTCTGGGAAGCAAGCTCCTTGCTGGTATAAGCACAACGTAGATTGGGTGCCCAGATTGCAACTTGCCAAGAAATATTCTCACGCTAAATTAGATCATAATGCGAACGAGAGAGCTGTAAGGGCAAAGAAGCGATGTGAACTTGCGCGCGGTCGAACAAGAGCGCGAACTGAAGCGGCAGAGAACGTCGAAAGCTTGTGGAAAGCAGTCTTCCTGTTACTTAGATCGCCTTAAGTCAGCCAATTACTTCGACAGAAGAAGAGTGAAATCGAAACGAACGGAATGAGGAGGCCTTTTCTTCTAACTAGGCGGCCATAGAAGTTTAACAAAAAATGGGAGCAGTAGTAAGTTATGGTATTTAATGCAGCTATGTGTTTTTTTTTCGTTCAAACTACATACAGTTTGTTTTAAGGCGGTTTCTACTTCTATACAAGGAACGTGCGCTTAATGAGCTGATGAAAACAATATGCGTTACGATCACTTCTTCATACATCTTAAAAGCAACCTTCTGAATTGCAGCGTTCTACATCTGCACTGCAACTGGTCTCTCCAAACCCGTTGATCCATAATGGCCCAAGGGCGCACACTTCTTGCAAGACGCCAGTTTGTTCCGAAGACGAACAAAATCTCATGAAACGGTGTCTTGAAACTCCTCTCAATTCCGCTGAGTTAATGTACATCGTGCAGACCGAGTCCTCGTCTGGACATTCGACTATCTTTCCTTGTCTGTCACAGTCCTCTCTGCTATCATCACTGATGCATGGCATGCATCTCGTGACAGCTTGCCCTTGGGAAAGAAGAAAAAAAGCAAATTTTGCAATACGAAGGAAGGAAGGAAGGAAGGAAGGAAGGAAGAAGGGAAAATTGGAAGGGAGTCACTTTCGTTGTCCGAAATTCTAAAATTAATCAAATTAATAAAATATTTATCCCTTTTTCTCAAGGTTTTCTAGGAGTAGGCAGCGTGACCGAGTGGTTAGGGCGTCGGTTTAAATCTGGTCGCGGGTTCAAATCCCGCTCTGACCTCTTAGCTGAAGTTGTTTCTTGGTAACCCTAGTTCAACTCCTCGTCCACGTTTGTAAATAGACAACTGTTCTGCCTCCTGCTAGGTTGGGTTTTCAACCATGTTATGTTCATTTACATTATTTGTTTCATCATTTTTTTCCATTGGCCCTGGAAAACCCCATTTTGGGAGTGGTCAATTAAGGCCCTATCCACACGTGTCCAGATATTTCTGAAAACGGAGATTTTTTTCTCCGTTTTCAAAAAAATACGCGTCCACACGTAGCGTTTTCAAATGGTATTCGCCCGTCCACACGAATACGCTAAAGCCAGGTAAATACGCTAGCTGTCTCTATAAAGCATGCGCTGTAACCAATAGAGCACGCCCGGGAAGGACTGGATATTAAGTATGACGTGATCGTATTCGAAAACCTCCGTTTCGCCCGTCCACACGAATACGATACGTTTTCAAAAATCTCCACTCTGGAGAGCGTTTTCGAAAACCTCCGTTTTCAGTGATCACTCGAAAACGCCGTATACGTGTGGATGGAAGGCTAAAACGGAGAAAAAAAGCTCCGTTTTCAAAAATATCCGGATACGTGTGGACAGGGCCTAAATAATAAAGGAAAAATATAAAAAATATTTTCTGTGTTTTAGCGATTTTTTATCGTATGCGATATTTTATCGTATGCACACTTTACTGTTACGTTTGGGTCTAGTAACTAGAATAGTGCTGAGATACTGGGGTCTTCTTACCTAGACTAGCAAAACCAAGAAGGAGGACCACGAAAACTGTAAGTCTCATTGTGTTGGATCTGAAATGATATAAAAATCAACATTGTGATTTAAGATCAAGATATTTTCTAATTTTGTTAGTTAGCTTTGCAAAGCACGTTACATACATCACCCGAGGGAGGAACCAAGAATCAACCAAGAATCGGAAAGAATCAAATAGAGGAAAGGGGAATAAGAGACACATTTAATCATGCAGTTTTCTTTTTCTGTAAACGTGTGCAATTTTTTACTAAAGGGTTACACATTGTTAAAGCCGAACCGAATTCAGAGATTAATAAATTGTTCCCTTACAGATTGTCTACTATGTGAATAAATTTCTTACCCTCGATTATCTCTTGGTAGAACACTCAAAGAACTCTGTTTGGTGTTGATCATGACACAAACGGATGTTTTGTATAAGATGAGCTCGTCTTTGAAGAGGCTTACATTTGAACTATCGACACAAAGGCATTCTCTTATCCAGCATCGCAAGCCGAGAAAAACAACTATTATTTAAACCGAGAGCAGAAAATAGCCTAAATAAGTAAACATCAAGCTGGGAGTTGCAACCAGGTATGCAAGCCAATTGCGACAGCTGGTTGTTCGCAAAGTCAGGAAACACACTCGACTTAAAGTAAAATATCTTTTAAAAGTGAGAACACTGATTGAACATCGAAAATTGACACAAAGGAATCAGCTTTCTATCGAAAAATCAATTTCGTTCGATGATATTCAAATACAAAAAAATATTTTCCTTTACAAAATCTCAGACACAGCTCCACGGGGTCCTAAAAAGGTTTTAGTTTCATTTTAACGTTTTACTTATTTTCGAGTACAGGTGGTAAACAATTTTAAATCGGTAAACTCCCTTTTTGGAGCTTTAAAGCCGTTTTTACATACCAAAAATAGCTAAAACTTCAGTCTCGTGTTGTCCTTGAGTTAGCAAATTTTCTTTTAAACAAGTCTCGTATTTTAGAATTGACGCAGTGGCTTGCGAGTATTAAATTTTCTACCAAATGTGAAATTAAAATGGCCAAACGATGGCTTGCATTTTGTTGGGTAGGTCGATCAACTCGTTTATTGTCAACATCTCTTCGTGCTGTTTCTTGCGTCAGCAATCCTTGTTGAATCCATAAGGCCCATTAAACCTCAATACTGTTGCCGCCAAATTTCTAAGAAAAATCACTAGCCTGCGGTTTTGAAGGAAGCAAAAAAAATCTTCAAAGAAACCGAACAATTACTATTTCTTTCATCATTTACTTAACTCCGTAGAAACCGCTCCAAACACAGTTCATTTCTAATCATTTGGTCAAAGAAGAGTTATATTTCTCAGTACAAAAATAGCATCATCGCAGCAAGTTCTTTTTTCTTTGAATAGGAATTAATTGGAAGATAAAGGCTTTAATTACTTATAGCGCCAATGTTCAGAGGCTTACATCCATTTCGATTACAGAATGCAAAAACTCGACGTATGTGAAGAATATGGAATGAACAAACATTCGCTTTGACTCAGCTTACGACATTTTTCGGGAGAAAATTTAGTAACTTCATTCGCTTTGCTTTCCAGGCGCATCTAGACCATTCGATCTGATATTGCTTTTAATTAAGCACTGAAGTTCACTAAAAACAATAAATAATTTTCGAAGATTAAGATCGCACTGACAACGAAACATGTTTCAACCTAAACTTAATTATTCTTTGATCAACTCTGCACCCTGGCTGTTTTGGGGTAACAAGAATGGTGAAATATCGCTCGTGTTAGACTGAAGTTTATCGAAAGAAAATCTTTGTATTGTAAATCCTTACTTTTAAAATTGCCCACGTTTTCTGCTTATTTTAATGAAAAATGGCATTGTTCGTGGAAGGAAATTGACTAATATGGAACATGTAAGACATCCGTTGAAATCGTTAACCAAGATAACAAAACAAAATATCTTAATTCATCTTAGTCAGCAATCTCAAGGTTCGAAAGTGGGAAAATACTGTTCGGTAGCTAGAAAAAGCAAATATGAATGACAATTAAATTCAAACTGATCATACAGAATTTTGAATTCTCTTCACACATAAGCTTGGATACATTGCCACTTAAAATCTCGGGGTTTCTTCATTCGATTTTTTTTTTATTTAAGTTAAATCAGTATTAAGACATCAAATAAATAAGAGAAGCCGAGGTGTTCTGTTGAAATGAGAAATTTTTTCAGTCTTTTTGCAGTTTACCACTGTGTGACAACTGAAATTAATAGCCTTTCGTAAAGTCTACTAATAAAAAGAACAATCAGGGACCTACGTATTGACAAATATAAACACCCTTTAAACTATGAATATTTAAAATGGATTTTGCAATTAACAGGCGGTATGTCCCATATGTTAAGATCAAGCCCATATGTTATTGAACACCAAAATTCCAAAATTACTTCCAAATGCCAGTTGTCTTCATTGCATATGAATAGAAAATCAGTCTTTTAATTTCAGCCATTATAAATATTATATTTCAACCTTCCTTGGGGTGAATTAGCAATATTAGCTTGTCAGATATTATCGCAAAGTTAGAAGATTCTAGGTTGTTTTGAATTATGAAGCACGTATTTTCTTTACTGATAAACAGCCTATCCCAGGTGCATGCTTTAGTTGGCCAGACATTGTATAAAACAGAACAGAGAAAGAACTCCAATGGCAGTACTTGCTTTTAAAAGAACAACTCTCCGATAAATCGGCGACTATGGACTTCAAGCGAGATAAAACCTTGATTTGGTTTATAAAATATTTTAGGTCGGAAAAGAAACATCTATCGACCTTTTCAGTTTCCTTTTTTTGGGGGGGAGGGGGAAATCTGGATTAGGGGTAAAGTTTGCATTTTGTGTGTGAATCATGGAGGCGAAACGACTGATTAATTGTGAATGAGTAGAAACGCCCTTCAATTCAAACATCAAGCGTTAACGTCTAGTTTGGTGAAGTTAGAATGTTCAGAAAAGCTCTAGGCTCAAGCTTCTTTTTTAACTTAGCGGAAAATGCGTTGTGCCCATACTATAGAAATATGATCACGCATTTTATTGTTACGCGCAAGAAAATAGATATTTAAAACAGCCACGGAAACAAATTTAAAAATTACACCTGAGAAATCAGAAAAACAGATATATTTATACACGTAAAGGAAAATTTCTTCTCGTGTTTTATACCCGTCGAAAATTTAACCTACCTGATACGTTATCTTCGTATCTACCAGCGAAATGATACGAACACTACTTCTCGTCTTGATCTCGTTTGGACTTTAAGTATTCTCAGCGAATGGCAAAGGGCACACAATACTTCTAAATATAAAGGTATAAGATGACCATAAACAGCTGCAATTCTATTGGTCGAAAACAACAAATTGAAAACTTTTATCGCATCATCAAGACAACTGCTTTTCTATGGATTCTATCAGTTGACCGTTGAAAGCTGTCAATCATAGATAATACCTGTATTATACCCGTCCCATGGCAAACAATACACCTAAGTCGATATATATCCGTATTGCCTCTCATTTCCATTCTCAGTCAAGCGGTAAACGATTTTTAGAAGTAGGTGATGCCAAAGAAATCATTCAAATTTGTGCCAATGTCACGACGGGTAATGACAATTTGATATTAAAAGTTTTTTCGCATGTAAACAGCAGTAGTGATAATGAAATTTTGCATTGTAAAGATCGATGGCTGAAAGACTTTTAAAAACGGCTCGGTAATAAAGTTCTTTTGTGCATGACAACCTAAAAAACTGAAAAAAAGATCTTTTTTTTCAAATGCTAATTTCGATGTAATGACGGCCTACAGGTGCATGTTTGATTTTCCAAAAACAAGAACACGAAAAAATATATTTCGTTTTGTTCCACAAACATACACTATGGTTTCTAGATTGGCAATTGTGCAATACTGAAAACACATTAATAAATGCCACGTAGGTAACCGAAAAATGGAATAATACTTTTTCATTGCGCATTAGCACGTCAGCAGGTGTAATATTCTTCTGTAATAAACTCCAATCGAGTTTATATCTGATCAGAGCATTTCTTGATACTGTAAGTCCTGTGAAATTCTGCCCTTTTTAAGCACATATTGCCAGTCTAACTTTATTGAACTATATGTTCATTTCTAAAATTGTTTTATTCAACTTCATTTGAAACCTTGACACAGAACTAAGCGCAAGGTCAGTGTTGGCAGGCATGGGCCGCAGTGATAGATATAGCGCTCGTTCTGAAATCAAAGACATTCAAAGTGGTTTTAAAAATCCAGCATGGGCAAAAACAAAATATTATTTAAGCCAAATAGAGCTCTCGTTCCTTCTGGTATCTTACCAAAAACGCTCAGTAAATAAGCTATGTTATTACGTGGGAAAAAAGTTATACCATTCTAATTGGCTACCTGAGAGGTCCGTATTTTGCACATTTAATACCTCTTGCGAACTAATATCACAGATTTGCAATTTAAATGGCACATTGCACAATGAAAACTGTTGTCTGTTACGTAGAAATTTCTTTCGCTTATGAATAGTGCACAATGTTGAGTAGACGATTTGTAATGTTTCCCTGAAAATATGTGAATATTGAGTGTGTGTCGATGATTGTTTGAGTTTTATTTTTGTTATTTCAAGGCAAACCTTTTATATATCAAAGGTTGAAAACGCTTTTCATTGTGCCACATTTAATTCTTTCATCCATCGAAAGAGAAAAAAAATTCTTTTCTTTTTGGGTTTTCGTTATATAATTCATGATGTGTATAGCAAAAACAGACCTGATAACTTGCTCCTTTGTGAATTTTCAGAGAGCATTAAAAGAACTTAAAGGTGGGCACACACGAGGGGCCCTGTCCCTGCGACTAGTCCCTGCAACAAGTCACAAGGTCCCATCGTGTGAACCAGCCATTTTTGCCCAAAAATTTGGTCTCTGCGACTAGTCCAACGAATTCGAACTGGACGGGACAAGATCCCTACGACCAGTCCCTTGGTGTCAACTCTTCAGGGTACTAGTTGCAGGGACTATTACCCTAGAGTGTGCCGACCTTAAAAGGCATAAATTTAGGAACCGTCGATGCAAGTACCCTTGTGATTGGTCCCTATGACTGTTCAAATATTGCAATGCAAATGCAACATTAAATTGTTCACTTTAGTCGTCTTGTTCATAATTACTAATATTTTTATTTCATTAAAAAATACTGAGAGATTCGCTTGCTAAACCACTGATTATATCTAATTTGTTTTTCAATTTCGCGCGCGCGTTTGCACCGATGACGAAGTTGGAAGGATTCAGCGCAATTGTGAAGGGCCTATGAAGGCGAAACCTTTGTTGACCTATCTTGTTCAGTGTATGCTGAGAAAATTGATCATATTTTTATCTTGCTTATCGACCTGACAATCTAACCGCGAGTCCCTTTTTTTTTATCTTAGAGAAACTCTCGAGAGTTATCGAAACTTCTATCTGTCAAGGCTTTTGTCAGTGTTTATGTAACTCAAAATGCTTTTATGAGATTTTTTTTTCTCTCCGTATTAACACACCATGCGGATTCTCATTGAGAATAGACACTACCTAAAATACTCATCTCAAAATAACTCGTCAATCTTCGTTAAACTCTAAACCTGTTAAATTAAAAACAAGGATATTTTTTTTTAATTCAATTATACCTGTGTCATCGACTCGGCGCTACACAGTCGTCCAATATTTTGTTTTAATGACCAGTGCCAAGTTTTTCAGTAACTGATTACTATAGCTTAAAATAGAAAATATTTCGGAGCTTCTACCAAGCTTTTTTTGTATCATAATTTAGTATTATTTTCTTTTTTTCTTTATTCTTTAAATAAAGCGAAACTAGTACATAGAAAATATATTGGTAAACCTAACCTTCTGAACATTATATTAATCAATGAGGGATGAGAGCAAGTTTGACGATATCAGACAAACAGGTCCTTGAATAAGTTCTGTGGGTGATCAATAGCCCAAACAAAGACGGCCCAATACTTGGGTCGGTTGAAAGAAACCAATATTAAGTTCTTCTACTTCCATGCAAAATTAAATGAACCAAAAGTACCCAGTCCGAAACAATTGTTATTATAATCCTCCGTGCAATTATCCTATCATTATTACCGAACTTTTTTCCGAAGTTTCTAATAATGCTTGAATTGCTAGAAAAGAACTTTTTAGCTCATGTTATTCTGTCCCAACCTCAAGATATTTCTCGTAACTGATAATATCGCCAAACCTCAGTCCAAATGTTTTTCCCTCTGGCCCACCTTCACAGCTTGCTCAGAAAATACTCCATTAATATCACACGCAAAATTCATTATTTTCGCATTGTTCTATACTAATATGGGAGAGTGATGACACATGAAATTGATTAGTTAATTCCTTTTTTTGGTAGTTGCTCGTAGCATAAACAACATTCAAGGCAATAAAGCTAGAGGTGAACAATTTACGTGAAAACCTACGGCTTGAGGCTCAAAATGCCAGTTGAAAACATCGAACGTGGCGTCTGGTACTGGTCATGTGACCCTCGACGCGGAAAACTTGCCTCTGAAAGTCTGGATTAGTTTTTGAAACCACATAATTTCTAAGCAGTATTTATTCACTTTAACTAAATGCTGAGTTTTACCAAAACTGACGCGTGTCACACAAAATAATGCATTAATTTCATTTATTCATCAGGCCTAATTCATCGTTCCGTGCCTTTTCAATATTTAAACCACTTTTGTAGCTCAATCAGGAACTGAAGCTCTTTTGCCAATAAAGCAAATACCCGGGGGGTACTTAAAAAAAGCTTTATACGGGGAGGCTCTGCCCCGAGGTCCAACCCCTTACCCTTTTATATACAATTTTTTTCAGAAAAGGCACCCCTTTCGTATACCTTTTATTAGAGAAAGGCACCCCTTTCATATACCTTCTTAAGAAGACTTATGAATAAATCGTTAAAACAGGAAGTCTTCTTGTCCTTTTTTTTTTTTTCACGTAGCGCGAAATAAGTTAAAACAGGAGCCCATTAATGGCTCCTGGTTAAAACAAAACAGTCATAAGTTGCGTCTGCTTAATTCAAGGCCCCTTTTAACACCCGAATGAAGATTTTCCTACCCTTTCATATACCTAAATTTGTGAAATCCCTACCCTTTTATATACCTGAAGCCTGAAAAAGGTACCCCTTTTGGGCGGAGCGTTCCCGTATAGACCATTATAGGGAGTAACCCCTCCCCACACTGGGAGCAAATATTGGAAACAAATATTGAAATCTTTCGGCAACAACTGCATTGGTAACATCTGAAATTGCTTGAAAGGAATAGAAATAGAACCAAATAGATTTTCGGGGAAAGTTACCCCGAAATTGGTGAATTTGCGAAAAGCAAAGCATTCAAGCGAAATTCAATTAAGTCCTGGGGAAGGTCAAATGAAACGAAAATTGTCAATAAGAAATTTCCAAATATCAGTTGTCTTTATACCTTGCAAGGTTGTCCTTTCTTCCGAAAATACCTGAAACTGCTTTTTCATTGGCCAATGTAAACTTTCAGCAATGTGAAGCAGAATGTTTGGTCAAACGGAAAGCACACTGACAAAATAGAGACCATGTTGTTTTATTCTACGGATGTAAACTACTTACATAATATTGCAAATTTCCATTAGTTCCCTGTGCAGCCTGAATTTTGCTACACGGAACGCTAAGATGAGCCGCTTTTTTTAGCGTTTGCACCGTTGTAATATTGGCTGTCCAAAGCGCTGATAAGACGTTTTTGGTACACCTCAATCAAAAGAGTAGCTTTACGTCGAGCTCGGCGTTTCCAAGGGCCCTGCATTATTCAGTGTGATATCATAACAACTTGCTCAGCAAATGAAGAGCTTATGCAAACAACGTAACCAGGATTCCCATTATAGTTGTTTATTTAATTATTTATTTATCATTTTTTTATATATATATTTGGTGTACTTATTTATTTTTAGACTTCAAAAGTCGATGAACGAAATACGAATAATAGATTTACCTTCACCAAAAAAAAAGAAATTTCAAAGAAAGATAAACTTGTATAATGATGTTTCAATAAAATTTAAGCTAATTTAGATATCTAAGAAAAAAATAAAAAATAAAATTGAGCGGTGTATGACGATTTGGATGGTTTGCATAAGGCAAATTAATGCTTGTTTTTCTCCATGTTGATATTTTGAGCACAAATATCGTCAATTGCATTTCTTAATAGTTTCGAGGGTATTCCTGCTGGAATTGTCGTTGATCTTGTTATTGTGTCGTATGCTTTCAGGTCTTTGTTTGTCCAAGTGATGTGGAAGTGTCCTGAAAGACTAGATATTCTCTTCATATGCCAATTATTGGATTGAAAATTGAACATTTCAATTACTGCCCCGCCTGGTGCCATAAAAATAGGAAACGCATGAGCAGCTCCGTGCATTCCGAAGAAAATGTCTGCCGAGGCCAAAAGTTCCAACTGACGTTTTAATGACAATAAGTCTAACTGGGCGACATTAATATTTAAGTTTGGAAAGACATTCTCCATTTCATTTACGACATCTTTCTCGTTGGCAATTTTCCTGTCAATAATACCCTCTAAATTTCTTGGGTGATTCTGATAATCTCTTCTGAAGATGACTAGCACGTTAAATTTCTTCTGACCGCAGTCTCTTAAGCGTGGTCCCGATGGAATGCCAAAGCGCTTCAACACAAAAGACCTAAATGGTTGAATGAGATTTGCGGTCACTGGATTCCTGTTCAATAAAGGACTGTTCACTCGTGGATATCTCCAAACCAAATTTTCAAACACAACGTTATTTGACTGTTTAAAGATACCATCAGTGCCGAGCTTAATTAGCTTGTGAAACAACACACTCCAGAAGGGATCCAGTGAAGATGGAGGATGAGCATCCATCAAAATAATGTTAAGCTTCTCTGGTTCGATTCCCAATCGTTGTGTTGTGATAAAAATGTCCAACAGGTCGATTATTGTCCAGTAAACGTTAGCGTATTCGAACCTTTGGATGGCAAGGTATTGGCCTGCATGAAATGACTGCTGCATATCAAGAAGTACAGAAATTGAAGGATTTGTAACTTCAGAAGCCATGATCCATTTGCTTAACGCGTAATATGCTTCTGCTGAATGCAATCTCTCCTTCGCTTCGTTGACATTACCTTCACAGTACAACGTGAAGAAACCTTTCTCTAGGTTAAAAAATTCATCTTCGTCTGCCGGATGTTCCAAATTAGTTTCAAGGACATTAGCGCGACCCAGTTTTGATCGAATTGTGATATTTCTAAAGAGCGCTATTCCACCATCCATTGTATGTATTCTATGAGCACATGATCTGTTTTCATTCTTTTGTAAACCCGCCTTTAAAGTAAGACGACTTCCAACCTTGAGATGGCTGCCACTTTTAAGGATGTTCCTTTTCAGTTGTTCTTTCTTTGCCCAAAGTACCTTTGATGTTTCCTTTGTCGTGAAGTCACTTGTTCTCTTAGTCGAATTATCAGTAGTCGCAAAATTGTTTCTTCTCTCTAAAGGCATCGGCTGAACTAGCCCAGTTCTTAGCGGGATTTTCCATTTATCTGGTTCGTTATTTTTCCAATTCATCTTTGGCAGTCCTTTCGTGGCAGGCCAAGATTTAAGAATGTAAAGATTTGTGAAAAATATTATTAAACCAAAAGACAGGATTCCTAAACATTTGGTGGTTTTGATGAATCGTGGTGAAATAGAACATGCCACAAGGCCAGCCATATTGATTTCCTTTTTTTAGCAGTTACAATTGCCAAGCTGAAAAAGAGGAAAGAAATCGTAAGCTAAAAATGTGTTGCATGTAGTCTTCTATGCCTTGTGTATTTTATTTGGCAAGACGTTTCGGCTAACAAACTAACGGCTAACCTTCATCAGTTGAAAAACTCTCGATGTAACGCGCGATTTTTTTCAAAAATTGACTAGAGAAAATTTTTAAGTGCCAGGCACTTGTAGACATCTGAGATGACTATGTGGTCATTCCCAGCGTTCGGGTCTTTTACAGATATCCAAGCCTCTGATGGTCATGATGTGCCTCATGTCCGACAACCTCAACGTTTTCAAAATCCATGTGATGATGACATTCGTGGACATGGCACGCAAGTTTTCCAAGCACAAAAAGGCTGTCAGACCTACTCTGAAGTGCAAAGTCAGTCGCCTTAAGGTGCTATTGGTTACACAATGTTAAAAACGTTTCCACAGCTTTAAATTGTCCCTGTAGAAGGTTATTAGACTGACTGTCATGTTAAGTTAAATTCCAGTCCAACACAGGCGCAGTGGCCCTCTAGTTGGTGCAATGGACTCGATTGGGGATCATTGCATTGTGTTCATATTCTCACTGTGCCTCTCCTTGCCTAGAGAGGACAAGCTATGGAACCCTGGGAAGGGGTGCAGCAGAGGTAACCACAATAGGTACACTTTTTTTATCACTCATTTACAAAATGCAGTGGAATCATCCAACCCGGCCAAACGGGCCAGCATTAAATTTCTCATCCGAGCACAATATCCGACGAAAAAATCAATGTTCCTGCTAAATAGGATGTAGAGGTAAAGTAACCCATCCAGCTGCATAAGTGCAAAAAAATAACCACCAAATTAGGGGGGAAAAGGTGATCAGGATCATTCGCGGACTAACTTGCAGCATAATCTTTATATATCTATCTTGACTGGTAATCTATTTTCGACCATTTGATGACGCCAGGTATACACATCATATCATGTCCTTTACGTGGCCTGTGCTACTTTTAATATCGAAAGCTAGGGTGGAGAAAATCCTTTGTGGCCAACTCTCAGTAAACATGTGGGGGAGAAGCGTTGCGTGACGACCCAAATAACGGCTGCGGAGGAGACTAGTGTTAGGTCGACTTGGAGATGCTTTTAATCGCTGTAACGTTCTGTCGTTTTGTTAAAGCCACTTCAAGTAAAGTGCTTTGAGTATTTACTGAAAGGCAAAGATATTGTTGCCGTTCTACCCACTGGCTTTGGCAAATCTCCGCTGTTGACGTGCGAACGCATTTCAAACCCCTAGAGACTTTTCAGTAGACGAATTTCTGTTCGTGACCCGCCAGGCGTCACGAAAGGCTTTAACAAATGAAAAGCGTTAAATCTTCTAAGAACTAACTCCTCACATCGTACGTTTGAGTGTAAAATGGAGTTGATTAGCCTATACGACTTCTACAGTGGAATTGAGCCGTTAGATCATGTGATGACAAAGTTCTATAGGTCATAGATGAGATCTACATGATTCCCACTGTTATCTGCAGATCGCTTCGTTTTGGCTCGTTCCTATTGACAGCTATGTTTTTAAGTCTCCAAGTGTTTGTTTTCAAGGGTCAAAATATGAAGTTAACCATGAAGATGTTGTTTACTTGCATTCTACGTTGTGACGCCAGGCCCGGCTGTAGAAATTAACGCTTCTCCTTTGATAAAGCCTTTCGTGACGCCTGGTGGGTGACACGAACGGAAATTCGTCTACTGAAATGTCTCTAGGGGTTTGAAATGCGTTCGCACATAAACAGCAGAGATTTGTCAAAGCCAGTGGGTAGAACAGCAACAATATCTTTGTCTTTCAGTAAATATTCAAAGCACTTCACTTGAAGAAAATAAATTACCTCTGAACGCAAAGATCAGGAGACCGACCACTGCTTTCCCTTCGATTTGTACCGAACCGTCCAAAATTCTGAGCACCATTCGGCTGCGAATTTCTTTGTGAACGAAACTCTTCAGTATTTTGGAGACAGCAGAAATAATGTAGCATTCTTCATTGGCAAAATTCGAGTTGGAACCCCGATAGAGTGAGTAGTTTTTAGCGACTGTTCGAGGTTTTCAAACCCACAAAGTTGACCACAGCAACAATCAAAATACTATGCAGCCCCTCCCACCAGACAAAAGATTTTTGTTACCACCCATACGTGCCTAGTCTCCTCCGCAGCCGTTATTTGGGTCGTCACGCAACGCTTCTCCCCCACGGCTGCGGAGGAGACTAATACACGCCAACCAGAGTCTTTCTCCCAACGACAAAGGGAGACATTGGAGAGAGAGGGGCAATGGAACGAGGTTTCAGACTATCTAATTAAGTAATCTAAATCTTCCCATTCGCTCTGACGAAGGGCTAACGCTCGAAACGTCAGCATTATAACTCGTCACGGTGGCCAATTTACATTTTCAACTTAGTTGATATAACCAAATTATAAAGTAAACACGACCCCATAAGCCACTGAGCTTTAATAATAAAGGTTAGCTGTCTGTCAGTCTGCCTGTCTGCCTTTTGATGTTGAAATCATTTTAACCGGTAAGCACCGAGCGACAAATGAATGAGCATAGAAATATCCCGTGGTGCAAACCTTTCAAAACCAGAGAAAAACATTGCAGGAGCTTGTAGTAGAGTGAAATTTGTAATACATAAGCGGTCATTTATTGCAAATTGCACGAGAAATATGCATGCCGAAACGGGTAATTTTCGTTGAAGTTTGTGCAAAAATTTCTGAGAGTCAGTGTCTCTGGTGTTATTAATAACTGAATTGGCCAGCGACTCTGTGGTGATGTTGCTCAAGCGATCTAATGAAAGCTCATCAACAAGCTATAACATAAAATCCATGCTGTCTATCAGTGTTTTCGCTGCATCTGCGCGACCCACGAAATGAAAACACTCTTGACTTCCGTCAATTAAGCCGCAGTCGTATCCTTCAAGGAAAACTGGTACGCCGAAGCGGCTTTACACTCATGGTGAAAACGGTGGCGATGGTGAACTCTGAAGTAAGTTTGAAAGCAAACAGAGAAGATAAGATAGCTATAATTTACTGTGAAAAATGTTGGCGTCCTGCCGATATTTATCTCCTCTTCGCGTTAACCTGTTTATTACAATGCTCACTCATTCGCTTATAACGTGCTCTTTTGGTAAAGAAAATGGACGTGTACACAGAGTTCACCTGTTTCATCGACGGTTTTTGTGCACAGCGCTTAATTAAGGCTTCTCTTCGCAAGAATTATGGGCAAAGTGTAAGTGTATCTCGGCAAAGGTCATGAAAATTCGGCCCGCCGACCACAATTGCAAATCGATTTCATTACGTAACAATAAATAACTAACTTACTTTTATATTCGGACCGTTCAATTTCTGTGTTCCTTCCAAAGCACGATATTACCTTTTTCAAAGTTAACTTCCTTGTCTTGTTCCCGACATTTCAGTGAATGAGAAGTTACTTCCGCAGTCCAGTATTCTATATAATGTACCATTGTCTGATAGAAGGAAGCACATTGTAAAGATGTTTTGAATTCGAAGGTCTTTGAAGGTGATAATGATGATGAAACTTTTTTGAACACTCCAATGAAAGGCTTTTCGGTGATCAATACAAAGTATGTTAAAACCTAAAATAAATTAATGCATATATAGAAACGATGCTTCAAAGGGTGAAAGCAGTAACTATTTGCTTGGCCGTGAAAAACTACAATAGGCCTCTGATGAAGGGTCTCAGTTTTAATGGCCAGAGCTAAATGACCAGTTTTGTCTCTGTTCAAATAAAACTAATTTACGACTTTTCAGTCCAGTAGTAACAATATCCTAACCTGCCAGTCAGCAGCAACCCCACGAGAAACTGATCAATCACTTCAGCTTTAAAAAACAATGATCTTACTCAAGACAATCCGGCAAAAATTCTATACTTGCAGCTGCTTCCTAGTGTTCTAATGAAACGCCCTACGCAAGGATTAAAGAAAAAAAATCCGATTTCTTCGCGTTGATGTGAAAAAGATGAAAAAATAGATAACTATAGTCCGAATCCCTATTTTCAGGCTTTAATTTCACAGCTGTTTGTATGACTGTAATGATTAATCATATCATCACAAATATGATTCTTGTCAGTCTCCGCCGGATTAATGCCAAATCACGGAACTCTTAAATCTGCGCTTACATCAAGTGAGTTTATACTCAGGAAAAATAAATGCATTTCTGTTTTCTCAAACCTGCGATCAGGCTGAGTTTCTTTCGCGCTCTTAGGAATAGGAAAATTCTCATGCGTTCAAAGCCTAGAAAAATCGTTTTTTTTAAATTTTTTTTTCAAAATCCGTGCTACATTGTGTGGGTTGTGTTGAGTAATCGTTTCAGCCCGGCACAATGAAGAGAACAAAATATCCTCAGTACATATTAATTTGGCTGGAAAATTTTTCACCGTCACAAAATCCAATATTTGGTTAAAGAGCAACAAACGTGCGAGAACTTCATGCAAAGCTTTAACAGTTCAAAAAAGTGCAAGAACAAACTGGATTGCCTTATCTTTGAAATGCTTTTTATTAAGGAACTAAAAACAACGTTCAACAAACAGTGTGATTCAATTTGTTTAACATGTTTGTTTAGATCATTTTATTCAGTTATGTTGAACGCCTATCAGATATGATGTCTGTGTTTCTGAATGAAAAACTATTGCTTGAAAGCTTAATGGAACTAAATTCAATTATCGTGTCATGTATGAATGCATTGAATTGAAACTTAAAATTAAGTACTGACAAGCTTGTTAACTCGAAATAATTTTTTAGCAATTTTTTTTTTTTAATATGATCATTCAACAGGCAGCTGTAGTCAGAACTGCGTCCTCCGCAGACCGGAGCACGCATACCTCCGCAGCGTGAAAGCGTATAAAACTTGCTCTTAAACTCAAGCATAAACGAAAATCACCATGAAATTTTGGCGATGGAAATTAAAAGATCAACCATTATATCTTGAGGAAAGTCTGGGCCTGTTTCTTCTTTCAAATTTCTATGTATCCATTCTATGTATCCATGTTATTGATACCTTAGCCAGTGAAAGCCGAAAAAAAAAATGTATAAAATCACATCGCGATCTCGCTAGTGTTGTTTGTTTTGTTCTCACGTACATGTAGTACTGCGTATCAGAAATAAGAAATCATGCCGCTAGCCGGTACAATAAACGATAGTAGCTTCTTAGTTCTATTATAAATTAAATGCCAATTAATGTGAATCAATCATAAAGATTGATATACTGAGGAGTTTTGTGAACAAAATGCATCAGACGAAATTTTAAGTTAATTTCTTACTCACTCGTGGTTAATTCCAAAATACCAGGAAGGTCTGGAAGTAGCCATTCCTGTGACACGGATCTACTCGCGTGGACCGCCCAAGCGGCAGCTCAAGTAGAACTTCCTCCTCCACGAAAGCCATCGCGCAACGCGCGAGCTAATGTTATCCGCGGAAGGACTGAGTACCGTGTCTGATAATTTGCGAGGGGCTGCCTTGGAAATAATGTCTATACTCTTTTTTTGTAAGAAAGTCTAATTTTGGAGCTGAGGCCCAACTTTGCCATATTTTTTTGAGATTTGAGGCTAAATTCATATGGAATACAGTATCAATAAGTCAAAGCTGAGAGAATATAAGGTCAACTACCTTGATACTTCAGCCCTTGTATCACCTAATGGCTTGGATAGTGTGGAAATTATTTTGGAATACTTATAAATAAGAACTGCTGATTATTACAAACCGTGATATAACCGTGATTTGGAGGTAGCCTGGCCGAGTGGTCAGCCCGTCGGACTCGCAATCCAGCGGTCCCGGGTTCGAGTCCCGCTCTGCGAGTTGAAATCCTACTGATTTGTCTCCGGCCAGTTGGGATGATCAGTCCTAAGAATGTTATGTTCAATTTGAATTAATTGTTTCAGTTGTTTGCTCGGCCCCACTGGCCTCTGTTCTACAACATTACCGAGGGTAAATACAGGTTATTGTCGTTATTGAAATCTACATTTAGATGTGCCAGGTAATAATCGTTAATGTCATGCAAAACATGGGTCAGTTTACGTTTTTTCACGGTTACCTTTATTTTAGGGTGTCTGGAAAACCCGAATAGCGAATAGCGAATAGTCGCGAATAGCGAACAGCGAACAGCGAATAGCCGCGAATAGCGAACAGCGAATAGTGGCGAATAGCGAATAG
>OMLO01000181.1_pt1 | contig 34441 bp, 26 predicted proteins | sample 1674811 | NCBI WGS metagenome assembly OMLO01 (sample SAMN06265003, study PRJEB25207) | coral metagenome | isolation source: Coral host | place: Mexico:La Bocana,Puerto Morelos, Mexico | collected 2008-11-13
TACCCCCAGCATTAAATTTGCCGGTACCCATTTATACACCTGGGTGGAGAGAGGCACTGTGAGAGTTAAGTGTCTTGTCCAATAACGCAACACAATGTCCCCGGCCAGGGATCGAACCCGGACCACTCGATCCGGAATCGAGCTCACTAACCATGAGGCCACCGCGCCTCCCACCTACAAAACTACGGGTACAATCTCCAATTGTCCTGCTCTTCTTGATTCCCAACATTGTTTTGTGTACTTGTTTGTTCTCCTTGTTTCCTGGTATTTGTTTGATCCCCGCCTTACAGCAACTTCGTTAATTGACGGGCCACCTTCTTCTTCTTCTGACCCGAACAAACTCTCATACAGTCATTCCTTTAGTACAGCCGTGCCCGTGAAGGCCGACACAGTCTTAACACGGTGTTTAGATAGTACAGTAACACCTTCAACCAATGCACATGCGTAATACTTGCGCATTATAGGTTTTAAATGGGTAATAGAAACACAACCTTTTGCCTAACCACGTGGTAAACAACTTGAATTCTTCCATAAAATCAGATCTTGAAATGTAGTCCATTGTTCTTTGAATCATTAAAGAAAGGCTGGGATTTGTTATCTACGCATTTTAAAATGCTAGACTACCTACTAACTGAATCTTCAGTCAATTTAGAGCAAAGTTAAAAGAAACACGCGGCCTTTTATGCAACCTTTATTTTGTCATTTAGAAGTAGGCTCAGATTTTTCGATTTTTCATACCTTAACATAATTGGTGCGTATGGGTTTTTGTTTATATTTGTGTTTTTCTTTTCTTTTCAAGTGGTGGAAACAAAAGAAAGCTAAGCACAGCCATTGCTCTGGTTGGTAACCCGCCTATTGTGTTCTTGGTGAGTCCACACTATTTTTGACATGTCTTATTCAGAAATTCTGACTGCAACTTTTGTATTTTTCGTATTATTTATGTTTGTTGAAAAGTTCAAAGCTCTTATTATTAGTCAAAGAATTGTTGTCATTGAGGCTGTGTCGACATGAGTGCAGCTTTTCACGATCACGTGTTAAACGTAGCAGCACTTCTGTTGTTTGTAGGATGAGCCCACTACTGGCATGGACCCAGTTGCTCGCCGTTTCTTGTGGAATACTCTGACAGGGGTCATGAAAGGAGGCCGCTCAATTGTCCTCACATCACACAGGTAACAAGCTGAACACGGCCTTGTGTGAATATGGTGCAATAGAAATGTTGTCAGATCTTGCTCTTGATTCAGAAGAACCTAGGACACGACACAAATAAAAATACCCTAAATCATCTAAGCCCCACGCTCCGTGATAAACCCCCTTTCTCTTTTTGTAACAATACACAGCCTATCTCTTCTCACTCTCCTTCAAAACATACACAATAAACAGCACACTGAGTTGTAACAATCCTGGCAGAAATTTTCATACATTTCTCTCAAACTTTGCTGGAAACTTAAGCGGTTGTAGTGCTCAAACAAAATTTTTATTGTTCCAGTATGTAACATTTCTTTTATCAATGTGATTCGCTTATAAATAGCAATTCCCTTATAAATGAAATACGTTCCATAGAAATCATTTTGGCATTCGTCTATGTACAATTCTTCTAAGGAGATTTCTTGTTAACAGTGGTATGTATAGAGTCATCGCTTCTCTTAAAGCGAGAGCTATTTCAACCAATTTAAACAAAAGTATTCGCTGAGTTTTTCTGAATGAAATTTCAGCATGGAAGAGTGCGAGGCTCTGTGTACAAGACTGGCGATCATGGTGAATGGGCAGTTTAAATGTTTGGGATCCACTCAACATCTCAAGAGCAGGTATGTTGCTACTTATTCTGCAAGAAAAAGAGACTTCTGTAGGTTACAATGTACATGTAGAACGAGCACCGAAGAACGCATACATTGGGGCTTACATAATACATCATGGGTACTCTTCGCAGATCGCAGATTTTATTTTAATTTGAAGGCACGTTTTATCAGCCCGTCCCCACGCCTCTTTTTATATCAGCAGAGGTGTGTGTGCCCGTTATGTGAACCTTCTTATTATGAGCTTTCTTCTTTATCCATTTATTGATAGATTTGGAAGAGGATACACCCTTATGGTAAAGGTTGGCAAAGACACCGCACCTGGAGAAGGCCAAGCCCAAGGTTAGCTTCAGAATATCGTTATTATATATTGCTGGTAATAGGTTTTTTGTTTAGTTCGACAACGTCTTTTTTTTTCAATCAGTTGTACACAGTAAATGTGGAAATCATTGGACTTACTATGTAACATAAATTGATTTTTTTACAAATCTGTTTCAGTGTTGCCCACAGAAAACAGTAGTAATGCTGTCCCAGTACCTCCAGGTCAGGTTCCTGTCCAGCCCCTGGTGTACTCAAATCAAATGGTTGAACAAGTCGATGCTGACCGTGTAGGAATGGAGCGTGTGATGCAATTTGTTGGAAGAACCTTTGCCGGAGCCCAGCTTATGGACAGTCATAGTGTAAGTTCCATTCTGTGAGCTGCAAATGTGACATTTATAGAGCCGTTATCGTGTTCCAAGTGTTAAAGGAGCTGAGGAGCTGGAGCGTAACTAATTGGTGTAACTGGTTCTTATTCCAGGGAATTCTTCATTACCAAATAAACACAGAAGGTTTGAGTTGGTCTTACATCTTTGGTCAGCTGGAGAAAAACAGAACCGCTCTGAATATTGTGGACTACAGTGTCAGTCAAACCACACTTGAGCAGGTCTTTAGATTACTTGATGTTTGGTATATTTTGTTTGTGCCTCTTGGTATTTATGTGTTAACTGTTATTGCCTCTTGTTTGTTTGTTTGTTTGCTTGTTTGCTTGTGAGGTTTTGAAGCCTTTCATTGTGAGCGGAAAATCACCAGATTACGTTGGTTACTTTGGATAGAATTTTCTAACTTTCGAACAACCCGAGCCAGATAAACAGGCTAGTGTTTATATGTCGTAAAAACTGTGGGCATAAAAGTGATCAAGCAAGGACTCTCTGTTCATAATATATATCTTTCTTTCTCAGGTGTTTATCAACTTTGCTAAAGAACAGCATGCTGAAGACCGCACTGTAACGAAGAAAAAGCGTTTCTGTTTCAAATGCTGTTGAACAGATCTTCCAACAATGTTTTGATGTTCAGTTACAACATTAGTCAAGGAGTTAACTATCTGGTCACAGAACATCTGACTTTCTCGTCTAAGCCAATGTTACTGCATAGCTGGATACTTACACTTGTTATTATGCTTTATTGGAAATATGAATAGTAATTTGGCCACTTCCGATTTGATCAGTCCTTTACAGTTAATTAATTATTTTTTCTGATCAGTGATTTCGTGTATTTGATTGGATGTGCCATCGTTTAACTGTTTAACAATTAGATTATGAGCTCGAGATTTCTATGAGGTGATAGTTGATGAGGTCGAAGGCCGAATCAACAATGTTTTTTGGGGGGAATTTAAGGAAGTGTAAATGCCTTCCTTTTAGTCTTCTCGGGAATATGATAATCCATGTGTTTACAAATTGCTTTCAAGAGTTCGGAGAAACAAGGAAACGTTTCAATTTTGTCGAGCACATTAAGCCACTGCACTAACGGCTGATAGTGTGCAATGGCTCAGCCAATCAGATTACAGCATTTGTATAAGTATACTAGTAGACTGATCGCGGACAGTCACGACTCGAGTTCTTGTTATAGCCTGGAATATATTATGAGTTAATTTTTTCACCTACTTTAGAGACTGAGTTTCATTAACACCGTGTGCATAAATCCAGACATATATATATCTAATAGCAGGGTAAACTTGTACTTAGAAAATACGATCTAAATAAATAAGTAATGCTTTAATATAACTTAAATTAGAAACAACAGTAAAACACATTACATCAAAGGTGTGAGAACATCACAAGCCTTTTCACGGAACTTTAAAACTTGTTCAAATTAGGTTCCTTCCGAATGTTCGTAGCGATAAGAGAAGTCTCGTAATTCCCAAAATAACAAACGATGGCTGTAACAAATGAGGCGAAGCTGATGTTATCATTATTTGCCAAAAAAAAAGACAAATTGAGTGATCTTGTTCTTATCTAGCAGCAAAATACATCTTACAACATTATGGCGTTAGGGTTAGGGTTAAAACAGTACCTCAAGGTAAGCGATGTAAAAATTCAAAGGAATGACTGTCTTCATTAACATCCAGTCAAATATTAATAAAGTCATCTTGTTTACTTGTTTTTTCCATCTTTTTTGCAGTTGTAGTCTATTTTGTAAAGCGCATTTGATCATTAAATGAAAATTGCGCTATAGAAGTTTAAAATAGAATCAATAAATTGATGAAAGTATTACAACAAGTTGACTTGTTAAAAGAAAAAAAATCACTGGATATGAGATCCAAGCTGAACCAAAGTGATTTAATAGATGAGCTCTTATTACCCAGTTGGAAGTCTTATAATTTATATTTAACACCATTTATTCCTTTTGATCTAGCTACAAATTCTGAATATAATGGTTTTACAAAGGTGAATCATTTAAGTTTACATGTTGTAACAAATGAATAAGAATTCGAATTTGTGATACGTAGGTGACAGATAACTGTGATAAATAGTGCATAACAATTAAAAATAAATAAATCAAATAAAAAATACATCTGATGCTGTATTTGTTGTGTCTTGTAGTTCCTTAATTCGGAAACAGTTTTGCGCAGGGACTAAATGTAGCGAGGGAAAAGAAAAGAGATCTCGACGTACGTGAAATTAATGTTGTAAGCTAAATAAAACTCGCTTACCAGCTTATAAATGTCGACAGGTTTGTTTTAGGATTAAAACTTACTTATTTACTAAAATGCCACAACATTTCCTTTGTAATCGAATCGGAGAATGATCCTGTAGCAATTTCTTGTACCCAGCTCACATCAACACTACAACCATAGAAGCTCGCGCATGACAAGTACGTGGACATGTAATTCCACGCCGGGCTATTGTTTGGGACGTCAAGCTTGGTTTCCTAGTAACGTTCAACATCTCAAAAAAATGTCCCGTTCTTGGTTATGGAAATTTGCTTTTAATGAGTAAAACAGAGTTTTGTAGCGTGAAGGAAAACTAGTTTACATCATTCACGCTTATAGCAACAATAGTATGCGTTATGGAAAGAAGTCACTGACGACAGCGCGATGCCTTTGAGAAGCTTTCGCAGTATCGTCTCAATCCTTCTCATATTGGCTGGGCTCTGGATTTTATTTCTGACAGCAGCGCATCTCATTCTGGACATTGAGCAGGGAAAGAGATACGTTGAAAGGTTGAGTTTGACACAGTCTGATAACACAAGAAAAGAAGCCATCGATGATAAACTGTATTTTGAAAAAACCGAAGGTAAGTAACCGAGATATTGAAATATTCTTTCATAGATGACTTCCTCAAGGCGAAACATAGTCTGCTTCGCTTGGCCACGTGATGTTTATACTCTTTCAAGTTAATCATACTTGGTCTAGTTTCAATCTTTTGAAGAGAGACTCTGTAGTTAATTTCTAGTGTGAGGGGATAACGTCCTCCACAGACTCTCGACTTCTACCTCTGCTTTCTTCAGCCTCCAGTAATAAGTTTGTTACTCAGCGCAAGCTGCCTGTTAATACTCTTTTTCTTTGGCCATTGCAGCTTTATCAGAAATAAAACGCAAACTGCGGTGACAAACATGGAATGCGTTTTATTGCAATGTTTATCACCGCGGTTTGCGTTTTATTTCTTATAAAGCTGCCTGTTAATGCGGGGATCTTCGTGTTATTCTGGACGTTGTATGTTCTATCGAGCCCAGGGCTTTACTCTACTAATCAAAGGTGCATTCGCGATTTCTAACAAAACCCTATTTGTAAAGGTCCACATCAGCTATGTGTTGTCTGTATTTTTTGACGTTTCCAAATTAATGACCAAAATAAACAAAAAATAGGACCTGGTGGTTGGTCAATACATCGGGGTACTTCTTAGTGGAAATTAAAATGTCAGGAGTACTATACCAAGTTAAGCCACTTGAATAACACCTTGGTTCACTTTCCATGTTCTCTGAACGCAACAGGTGATCCTGATACCCTAGAGCAGGTGGATTGTGAAATACCACAGGACAAGTCATACCCAGACTGCAAGAACCGTGTACAGGTCTCTAAATATATATCGCGATCAAATCCTGGATTGTCTGTCTTCTGTCCGTCAATTGATCTTAAGGTTTCTATCACACCTCATTTAGCCATGCATCTTTTTTTCTTTAGATGCTACGAAAAACCTGGAAAACGAATTCGTGTTACAAAGAATACGACGTGGATGGAACAATTTGTTCACTGGTGATATATTTAAGTGAGGTAAAGTTTTGAACTTGACTCTATGCGTGCCTCTATGACTGAAGATCGACTTATTTCAAGCTAAAGACACGGCTACGGCTATCACGTATATACATACACGTCACGGCAAATCATCGTAAATAATAATAATAATAATAATAATAGTAATTGTCTTTCTTTAAGAGTCAAGTTTTATTTAGCGCTCTCACGACCCAGTACATTTGACACTCGTGTCATACGCATTTAACGCTCTCCCAACCCAGTAAAAATTTAAAATCATCGTAAAAACGTATCAGTGAAGCGATAGACGCTTCACTGACACGGACTCGTAACAGTGCATTATATCTGACATATTATTGATATGTGTTTAGGTGGAATCATGGTGTCCACAATTTCCCTGGAGAAAATATATGAAAAAGAAAGAACGAAGACGTGAGAAGGTACATCTCTGGGCTCAGAATTTTCACTTCACTTCACTTTTCTTCACAGTTTAGCTTTGATATGACCATTAGATATTTAAGCGAAACATTCACCTTGCTACTGAGGTTTTGTTCAACAACAAAGACTATTCAGGCTCATAGGACGACGTTTCTTGTTTACAAAATATCCCTTGAGTAAAAAGGAAAATAATCTTAATATATCTCTTGGCACAATTGTAGCTCTGACGAAACAGATGTATTAACTCGACGGTAGGTCACGTGTTACTTTCATAAAATGTTTCAAGCAACGATCCCAGGTCTCTAGACCGCGCCCAAAGGATCGAATCGATTAAACTCTCTTTACTTTTGAGTTCGCTTTTCTTTGCTTGTGAGCACATTTGCATCAGTAGAGATGGTGATTAAGCTCAGATTTTCTCAATCGTCTTTCACCCTAGAGAGGGCCATCTCTGACTTACAGGCAAAGTGCAGAGCTATGAAACAACACGTGAAGAATTTGTGAAAGTGTTTTCCTCCTCTTGAAGATCCTACTGGTACAGACAACTGTAACTCGTATTATGTCATTGATTAATTGTCATTGTTTCTTGTTGCAGGCAGTAATGGAAGAAAACCCGGATCATTTAGTTTCCATGTTAACTTCCATACCTGGATCTCAGCCAATTAGATCACGGATATTAGATATGTGGCCTTATTGGAAAGATGGCCTTCGTTTTATGCAGAAGAATAAAGGAAATATCGACACTCGAAACAAAAAGAAGGTTTCTGCTGTAATGCCTGTATTTGTTCTATTTTCGACTTGATAATTGGTGATATGAGGTATTATTGCAAATAGGTTGTCAAGATTAGTTTCTGGCTGAAAAACAATTATTTGTTGCAGATTTTAGTTTTTATTGGTGAGCTAATGGACTCTACTGCAGACGTGTCTCATCTCACAGATGACCTGCTTCAGTGGAGTGACCTACTAGCCTCGCTATGTGTCCTGGGTCATGACGTCACTATCAAGGCAAACCGAGTCGAACTACTAAGGTACTAAAGGCAATGTGCACATTTCCTATGCCTTTAGAGCGAGGAAATTTTGTCATTTATTGCTGCGTCTTAGACAAGTGTTGTCCACCTTTCCGCACTGAATTACAGTTGGAAAGAAGTGTAAATATTCTCACGTGACAATTGCAGCGTTTTCTATTAGATTCTATTAGATTCTATTTGATTTCTACCACCGATCTCAAAATGTCCATCTATTGTGGCCGCCAGTTTTATTTCTCCTTTATCACTTTATGTAGTTTAATAATGGAAGGAAGCCAGTTTACGCACCGTGGCTGTGACAAGGGAGACTCAGGCTTTGATTTGATATACATCGACATAACAGGTCTACAACAACTGGTCATGTTAGCACCCGACCCAGGAGCACGCTCACTTATATGGGCTAAGTACAGGTAACTATGGTAACACATGCGGTGTATTACCAGAACTCTCCATTTTCTTCTTTAAATTGAGGACTGACCCGGGAATTACATGGGTAAACAAGGGAAATTTCACCGACTTGGCATTCCTGTTGTAACAAATTTAAGGATAAGGGGCCCTGTCGGGAAATCATCATAACTGAGTGAACAGAAATTTTCCGAAACTTGTTTTCCCGTTCTAAATAAATACCTTTCATCGTCAGAGACGGGCCCCCTCTCCACAAACCCTTTAATACATTCCTTCTATAGGATAGAGAGGTAATGCGGTGATATCTTGTTGAATTTTATTTCAGTTGTCGCCTTCGAGTTGTGACTCCGTTTGGAATGGACGCCCAGTTTAATTATAGAGATTACAAAGGACCAGCCATGGGAACGCGCTCTCAACAAGGAAACTGGAACCTAAAACTCAAGCAGTTCTTGTCCAAATATCGTGAGTGTTTGGCTAACTTACTGGTACCAGGCTTTCCCTTCCAGTCCGGCAGAAGGAATACCCTGATGCAAGTCTGCCTAGTGGATATGACGACTTTGCACTGACCTTCAAAGATCTTTGTTTTTTGTCTGATTTACTGCGAAACAGATCTAAGAATTCTTATCCTCAGCTTATTAACCGCACTGCCTATCATCTCTTGACAAGAATTGTCTGGTCTTTTTGTCTTTTTACAGACTTCGGGTTTTGATTTATTTACTGCCTCGTGTATGGCTAACCCATCAGATTTATCATGTTACATACTCATTCTGAGAAGTTGTAAGAAGAATAATGCATTTTTAAATATGTGAGAAAACAAACGTGACGACTGCATTTTTTATTGTTACATTTCTTTTTCAAACTCTAACAGCGCTGTCAGTGGACAACTCGTTCCTTGGTTTCGCTTTGAAAAGTTCACAGAACGAAACAACACTACAGAAAACGTCAATGGCCTTTTTACATGGAAAGCCGTCGGGATTCAAAGTGAGTGAGCCTATCCAAAATAGAACACGTGAAACTGACATTTTTAAAGGATGATATAATGTCTGTTGCGTTTTGTAGTAATGTTATGAGTAATTGTGTGATGTCTTTACACTCTAAAGACGTTGAAACCATCGAAACCATTGTTTTATTTAAGTCTTACTTTTTTTTTAATTAGCATTCTAGATTTACGTTCTTTAGGTGTGACCTGAGCTAAGCTCTAGCGCTATCAACTTTTTCACTGCTTCTACATTTAATTGGTGGAACAAAGTCAATTGTACTGGAAGACGGAGATGGAATACGAGTAATTCCGTGCATATCAACTTTTAAAATGTTTTCTTTCTTTTAATATAGGCCCACAAAAAATTTATTAAGGCGATTTACAAACAAGTGAGAATACACACTGCCTTGGTAGGTACTCGCTACATTCCATTAGTCATATCCGTTTTTTATTATCTTTCTCTTCAAGTAAAAGAAAAGATATCTCTATTACGTGTAATTGTCTAGAACACTTTCGGAGTACCCTCTCCTGGTTAGACGTGGTTGCTTAAATGTTTGTGATATGGACAACTTTGTCAAGACAGTTTGCTGAAATCCATGTTAGTCAGAAGAACTTTTCTTCGTCCAACTAGAAACTAAAATCTGAAACATCTTAATTACGAATGTGTAAAGATAGCTAGGATTGTAAATCTGACTACTTTTCATACCTGTTACTGATAAAAGTTCACTTGTCCCATAGGAACTTGTTTGTTTGTTAGGAAGTCATGAACTTGATGTGAATGCATATCTGATTTAGTCAACAGGAGAAGTGAAGAAATACTTGCCTTTTATTGTCAACCATGAAAATTTAAATTTGACTGGTATTAGAAGTCTGCTCAGAAAATCAAAGGTATGCTTGAGATTATTTATTCCTAGCTATTTCTTAACCCACCTAGAGCTGATAATTGCTTAAGTTTAGTGATTTAGATGCCATTTGTGTTGTACGAAGTTAGCAATCAGAAATGAACATATCAAAGTTTTAGTGACAAGCATCCTAAAAACAGTTATGTACATTTCAATACGTCAGGTACTCTTTCCTTTGTTTTCTAAATCGACAGCGGGTTTAAGTTATTTATAGGTTTGGGATTACCTTACGAAGACCATCTAGCACTAGAAGCTATTGCACAAGGAAATATCTTCATGAATCCGAAAGTAAGAACTGCTTAGATTTTGGTCTCATTCTATCATATTTTAGCTTAACTGCAATCAAAAAGGACCTCGGATTTTTTTTCCGAGTAGCCAGTGCCACTGTGTGATAAATGTTTTTCCGTCTTGACATTATTAGTTTATCTCAGAGACGACAAGTAACATAAAATATTTAACGATTGTTTGGCTTTTATTGTTTACTTGTATGTCGACTATTTTTATCAGAGCTAATAGCGGAATAAAATCATCGCAGAATTGTTCTTAGAGTATGTCAGATGAATTCTCTGTAACATTAGGGAAGATTAATTCAAACTTTGTAGCTTGGCTGTGGAGTTATTTTTCTCAGTTATAACTTGTAGTACTGTTTTTTCTTCAGTTTTCTCATCACAAAAATCGTCTCAATGATCCAATTCTGAAAGATCTGCCATCGTCAAGAAACGTAAGTAATAAAATGCAGTCAAGAGAGAAAAGAAAGCAAGAATGCATAAAACTCACTTTTTACATGAAAAACACAACTTAGTCAAGTTCATATTTGTGGCTAACTCCACTAAAACCAGAATTACGTTATTTTGTGAAGAAAGAAAGTTCTGGGGCAAGCATAATAAAATATTTAGTGCTGTTTTCGACTAGCACATGAGCTACCCAAACAGTTTACAATTATTTGCTAAGCTTTTAGAAGAACGTGTTTATGGTTAACGAGTTCCCGTTAAGTGACTTTCAACACCCCAACCTCATGCAGTCTCAAACAATTATTAATTAATTAAAAATTAAAACGTCAGACTCGGCAGACATGAGTCTTTACAATCAAATCCTCAATGAAAGCAAGATGAATATAATTCAACATCTAAGCACGTAATTTGAAATCTATAATTTAAAATCTCAGTTTAACGATATATTACAAGACAAGTGGCATACTGACTTACAATCTTTCATTCGTTAAAACCAACGGTCTTGTCAGAATGTGAAGAGTTAAATAAGAGTATTTTTGTATTGAGAACATTTTTCATTTTTCAGTTAAGCTCGCAGCATCCTTATGCAGAGACATTTATTGGAGAGCCTTTAGTTTATACAGTGAACATCTGGAACAAGACAGAGGTGAAAATATCAATAAAAAACATCCTAAGCAAACAGGTAAGAAAACACTATTTTTAAAAGTCCTCCCAGGACCAAGCACCTTGTTGTCTTTACTCCATCTGTTGAACACTTTATTCTTACAGGCAACTGTTTTTATTTAAGGTAAAACCATTTGTTCCTTTCGAGTTTTCCTGCGAAGGAATGTTAGAAAGATTAAACGCTTACATCGAAAATCAGGTAAGAAAAACAACTTATCCAAACCGGACTCGCCCCAGTCCCTACTTATCAATAGTACAGGAATGAAAGACTGGGGAGATATTTGAAAAAAATAGCGTGGGTTGTGGGAAAAATGAATTTTCCATCAACCTTCCTGTGATCCTATGCGAGAAGATATAACTTTACACCGTGAACTAAAGGTCATGCTAAGGTAAATCCGTCTGTTCTATTCATGCCCATCATGCATCATGCGTTGGCGAACTATGGCTCGATTAACCAATTTTGGTAAGGTGTTCGCTTAACTGCCGAATTAATGACCCTCCAAAATAAGGGACCTTAAAATAGTAGCGGGAAATAAGATTTCTCTACTGTCCGAGATGCTGTTTGAATTTCTGTTTCTTGCCGTATTTTTTTGCACAAACAGGCTTTGTGATGTTAAGTCTCACATTTCGTTCGCCAGCGTATGGATGACCTCACATTTACTAAAAAGTCACGAACCTCCGAAAATAACGTTAAGAAAGAGCTGCTTAATCTGTAACGGGATGAACTGTGCGCTATGCTTTGTTTCTTTTCTTTCGAATTCGAGCCCTGTATGGTTTCTAAGTTTAAAATTTTCTAACAATACTAAATCTAAAACTAAAAGGTTGACGTTATATTTTCACTGACAGGATTTTTGTGACAAATCTTACCACTGGCCTCTTCAAAAAGGCGACTTACAAATAGCCATGTCACGTCCTGGAAAATCGTGTACTGACACATGTTTTAACGAAGGTACCATGTTCTTATCATTGCATGTATTATATATATTACCGTCAGACGGACTCTTCTTGTAGGCGACATTAGGGATTCATTTGGAGCATGCGAAAAGGCAACAGGTTCGCATAGCTTTTCCGGATTTCCAAATAATATTGTAGCATTTTTTGAACTAGTAGGCTTCTCTGTTCATCCATCCATTTACAGTAGAACGCTTGAGGTTGCTACCTCAGCACGTATGCACAACCGAGAGTGATGCAGCTTCTAGATCTGATTCCAGAGTGTTTAACCACGCTCCTTTCATTACTTTGTCTTCCTAGGTCTGACATGTGAATCAGAGTATTTTTATCTTTTAAATTCCAGGTAATTTTTATTTAAGTCTTTATAACCATACACTTTTGTCGTATTGGAACTCGTATTATAATTAACACTTGTTCAAAGGGAGCTGCTGCCTGTGGACCACCAGTCGCAGTTTGATTACTTAAGACTAGTGCCTTAAATAATTATGAATCAATCCCTCGTCGCACCAAGCCACCTCGTTATCATTTCTCCATTGTTCTGATTTGCTTCTAATTGCTGAAAGAAACTAAGTCAGCCAATCCTCTTCTTGGCCAGTCCAAGAGAGTAAGTCTGCCAGTCAGTCAGTCAGTCATCCGGTAGGTCATGCTGTCAGTTCGTCAGTCAGTCAGTCAGTCAGTCAGTTAGTCAGTCAGTCAGTCAGTCAGTCAGTTAGTTAGTCAGTCAGTCAGTCAGTCAGTCAGTCAGTTAGTCAGTCAGTCAGTTAGTCAGTCAGTCAGTCAGTCAGTCAGTTAGTCAGTCAGTCAGTCAGTCAGTCACTTAGTCAGTCAGTCAGTCAGTCAGTCAGTTAGTCAGTCAGTCAGTCAGTCAGTTAGTCAACCTTAGTCTGCAATCCAATTATCAGTCATTTAGTCAGCGATCTAACATAGGCAGTCAGTCAGTCACAAGTTGGCCACCCAGTAAGTTGGTAAAGCAGGCAGCCAGCCAGTCAGTTAGCAGTCACCCAGTCAACCTGTGAGTCTGTCAATCAATGAGTCAGTCAGCCATTTAGTCAGTCAGCCAGTGAGCCAGTCGGCCAGCCTTTTAAGGAGTGTTAAATTAAGGTGTTGAATTCCTAGTTAACCCCTACACAATTAGCATCACAAGTATCATTTTCGAATAAGAGAGCCACCATTTTGTTTTATCTTTTCAGTAACGTTACCAGCTGTGTAGAAGTAACATCTGAGGAAAGTACTTTGGCTCCAGCAATGGAGGAAGTTACCTCAAAATGTGTGTTTCAGAAACAGCCTCTTTTATTCAGTTGTGCTGCTTATCATCCTTCCTACAAGAGATTCTGTCCGTGCAGACGCCACAGAAAGGGACAAATAGCCCTTTGTAAACACTGTTTTTAAAAACGATAAACTTTTATTTGTAAAGATTTTCTTTTAAGAGCGCGTTAGTTAATTGTCAGAGAAAACAGGACAGGATCAAAACATCTAGGTGGACCGTTTACCTTCATCTTTTTACAATATAAAAGCTATCCGAAAGGATTAACAACCATGACATTTGCCTAGGATGGCAAACGTCATGGTGTTTCCTTGCTGTGTCCCTTTCCACGCTAATAACAGGAGGAAAACTGACCCAAGTATGCACGCACTGCTTGGCGATTTTTCTGATCCGAAAGATCAGTTAACGTTTTCAAAAGAAAGACCTCTCCTATACCTCAGTCAATTAATGAGGGAACAAATATTATCACACAAAAATAAGGGTTTCTGGAAGTTTTAGGAAGTATCTTTAAGGCCCACCCAAAGTTCCCGGAAATTTGGGCCATTTTAGATCGCTTAAGAGGCCAAAAAGGTTTCGAAGAAAAACTAACGCCTACCTCCGCAAATGTCATGGTTGTTTATATTTTCGAATAGCTTTTATACTGCACGTTAATTAAAAGGTGAGAGTAAGCAGCCGATCTCGATCTTTTGGTCCTGCCCAGTTTTCTCTGACAATATTCGGGTGACAAACTAATCTAAATGTTAAGCCACTTTGATTTATATCACGTGACGGATTTCACATAGACAAAAATTCTGAAACAATAATTCGACACACAAACCCTATAGAACTGGACACGAAATGCAGTAGGTCGTAGCTTTGGTCGAAATTTGTTGTTGTGCTAGGATATAAAGGTAACACAACCCAGTCCAAAAGATGTTAACGGTAGTGGCGTGTATTTCTTTCGACTGATCGACTGTTTGCGCTAAATCGGAGTACCCAACTTCTTTTATTGGCCAGTTTATTTTTGCACCAAACTTCAGGCTCCAGTTTAGACTGAATAAAGGGTAATTTTCTAAAGAAACTGTGGTGCTGCGTCGGTGGGGAGTATTGTAAGATAATTTGGTTTTATCAACTGGGTTGATAATGTGAATTGGCCACTGACGTTTCGAGCGTTAGCCCTTCGTTTGATCCAACGAAACGAAACGTCAGCTTTCGAATCTCGAATCTGGCTAATTCGCATAAAACCAATTTATCTAATTCAGACTGCCCGGAATAAAAGAGCCCGCGCTCAAAACCGCAGCAAGATCTGATAAGAAGACAAGTTGCCGGGAAACACAAGAGCAATATTTTTGTAGCCCTTGATTATTTTGGTCAATCCTCGTAGCTTTAGTCTAATTTCCATCTTCCGTCTTCCTGCTGTTTTCGACGCTGGAATAAAGATGGCCAAATGCACGCAAGCAACAGTCGGCTAATAACACAACATTGGCGCTTTATTTCAGTCTGAGATGTACGATTAAGAGGTACGATGAAGCTAACTATATCCCGTCAAGAAGTAACTAATTTGCTAGAAAAGAAAAGAAAATCACGGAACCCCATATGAAATGTAATATGTAAAAGTGTTATTCTGGAGTATTGATAACCCGTCATTTAAAGAGACTTGACAAACACTGCACTGATCAAATTTTTCTTTCTAAAGTGGCCTGGGGTGACCAAGCACATGAGACAAAGAAAGCGCATATTAAACTGTTTAAACTTTTCTTTGCTGTGATAACTACAGTTGGCACTAGAGATGTTAATCATTTTTGGCACTGAGTTACAGCGATGTAATTCGACAGAACAACCCTGAGGTGGTCAAATATATTTTGAGGTCTTGCCAAATTTATTTTTACAATAATCAGTCTTACCTTACGTTTTGCTCTTGTGAGTAAAATACGTATTAATAATGTATGTAATTAAACCATTTCTTAAATTAGGTCCAGAGCTATTATGTCTTCGTATTCCGGTTTGTTAAACTGAAACCTGGGATGTTATATATAGTTAGTTCTCACAGTCGATATGAAGCAGTGGTTCTCCGCCCTAAAATATTCGTGCCCTTAATTTTCATGCACCAACGCCTTTTTGTCAATTTTCTGTTCCAATTGACGCTACGAATTTCAATCTCTGTGCCCCGTGTACACTGACATTCAAAATTTCTTTTTCAATAGATCTAGATTGATTTTTTTCATTTGCATACACCTGTCCAACACCTACTTACTCTCTCATTGTTTCTGTGATTATATCAAACAACATTCTAGTTATTTCCTTCGCATGCTTTGAAACTTTGCAGCAATCATTCAGTGTTATTAGTCAAAAAATTCTACTAATTTTTGGTTTAAAAACGCGAGCCTCGCTACTTTTAAGCTTTAAAATGGTGCTATCGCACTAAAAAACTGAGTGACGATACGGCCCGATGCGGCGGCTGTCTTTGCATGTCTACTTTACTTAATTTCCAAGAGCCTTTATATTAATAAACATAAGGCAACTTTATGAGTTTGGCTCGCTTAGCAGGTAATTCCTTTTAAAATTCAAAACAATTCCTGTTTACACAGAATTAGTGCTATTCTGTAATTACCTTTTTCCGCAGTTTCAAAATCCGTCGCCATGTTACAAACTAAGGATTACATTAATGGCACGAAAATAAATTATGCAACGTAAAATTTAGAAACAAACAGAGCTTTAATACAAGTGAATATTACCGCGAGTCTTAAGCTCAGCTGACCGAGAAAACTTCGAACAAGTAAACATTTCCTAAGTGCAATCATTCCCAACGTCAATTTAGAGAACATATATCACCATTTATCAAGTACTTCACTCGCAGCAATGCGGTTTTCTCAGTTTTTTTCTCAAAACCAAGTCTACACAGCATGCTATTCAACAATTTTTGTGATCACGAACGGATCATGAAACGCTGAAGCTTGCGAGGCGTCAGTCTCGTAAGTCAATGATCGTGCGACGAGCTAAAAAGGAAAAATGCTTGATTTTTCAGAGTTATTACTCCAAGTAACAGTTTAGAGGTAATAAATTAATTTAGTTTATAGAACTGCTTGTTTTCTTTCGTTTGTCAGTGAAGAGTTTTAAACTCTTGCACGCGCTCTAATTTCCTGATTCTTATGGGTATTATCTGCTCCCGGGGTTTGGAATCTCATCTCCAGTACACCAAAAAATATTGCGCAGTCCCTTCAGAATATGAAATAACAGTGAACGGCGACAGGCCAAATATTCCTACTTATGCCCCGCCCTTGCCGCATAAAAATTCACTTTCAATGTCAATTGATGGGGGAGAGCTTGCCGACTCTCGCTTGTGATTCCGTTCGCTGGTTTACGTTTCAGTCTATTTGTGAATTGGGGAATGATTGACTGGGCGGCTTATCCGGACTGACCATTCGTCTGACCTTCCTTGTAATGACCGACCCAACAGCAGGGGCCCGAGCCGTAAAATCAAATGCTGCTTTCCAGTTCGCCTGTTCTGTTTATAGCCAAAGTGAGTTGTACGTCCACTTACTCAGGGATATTTTAACACTCGGGGTATTTTTCAGTTCTATCTGATTTTACTACAAATAATTACATGAATTGGCCACCAGTGCAATCAATTTGGAGGAAACAAAGACCTGTGCTTCACTTTTTTTGAATGGTTTAATCAACACCATCGTTAATTATCAAGTCTTCAATAAACTGTTTTGAGAGGGATAATTTTCTTTGCTTACATTTATTTTTCTAAATGGTGAAAACATATCTTATTACAGTTCGAATGCAAGCGATTCGAGAAAAGAAAAACAATCACTGGAAAAACCCGTAAAAGGATTATTAGACAGCGTGGTAGACAATGCACGTGTTTCACAACACCTGGCCCAGTAACAGCTGTTGTTTTGCCAGAAATAATTGTGTTATTTTGGGGATACATGGATCACCGCCGTATAGTAGATATTTCAACTGCGTAAGTCAACCGTGAATAATGTTGAGCTATCTCAGAACGCTCCATCACCTTCTCCACTTAAAATTGGGAAGGAACAAAAAACTAAAGCAATATTGTCCAATAATTTCGCTGGATCCCACGCCGGCATTGTTATGATTATTTCGCTGTGTTTATTGAATATACTACTCTGTATTTTGGGATTTAAATGAATTGTCGCTCGCGCTGATGGTACAGCTTGACTATGGAGCGACTGTCAAATATTGATGTTCCATTTACTCTTAATCTTAATGTGTGCGTTCCTGTTTAGTTGATCAGAACTGAGTTTATAAGTAATGAAGTGTCAGGTTTATCAACAAACGTGTGTAAAATCAACCGATTTGTACTAAGAAAAGGGGTGAGGCCGCTCTTTTCAAATCATCCTGGTCACGTACCGTAAATTGAACACTCGGATAACGTCTAGGAAGTTACGCAACCAATTTTTATCTTCTCTCCTCTTCTTTCGAAACACGTTTCCTTTGTGTGGGAGATTTCGTTCAAATAATTTGTCAGGACGCTCACTTGAATGAAATATGTAGATTACACCAAGTTCCCAGAGACACCAGGTGAGTGTTCTGACCCTTCCAGGTCGAGATCCATATACAGTATTTCGGGAATTAAAACTACTAATTTGTTCACTTTAAGAGTTAAAGAGACTGATATTCTGCTTTCTACAAATGCTACTGAAACAACCATCGTTGTTGAGGGGAGCATATTTTCGTTCAAACGTATCGCGTAATCTCTTGGCAATGTTCATGTTTGTGTTTTACTGTTTTGTTCGGTTGGCTGGTTTCATCATGATTGGTCAGCCATGCTCCCGTGTGAACAAACGGCTCAATGACTTCGCAGGTCCACATTTCATCTTAAATGAACCATGAATGTTGATCTGTACGGAGCAATTCTAACCTAGGTATCAGTTATCGAATTTGCTTATTTATTACAACGTTTATCAAAGCATATTCGGACTCTAGTAACACTGGACTTTCGAGCTGCGTGTTGAACTTTTTGAACTTAACCATTCCTAGGGAACTAGAGCTTGATTCGGCCTCGCTCTTAGATTGTTGTACCCTGCAGGCAGTTGTCTTCACTTATGAGACAAAGAGATAATATTAGATCTTTGTTGGCTGTTCGGACGAACAGGCGGAGTTTAATTAGCAGCTTTCTGTCTAGGTTGTGGTTTTTGTTTATCATGGATGACAAATCATTAAGATCAACGTCGGATCTTGAAAGAAAAAATTGTTTCAAAAAAGTTGTTCGCTTTGATCTTTCTATGTACTTGCCGAAGTTTTCATCTTTTTAAAACTCGAACGACTCGTCAAAAATATAGAAAATCTTTCGTGTGTGTGCTCTCTGATATTAGACATCTGAGAAATTTATTCACATAACCTTACTTAATTGAGCGAGACCTTCCTGTGTCATGGAACGAACTTTTAATGCATGAATTGCCATTTGCAAAACAAGGTTTGGTGAAAATAAAATACGGCGAATTAAAATTATATATATTTTTAGTGCGTGTCGTCGCTTCAACAGGATAGCATATTGCGCTTTCCAGTTTTTTTCTCCCGGTGATTAAAATTTTCGTGTTCGAGGTGTAAATTTAGTTTTAAAAAAACACCTTTTATTGCTTTTCGTGCCAGAATTTAAAATTAAACGCTATTAGCGCAGGCAAAACAATATTTCAATTCACCAATGACAAAAGGTTTATTAACATCGTGGGAGTCTTTGTTGGGACAGTTCCTTGTATGATAATAAATTTTCAATTGTCTCTTTCTTCGAAAAAACGGTGATGTTTTCCCTAAGCGAATGAAAACGAAGAGGAATATTGATAAGGCGTTTGAACACATCACGTCTAAACAGTATTTGGTGAGTTTTTTGTTTAATGTGTTAATTTTAGTAATGGCCAAGTAAACCAGTTTCCCATTAAGGCATTGCCCAAGTACACAAACATTAAATCATCGACTGACATGTTTGGTCAAATTCCGCGCCAACCGAGTCACTGGACAAACATAGACACAATCACTACTTTCACGGGAGGGTACGCACGACAACGTTTATTCGACGGCGAATTGAATCGCAGCTCTCGAAAGTCCCACAAAATGTTTTGCCAATAAATATCAAGAAAAGTTTTTACTTAACGCAGTCTCAAACTAAGCGGATCATTTATCAAGATGCCTCTAAGATACCTCAGGAGATGGCCTTCACCCCCCCTCCCATGACGGTTTGAAGTGTGTTACATGTTTCAGGCCCCACGCGGTTGTCACAGACTTCAGCGCGTGTTGCAAGGGGAAAACAGTAAAGTGAATAATTTCCGTTTCGCTGCAGGAATCAGCGTTGGTCTCTAGGAGCTACTATCGATTGTATGCGATATGGAGGTTCTTTCCCCACAAAGCCAATGTTCTGACGGTAAGTGATTCATATATTTTCTTGTTCGCTAAACTAATGGAGACTACGGCCGATTCTTTGAAGACGGAGGCGAGCGCGCGAGACGTTCAGAGCATTCGTATTGTTGGCCGGCAGGCTTCATTTAAGAATTTAAAACAGGTTTCGATGGATATTTCGTGGCAGCTTTACCGCTGATTTCAGTTGATATCTATTTCTTGTGAGTTCATCTCAGTTCGATTTTGTGGCAGGTTTCGCCACAAAAGTAGCACGGTGCTTAACTGTAACACCACGAGTGTTTTAAAAGCCGGAGCAAAGCGGTTTCTTGGCCGTGAATTATTCATCCAAACTTCATGGATCTGCTTAAGGTTCATTACGGATCCAATTCTTGTCTAAGTGTCTAATCTTACGGACTTGTCCTCGATTTTTCATGGTGTGAAGACTTGGTTTGTGTTGTGTGTCGAGGTTAATCTATAATTACACCTTCGTTTTCGTAACGGGAAATTTTTCCTCTTGGAATGCCACCGACGTCAGATCTATTTTCCGCTGCCCACAGAAAATACACGAAACTCTGTATTGCGATAGCAGATAATAATTTGTTTTAGCAGAGACCCGTAAACAAAACCATTTTAAAGAATAAAACATCTCCATAATATATTAGATGAAGTTTGAGTTATCTGATCTGCTGAAATTTAAGCGATAGTAATTTGTGCGAAGCGAAATTTCATTTTATGTGTTATTCGTTGTTTGGTCTCAGTTTTATCAATGCAAACAGGTCAGGGAAAGTTTATGTAACTGGCTTGTGGGCAAATATAATTTCTCTGTTTTCAAAACTGAATGTTTGTTTTCATTCGTGAAGAAGTTTTTTCTAGGTTATAAATGCGTGATGATTGATGGTAATTTATAATTCGTCGTCCAACGAACGAAGCCTTTACTTGGCTTCGCTACGGGTGTTCCATAGCACTAACTTGGCAACAGTTTTAGATCGTTCGTTCTTGGTTCTGTTTGTACTGTTCAATGAAATAAATCGTTCCTCTTCTGTCTGACATATGGTGTTAACCGTCTGGGCGTGTTAGCTTAACTCTCAAGGGATGACAGGAACACGTTTGTTCACGAAGGTCAACATATTGCCCATTAACTTTCAGAAATGCGTTGGTATTGTTTCGTCTGAGTCACACTACACTTGCAGATGGTAAATTATGCAAGGCCTCGCTTTTGTTTCCCAAAATTGTTTACTGTGTTTAAAGCTAGAGTATCACTGTACATTAACGTAGACCAAACTTGATGCCAAAGGATTGAATCGCCAACCCAAACAAATTACAAATTCGCCAAAACTTCCGTCAAACGTTAGTTGACATGTCAATAGCATGGATTTACGAACCTGGAGTATTTTTATTTTATTGAGAGTTACACTGGATAATGTGGAAAGTGCTAATAGATTCGATTTCTTTTGAACTGCAGGGGCAAAATTCCCACCTGTTACCGCAGGAAAAAAGGATTCTGCAAAATCGTGATATATTCCAAATTGATGATGTGCATAAATGTTTTAGTTGAATGTTTTTAAAGGCAACAATAGATTAGTTAGATTAGATCTGGTTATGATTTTGATGTAAGATCCATTCAAAACGTTTGAATTTGTTTCAGTGTAATGTTTTTCTTCTCACACAGAGAGAATGGAAGCTCCCTACTCAATTTCATCATTAATGCAATTGTTTCCTTTACCAAATTGGTTTATATGGTCACACAGTGATTTTATATGAAGTTTGCTATGGTATATGCCTCTACAGACATACATTGGATTGTTATAACAACTTGTAATTTCCCATAGGCCAATAATGTTACTGGTACAAATTTATAGTGTAAAAATAATTGTTTTTGTTAGCTACGCATTAAGCTAATTATTTTATCTGCTACAGAATTCAATAACCTGTTTATCAGGAGAAATCTGCATGGAATGTATTGTCCTTGGTGGTTGAAACAATGGTCATATTTTGAAGAAAGTTGTATACATCTTTTATGATGTGTGAAAAGTAATGGTTCCTTTACCCTGTGGATGATTTAAGTCACACACTCATTAGATGTATTGCTCTGTATAGACTAATTTTTCAAAATTGTTTTTTTGTTTTGCATCGAGTTGACGAGGCTGAGAAACATTTTGTCTTTTTGTCTTTTTTTTTTTTTGGCAGCCATTTTGAGTTTATTCCAAATAACTAGTAGTAATCAAGGATTATGAGAGTGCGTTCGACTCCGTCACTTAAATATATATACCTTAGATAATTTCACTTGATGAATTTCAACCTCTGTCTATTGCTAAAATAAACATTTTACAAACAGATATGCATAGCCGGTAAAAGTTTATGCGAGTGGAGAGGTCCCCTGTGTAAACAACTGTTTGTTGATGCGTTGCGTGACGGTAGCCTTCAAATTTCGTGGTTAATATTCTTACAGCGCAAAACTACTTAAAGGTATATATTTTTTACGGACATTATTCTAAGCTGGAAGCACAAATATAAGAAAACATTTGCAATCGCGTGCTCGTTTATCCTCAGCAAACTCTTTGCTACTGATTTGAGTATTTCCTGATATTGCCTTCGGATTACTTTTCCACCGATTCACAATATTCGACCGGATGAAGACAGTTTATCGTCGTGAGAGGAATCAACAAATGGGCTAAACCACAGAATACAGGGCCACTTATTTACATCTTATTGAATCACAATAGTGCCTATTGGTCGAAAGTGGCCCTCGTGAAAATAACAGTCCACAGCACAGCCAAATTTACGAAACACGTCGAGACAGCTAGCGAAGCGCGAGCATCAGAAGCACATGGCATGGAGATGACGTCATTAGCCCCTGAAAAATTTTCTGGGGGGGCCAAATTGATAACCATAGAAAGCCCAAAAATCTCAACTTTTTCCAGATTAGGAAGCATTCCCCTTCGTTGAACGCAAATATCCCAGGAAAAAATCCCTCTGGAATAGTGACGATTAAAGAAATGTGAAAATGTTCTTTCCAAGAAAGTGACTATTGTTTCCTGTGATTGCGCATACTTCGGTTAACCCTCCAAAATAGAAACACAACACAAAGGGAAGGCAGGGACTTCATTCTGTTATTTTGTTCTCTCAGATCGCTATTACCTGTATATCTGAGTCCGGATGGTAAAATGAGGATTATTTAAGGTGGATGACAAAACATGGATAGAAAAATGTGGATGAAAAATGTGGATGGAAAATTGTGCATGGAAAAATGTGGATGGCAAAATGAGTATGACGAAATGCGGATGGAAAATTGTAAATGACATGTATTTTGATGATAATTAACTTATGATTTCTTATGACAGTCCCAGTTGTGAATGAACCAGGTCATCTTATTAAATTTAGGCCGGAAGAAGTCCGATACTTTTTATTCTGTGACAAAACAAATAAAAATTTTTTTACTCTGGCAGATTCAAAAGAAAAAAAAAATGGAACAGTCTTGATCAAATTTTGACCGACTAAACTACCCTTTTATCGTCAGACCCTGTTTTTCTTTCACTGCATTAAAGGACTTTCGTTCTCTATTCCTAAACAAATTTTCAGTACAGAAAACAGGGGTTGTCAAATTGAATGAAACACCACTACATGTACAGTGACTGATCATGTCCCACTGTACCCTAGTTTAGCAGGAGCATGAAGCATTTGCATACCCACAAAGGCTGATGACTCTAGCACAAGGGGAAGAGCATGTATGATGGAGTTTATGTAGTGCTGATTTCTTGAACAAAGATACGGATACTGACTTTGAAATTGGCAGTTTTATTTCCTCATTTTCCCTCCACATATTGGTTTTACATTTTTACACCTCCTTTTTATCTTTAGCATTTTTCTACCTGTGATATGCGTATGTGTTTTATAAAGACCCCAAACATTTGTGGTAGGAAAACTGTATTTGAACCGCAGATATGAAAAAGCTATTTATTTTAAAAGCTATGAAACTGATTTTTGATCATGTGGACAAGAGAAACATTTGGTTATATTTTAGAGGTTTTAAAGTATTTCAAAGTGATCACATTCAGATAAACATAACATGAGAATTTGTGCCATATATTCAATTTGTATAATATTTTAATCAGGTTAAATTACAACTGAAAATTAATTCCACAACACTTGCAGATAACAAACAGTGAGTAATATATTATAACATAAGACCCCAAATTTGAGTAGTTTTAAATATCGAGCTTCACAATCCTTCACAATGCCACCGCAAAATGTGTAAATTACTATATAGGAATATTTGAGCTTAATGTAGACATGTTTACAATTCGACGTGACATTTGAGCTGATGCGTTGTAAGTGATACTGACAATTATTAATCAGAAATGGAATAAAAACGAAACTGGTAACAATTCTCTTATACATAGTATTGTGAGGCAGTATATATGTTTCATATTCGGTGACAAATTTCCAGTCAAAATATTTTTCATTGTAATAGAAATGTGTCAGACATGCTTTTACCTGTCAAAACCTCAATCTACCAGACAATTGTCCAATGACCGACTGTTATTTGTGGGTTTGCTTGTCAGGTATAGTTTCAATCTTTAACTTGCACTCTACCTTCTGTACTATTTCCCTCCATTTTGCTTACTGCCTCACCAGGATTTAGATCTCGAGCACATGTACATGATTTTAATATACCTGGTATACAACTGTGGTACTGAGTCACTGTTAAATATTTTAATAAGCAATAGAGGAATTCAAGACAGTTATGCAAACAAGAGACAGTCAAGGGTTTGAATAATTATTAAGAATTCCCTCAATCTCCCAAGCATTCAGATGAGGCTATGTAACAATGGAAAATGTCCTTTATTGCTTTTGTAAAACATTTTCTGTACTCACTTCTAAATGTATCTTCATCTAAAATTTTATATACCTTGATGTACAAACAACTGAGAGTGTGAATACTACATGTATCTGTAAATATTTATATTATTAATTTATGTCAAGATTGGCAATCCCTGGATGAGTCTTGGGACTCCCGTTTGCCGACTCCATTAGCACTGGACTTCTCTTCATTGAGAGACGAAGACGACAACGATAATATGACATCAAACACGCAGAGGAGCTATTCAAATGGCAATGCTGAAGAGTCTTACCCAAATGGTGATGAGTATCAAGCTAAAGGTCAGTATGCAAAACAATTTCATTGTTAGGGCAGAATTTAAAGGACAGAACAGTACATGTACTAAAACTCGGTTGAATTGTGGTTAGTAAACGATTGTACTTCAAGTAATATATACTAATAATATACAGTATACATATACATGTATGTGTTAATTGTATTTTACCCTTGCCAAAAACATTCATAATTGGTGTATTTGGTTATAAATAAAGATTAAGGATTTACATGTAAATGACAGATTCTTCAGATCATGGACGGTGCATCTAAGAAAGCAATGAACCCAGTCTATAAAAGTACTTGAATTGTATTCATTATTAATCTGGATCGTACTGAATTCAAGGTCCTTAGATTCACATAGCACACTTCTGTATGCAGGACAACAGTAATTTATGTTGAAATGACTGTTTTGAGTTTTGAAATTTTTGTTGGTGTATATTCTTTTAGACATGCAATTGTATTCTTGACTTAAATCTTCAGAGGTGCCATTAATAACTTTGAGTAATATTTCAGTTATGAAATTGAGAAGCAAATAATTGAATTCTAAATTGACCATAGTTCCCATATGATCAGCATAGAAGGCAGGAAGTTCTTATGAGTTTCAAACAGTTCCCAGGCAACGGGTTTGGGAAACACTTGAGAATAAAACCCTTCAGTTCAAGTGAATGTTTTGAACTTGAGGCAAAGAGAAAATGATATGTGCAAGTAGTAACAAGTTACATACTGTAGAGCAAAAACAAAACAAAAAACCAAGTGATTTCGAAAGTAGGTACTCACAATCCTTTTACACCAATTTATTTTTCTTGGGTTGAGTAAAAGTAGGAATAATGGCTAGCATTAAAATTCTTGTGAAATAAAATTGCATTACTCTGCATCAGGAAACCTCAGTCCATTCAAAGTAGACCAGCACATACAATTGTCTTGAATAACTGAGAATCACTGGGATTGCTTTTGGTAGCTGTTTTACTGTCTTGCTTGGCTCATAGTTCCATTGAGCTTTTGACTAATAAACTGCATGGTGTCCAATGTATGTGGTTTCTTTCTTTAATATCTTGGTACAGTATTTAATTAATAAATTATAAACTGTGTCAAATTGTGCTGTAGACCCTCCAGCCACGCCAGACAGTCAGCATGGGTTAACAACAAGCAATGGATTCACTGAAGGGGAAACTGAATATCTTCAAATGGCAAGGAAAGGCGGTGGACATTCAGGTATATTTAACAAGCTGTAGCTTATAAAAACTGTGTTATATAAGCACCAGAAATTAAGGAAATAGTGTGCAAAAAATATGCCCTTCTTACATTTTACTTTCTTGCATTTTACTTGGATAAGTTACCGGTAATCCATTATGGGCTACAAGTAGGATTATGACAGTTATGTGGGCAGTATAAACAGTGTGCATCTTGTGATCTGGAGTGCAGCATTCTAGCCACTCAACTACTATGTGGGCCTTTTAAATGTAATAAGATCATAATCCACTAAGTTCTACTAGCCTTAGACTAAAAGGCCAGTGGAAATGTTTAACATGGTGTTAATACAGCTATGATAACTCATTTTGACAGATCTTTTGAAAGTTGAACCTCACACTCCCACCTCTGAGCCAGTGAAATATGACAAAAAGGATGGACAGTGGTATGCTCATAATGGAGTCGATGTACAAGACACACAGCAGAGGAAAGGTTAGAACAATTTTTTGGCTTCCATTTTCTTGAAAATGAAAAGCATCTTGGCGAAAAAAAGCAAGGCATTGTTAACTAAGTCAATTGAAGGCCATATGCAAAAATCAGGCACTTTTAATGAAAAAATTTTTTGACCTAAATAGTCACTTAGGAGGGTCTTCCACCAACATCTTCAATTGTTAATATTACTTTTTGTTGTATTCTATGTTCAGACTAATATGATTTATTATTATATTTAAGTGCAACTTTCCTATTTTGACTTGGTTCCATTTCAGAAATGATGACAGTGTCTAGTCGGTCACCTTCATCCCCAAACAGTTCAGTGGACATCGAGACCGATACAGAATATCTTAAGATTGCAAAGAAAGGTGGAGGGCGTAAAGGTTAGAAACATATTATTATTATGTGCAAAACTTGTACCGAAGGCATAAAAGGCTGAGAGCTCATTCAGTGGAGAATATAATTTTGTTAGCTTTTGATTTAACAAATGTGTTTGTTTACTTGCAGATTTATTGACAGTAGATCCTCACACACCCACCCCTGAACCAGTCAAATATGACAAGACAGATGGACAGTGGTACACTCATGATGGAGTCGATATCAAAGAGACGCAGCAGAGAAAAGGTTACATTAACATCACTAGTACTACATACTTCAAATTAGAGGTTAAAAGTCATGCTTGCTTCAGTGTGACTGATCTGAACATAAACCATATCTTGTATTTAGTAATGCTTAATGGAGTGAGGACCTTTGTAATTAATGATGCCCCTGAGAGGTCTGGTTTATTATAATATTAATGCCAAAATATTGTGTACAACAGACCTGTCTTTAGCTCTTGATGGATTGCAACTCAATGGGGATGCAGAATCTGCTGCAGGAGGAAAGGAAACAGGATATCTTGACCTAGCCAAGAAAGGTGGAGGACACAAAGGTAACAGACACTGTCAGCAATATTCATTAAGTGACAGTCATTAGCAGAGAGAGCAAAACATGTTACAATAATTATTCTAACTTTGGCGAGCATGCAATTATTACCTGGCCTGCAGACTCTGAAGATGACAAGCATTTACTGGTAATTCAACAGTACAAAATCATGAGGAATGCTTTCAACAAGACCCAACGCCTCGTGAATCGCCATCTAAAAATTGTAACAAAAATCGTTCTTCTAGAGGAAATATATTTCAAATCTGACTGAAAGCAGCTGTGTGGGAAGTTCATATTTTGTATGAAAATGCAAAAAAATTAATTGTGCTCAAGTTTATGACAACTTGTCTTTTGAAAGAACTTTCAATCCTTTTCAAAGAATTTAGCTAGTGTAAACAACAAAACATTGTTTACAGTGGGACCAATAACCAAAATACAGTAGCAATCACTTCAGTATAAAACACTGTAGTTTTCATTCCTCCAATTTATCTGTAAATTCTTTTTTTTCTCTCTCTCTCTTGTTAACGTATATGACAAAGTTGTAGACTAACTTGAAAACTTAACCTCTAAGCTTGTTGATAACAAGGGGTTTCAACAAAAAACTGACATAAAGTAATTTCAAACGAAATGTGTTTTTATTCCATTATAGACAAAATAAAGATAAATATAATTTATAATATTGTTGTATAGTCTCAAGCCATAACTTGCTCCTCTTTTGTCCTTTTGATTAAGTTACATTTTTGTTGTTTTTAGATTTGTTGACCATTGAGGATCATACTCCATCCCCTGAGCCAATAAAATACGAAAAAAAGGGTGGAGACTGGTATAACCAAGATGACATGGTCATCAAGGATGGTCCACAAGGTGAGGACTAATTTTATTGCTCTCTCTTATTGTGTCAATACATTTTCTACACATTTTCAACAACTATTTACTAGGTTCAAAATTGTTAATTAAAGATACATGTACCAAAGATAAAATTTAAGATTTATTTTAATTTAAGACACTTTTGGTGTTTTAATCTTTTTAATTTATTTACATTAAGATTTAGTAAAATCTATTGAAGACAAGAGCTGCTTAGAGCAGTTTTCACTTTATTTAGTGTTGAAATGTACCAATCAAATATTGATTATACTACAGTCGTTGTATCCTTCACTGCTGGTTTATTAAAAAACTTGTGCCACTTTTTCACCCAGTCAGAAGTAAAACCAAAGCCAACTGTAGCTTACTCACAGTTTTGTCATGCTTCATGCCAGCCACATGTATTAACTTGGTTTGCTGTACTGTCTGTGTCCTTTGTGATAGGTTATTCAATAGTGATATTGGCCTTGGTTTAATGATACCCAAATGAAAATCTTGCTATACACTTGCAGCCGTAATATAAAATTAATGATACCCAAATGAAAATCTTGCTATACACTTGCAGCCGTAATATAAAATTTGTTCCTTTTCAGATACTGGAGTAGTACACAAGCGTCAAAGGACTTACAGTGACTCTTTAGCTGAATGTAAAGCTGAAACTGAATACCTAAGGACGGCAAGGAAGGGAGGAGGGCATAAAGGCAAGACTGCTAACTCGAATTATGTATACTACTGAGTTAACTGCAAATCTTCATTTATAGCTGTTCTGATTCAATTTTTACCTCTTCTTAAAATTTCACTTTTAAGTTTTTTTTAAGAATGAAATGCACTCCCTCTCAGTAACTAACCCTACTCCTGCCAGGATCCTATAACACTTCTGCCCCCAGCATTAATTTTACCATACTAATCACAAACATTGCAAATCTTAACATACTTGTTGGTCTAGATACTAAGTTATTGGTTGCTGATACCCTCTCCCTGTCCACCCCTTTGATGAGAATTAAGTTGGTTTAAAATCAAACAAACTGGTTCGAAACATTTAAAGCAAAAGTAAAAATCAAGCTATAATAAGATCACCAGCAACTCTGCATCAGCCAACAGTTAAGTGCAACATTGCAACTTGCAACAGTTAAGTACAACATTGCAACTTGCATGTTATTACATGGAACATGTAATTTATGGTTATCTGCCATTTTCTACCCTTAGATCTTTTGACAATAGAAGCCCATGTGTTTACTCCTGAACCAGTCAAATATGACAAGAAGGATGGACAGTGGTACGCTCATGATGGAGTGGATGTTATTGACACTCAAGCAAGGAAAGGTGCTAAATCACCTGATTTGTTTAATTCATGGATTTGTTCACAGACTCTTTGTTTACCTCATTTTTCATCCTCGACATACATTGATTTCTGCTGAAAACATAATTATATTATGTAATGTCTGTTGTATACTTAACGTTTTTAGTTAACTGCAGTCTATAATAATGCTGTCTACAGGATGTTACACTCCGAGCCCAAAAATGTGGAGTTTCCATTGCAGAAAGATGCCTGGGTGCAACTTAATTTCTTTACTGACCAGTAGTTTTACTCCATTTAATAGAAATGGTCACTCTGCCTAGCAGTCCACGCCCATCAAGTGCTGCAAGCCCTATTGATATTGAGACGAACACAGATTATCTAAAGATTGCCAAGAGAGGTGGAGGACATAAAGGTTAGTAATGATGAGGACAAGAGTCTCCAAATTGGCACTCATACTAATTTACATGTAATTGTACTGCAGTTGTTTATTTCTAATAGCTTGTGTATAGTATATAGAGTATATGTGAACTGTGAATGTTCGAACATTGAAGATAAAACTGATTATGAAGTGTGAACCAAACAGTGGCAACAAATGAAGCTGTGAATAGCATTTGAAGTACGGTGACAATGTTTGTATTTAGTAATAATTATTATACAAATTTTTAATTGTGGTTTTTATTTGTTATTATATTTAGTACATTATTTCTGGCAGAGGGTTGTTATCGTTTTCTTCAGTAATTAATAACCTAAAGGTTACTTTTCTTGTAGATCTGTTGTCAATAGACCCTCACACACCAACCCCTGAACCATTGAAGTATGATAAAACAGATGGACAGTGGTACACTCACGATGGTGTGGATGTCAAAGAGACACAACAGAGAAAAGGTGAGTTGTTGAATTTTTGAAGTTATTGTTCAAATTAGAAACGTTTGGAAGAATTCAAATTTTATATTTTATTGTTATTACAATAAACAGGTTTTTAAATTTTCAATTTGATAATTACTTGCAGACTTGTCAGCAAACAATAGTAGCCCTGGTCACAATGTTGATGAAATTATAGCAGCAGGGGAAAATAGTGGAGACTACTTGAAGCTGGCAAAGAAAGGAGGTGGGCATCAAGGTAAGATCTGAGAATCTGCATTCATTATTACTGACAATACAGAACATGTAAGTGTACATTGACGATAGCTGTAAATGAGATATTCATAGCCGCTGTATAGCATTCAGTTGTGCCATCACTGATGTATCCTGTAGTAATATGGAAGCCTTTCCTGGCTGGATGCAGTGTTTACAACCTCATTTTGTTGTTTGACAGATCTGTTAACAATAGATCCTCACACACCCACCCCTGAACCAGTGGGATATGACAAGACAGACGGACAGTGGTACACTCATGATGGAGTGGATGTCAAGGACACACAGCAAAGAAAAGGTAATGGAGTATAGATGTTGTTAGTACTGCTTTACATTGCTTCATAAGACATCAATCATGAATGTAAATGAATAGAAATGACATTTTCACCTACAAAAAAATTTGACCCTTTCTGAACATAGATAACCTCATCCCACCTGCTAACCTACCAACAACTTATGTGATGTATAAATTGGACAGAAAGAATTTGTTTATTAAAGATACACGTATTCTTAATAATTATAGATTTAATCCTTCTTTAGAAATGGTAACAGTTGCTAGTAGTCCTCGACCAGAAAACAATTCAATGGAAGTTGAAACAGAAACACAATACCTTAAGATTGCAAAAAAAGGTGGAGGACATAAAGGTACATGAACCTACTATAACTGATTAATTTTAATTAGATCTTCATTTTTGTTACATGGCTCAGGCTGTGCTTACTGATATATTTGCCTTCATGTTGTTAAAATTTGCTACTGTGTTTCTACTTTTATTGAATTCTGTCAAAATCTCGTTATTGCTTCTATTCAATCATTAATTTAGGATATTCTGGAATGTCAGCTCCTACTTGGTGTAGAAGACACAGGTGATGTAAAACAATAGAAAGAAAAAGGACAAAAGAACAAGAAAAACAATAAAAGCAATAGGTTTGTGAGGCAGTGTTCTATTGTGACGTGTCCAGTGTTTTCTACACCAAGAAGGAGCCAGAATGTCCAAGAGCTGTGGCATACATTCATGTGCACTTGAATGCAACTGAGGTTTAATTCAGGAAATGAAATGACTGTCTGTGCCTTAGAGCCCTGAGTTAAAGTACATGTTGTACATTTGATAATGAAACTTGACCAGCATAACCTGTATTATAGAACTGTTAACTGTTGAACCTCACACGCCCACCCCTGAGCCAGTGAAGTACGACAAGACAGATGGACAGTGGTACACTCATGATGGAGTGGATGTGAAGGGCACACAGCAAAGAAAAGGTAATGGAGTACAGTGTATGTTATAGTGAGTTATACAAAGCATGTATAATGGCCATCATGTAGCAGATTTGGGACTGTCAAGGTAGTCGACATGGAATGAGATATTCACCAATTGAAAGTTTAAAATGAGTACATTCACTACTTTTCTTTTGTTTAACTTTTTTTGAAATTTTGTATTTAATTTTATTTTTTTTTAAATTTAACCTTTTTTATTTCAAATTACTTTCATTGATTTTCATTATTGAATAGCTGGCCCTGCTATTAATTTTTAATTGTGATAAAATATATCTTAATTTTTCTTCATGAATCTGTAATTCTTGTGCCTTAACATACCCATCAGATGTCTTTGCACTTACACGTAGTTAGTAATCAATGCTTAACATGCCAAATCTCTGTGAAAAAAACAAGTAATTGGAGGATTTGTGTTTGTTTGATAGAATTAGCTGTAACTCTTGAAGCTCAACATGGTACAGAAAGTGTAACAGCCGCTGGAGGAAACAACAGTGATTATCTTGATTTGGCAAAGAAGGGAGGAGGGCATACAGGTGTGGTTATTCTTGCAATTATTACTCATGACGAAATTACTACAGTTCCAAATGCTGTAGTGTAGTTGTAAATTCTTATGGCCAATAACTACTGACAGAATTATATGATCAAATATATGTACATGTAACTATGTACTGAAGCTCTACAATGTTTAAGTCTACAATGCAAGAGCTAGTACTAACAACAGCATTGTCCCTGTTTAAACCTTCAGACCTTTTGACAATTGACCCTCACTCACCCACCCCTGAACCAGTGAGTTTTGACAAGACAGATGGACTTTGGTACAGCCATGATGGAGTGGATGTGAAGGACACACAACAAAGAAAAGGTAAGGCACTTAAGTAGGATCCAGAGGATTTTTTTTGTACAGGGTGTCAATAAGGTGTTAATAATGGGTCAGTTCAGACTGTTTCCACCACATCTTTATAAAATTTCTATTAATTTGTTGGGTCATGTAGCTGGCCTTGAAATCCCTCACTTATCTGAAACTCTTCTTAAGGCCAGTCATTCCAATCCATTAATAAAATGATTTCCCTTGGCTTCCTTCAAAGTAAAAATCCCTGTATAGACCATAATTATAATCCATAGTAATTGTTGATAGCATAATTTTATAAAACACTAATTTGTATTCCTTTAGAGACAACTGTCTCAATTGACGATCAGAGGAACAGTGAGTGTCTGGTGGCTGCAGGAGGTAATAACAGAGAATATCTTGACTTGGCAAAGAAGGGAGGAGGCCATGAAGGTAACTGCTTTGTCTGCTTTCTTTAACTGCTTTCTTTTCTTTGTAATAAGGAGTTTTCAAAATGAAAACAAGCATCCTTCCTCTTCTGGATTTGTCTCAACGGCAAATATTATTGATCCATCCTCTGGAGTAGCGAAATTTCAAGAATTAATGATATTAACTCTATTGCCCAACACAACATACATGTCTGAGGGCAGGAAGAAGATGCCAGACCTGGGAACAAAGGTCCAGTACCTAACAAATGATTTCAATTTCATTCTGACAGATCTGTTGACAATAGTGCCCCATACACCCACCCCTGAACCAGTCAAATATGACAAGACAGATGGACAGTGGTATGCTCATGATGGAGTGGATGTCAAAGAGACACAACAGAGAAGAGGTATCTCCTGGTTGACATCAAGTTTTGGTCCATTGTGCTAACAACATTTTCAAAATGCTCATTTGATGACAAAAGCTGAGCAGTGAACCTTCATTGAGGCAAAAAAAAAACTTTGTCATCTGGCAGCTAATGATTAACTCAATGATAATATTATCAAACTAGTAAGTTTTGTGGGTTAAAACAAGCTCATTTCATTTTTGTACAGATCTGTCCACGACTCTTGAAAGCATTCCAGAAGATTTGTCAGCAGCAGGAGAAAACAATGGGGAATATCTTAAGATGGCAAAGAAAGGAGGGCGCAAAGGTGTTGTGTTAATCATTATCATTATCATTGTCATTGTCATTGTCATTGTCATTGTCATTATCATTGTCATTATCATTATCATTATCATTATCATTATCATTATCATTGTCATTGTCATTGTCATTATCATTATCATTGTCATTGTCATT
>OMLO01000182.1_pt1 | contig 34435 bp, 20 predicted proteins | sample 1674811 | NCBI WGS metagenome assembly OMLO01 (sample SAMN06265003, study PRJEB25207) | coral metagenome | isolation source: Coral host | place: Mexico:La Bocana,Puerto Morelos, Mexico | collected 2008-11-13
CTTGCTTGGCCGTCACAGTTCTATAACCAAGCGCTTTTTTGAGGGTCAATTGAGGAAGGGGTCCTACCAAATTTAGTGGGGGGGTTCCGCAATTGGTTTCCGATATTCTTTCCTGCATGGAGTGTGTATGTGCATTGCAAATATGAATTATAAATATCATACTGCAGAGAATGCTAAGCTGCCGGCAAGAGGTCCCTGCCAGGGCAAGTGCTTTTCGAAAAAAATGAAACAACACTCACGTACTGCAGATTCCATTTATTTCCCGCAGCCACCTGTCGGCCAACCCCAGAGTAGGTGAAATTCTCGCACTCCTTCTGCAAAAACCTGATGCATGAAATCGTGGAGGCTGGCTGGTTCAGGCGAATCGCTTGCGCATGTGCGGTGCAGTGCGCCTCACTTCATTGAGTAGTTCTTTTTCGCCGAGTAGGATGATGTTACCTTCCACCCGATCTCCTTAAAGATGCTTCAATTGCTGTCTGAATTCATCCTTTGGACGCTGCACAATGGTGGAACCAAGCAAACAAAATGCATGTGCCGCAGTGCCAACCAAAAAAATCTTTTTGCTGTTGGCACAACCAGAATCACCCTAGACACCAAATCGTGTTGTGCATGTTGTGCACTGGTTCAAATTCATCTTTGAATCCTTGATCTCCCATTTGGACCGGAATGATGAAAAGTTGAGCCATGGAAATTTCAACAACCTTCAACGGCGAACTACCGCACCAAAAAGAAATCTGCAACAGAGGTTCTTTTGGAATGTTTCCTGAAAAAACATTCATGCTTTAACGGGATTCGATCTCACGTTCAGGCCTGAATTTTTTTCAAGCTTTAATTTCACAACTGCTTAAGTTGTGTGTATAACTGCGATGATCAATAATCAATTGAGACTGAACACCGTACAATGAAAAATTTAGTTTCCTATCATCGCTGCTCGATGACCATGTTTCACTGAGAATATAAGCACCCGGGGTAGAAGGACACAACATTGAGCGGCACACCTTGCGCAAAACAAAACAAAAATGTTTCACCGATTCAGTGTCAAGACCGCACTCCAAATAGGTGACGCTCAATGATTAATATTAAACAGATGTTCTCACACAGTGAATGCCATTTGTGTGTTACAAAAAAGTGCTTTATTTGCAACTTCTTAACTCAGTTTCAGTGTGTGTATTCAACAAATGCAATGTACATACCAACAGACGTCTGAGTGTGTTTCCTATTTTTTTAACTCAGCTACTCAGACTGACTGTGTGCAGACTGACTGGGATCACATCACCTGATTGGTGCCTAAACCCACCCCCCGCCCCTCCCCCCATTCAGTACGTGCGAACTTCATTCCCTTCCTCTTTCGCAAGCTCAGCGGGCAAGAAAAACATTTCTCTAAGACAAGGAAAACCAAGTCTAAGATGAACGCGATGAAGAAGACAAAATAACCTCTGAATATATGGGGGAAAGAGTTGGATGATAATTAGCGTGAGCCCTCCATGCATGACAACGCAGTCAAGTGAATCGCATGGCACTAAGGGTGTGAACGTAAAACCCTTAAAAGGAAACTGGTACTGAATTGGTTAAGTTCAACATTAACTCACCAATGTCTCAATGATTGTCAGAGCCGTGATATATGCATCAAAGACAAGCTGAAAGGTTTAACAAAAAAAATGTAACCAAAACATTCAAACTGTCACTTATTGTCACCATAACGTTCCCAAGTACATGTCTTTGATCGATTAACTTTGCAAACTGACAAAAAAATGAAGCCTTGGAGCCGATTGGCTCATAGCTGCCGTTGCTTATCCCCGATTTCTGTAGCATGAAGCGGCTAGGAGTATTTCTACTCCCCTTGGACGGGAGGCTAGTCCATCGCAGGTCATTCCCCCGCAGTTTGTTAGGAAAAATGAAGACATGAGAATAGTTTTCTTTAACTGGGGCTTCGTTAACTGTTTTTTTAGCTTCGCTGTTTGTCCACGTTCTACAGTGCAATTATCTTTGCTTACCTTCTCATCCGGGTCTGAAGGCGGCACTGGTGTATCAGGTTTATCGGGGTCAGCGGACTTATCTTTTTTCTTGTCAGCTTTCTTGTCCTTTCCTTTTCCTGTACCTGGTTCACCAGACTTGGGACGACGGGCAACTAACGGAATGCTATGAAACAAGGAGTCTATTGATAAACGATTTACAACGGCACAATAGATGGTTAAAACTTAAGAGAGACTTAAAAGGAGCCATTTTTATCACTAGTTAAGTATTATCTCTTTAGTGTTTTTCTATTTAACTACTACTTACAGGTTTCCTTCAATTTATAGGTGAACGTGGCCAAAATAACTTAAAATTTCGTGACTGAGTGTCTTTTAAAATGCCAAGTTGATAACATTCAGGTGATGTTACAAGGTTTACCAGCCAGTTGAGGCCAAAATTTGACTGTGCTGTTTGGGGGCGCTGTGCATACAGGATCCTAACTTACTATACTTGCTGCTAGTCTTTGGAATAAAACACGTGTGTACACCATGACAATACAAGTGACAAGTGCCACGAGAGAGAGTGTTACATTACCATTTTACACTCTGCCATGGAAAGTACAGTGGCCAACATAATCAAAGCTACAATTGCATGGCACACGATGGAAAGGACGGTTGCATGTAATACCGTCGAAGTTTTCCTGTATTCGGATTGGCTGTATTTTCCCTGGTATGCTATAAATGTATCTATAGCCTACCGAGGTTTCTGTTCTTCCTCTAGTGGTTCTGTAGGTTCAGGAGTCCTTGTAGCACCTTTATCCTTATCTTTCCTCCCAGACGGACTCTTCACCTCAGTTTTTTCACCAGCTGCTAAGGTTGTGGCACTTTCGCTGCCTCCTGACTTTGACGAAGCAGACTGCGGTCTTACAGTCAGCGGAAGTTCCACAAGAGGTAAGCGCGTGTACTCACTGATTGCTTCACACGGTATTTTGCCTGACAATGATACAGAGTGAGCATGACCAGTGAATATAACGTCAGTTATTACATGTAAATAAAAACAAGTATTACCGAACGAGTTGACTTAAAAGATGCGATGACCCCTTGGCCCTACTCAAGCATTATGCGAAGGCATTCGTATTATCGATCAGCTTATTGAAGTACAACAATTTGTAGAGGGAGTTCAGGGGCAATCTGACTTTTCGAAACCCACTCCGACATTTTTATATCAATTTCGTGGCAAACTGAATGCAATTTTTGATACTATTATGGTCACGTCAAGTGAAAATATTGATAGTATTGAACCAACAAGGTTCAAGCATTACAGAAACACGCAGGAAATTATTGCCAGCAACCTTGAACAAAAGTTACGAATGACATTACAGGAAACGAATACTGAGCTTCAAATTCAGATGTTTGAGCCAACCACGAGCACACAGAAGTCAACGGTTCGTATACAAATTTTAAGTAATTACTGTCTTTCCCGAAAACACACTTGCCACCAACACGGAACAGCGGGAAAAGAAAAATTAACATGTAAATAGAATAGCGTGTCATTTTTGTCGACTAGGTAAAAATGTTTTGTTTTCTTTTCCAAAAGGAAAAATGAGGGCGTTTAGCTGGGACACTATGTTAGCATTAGGGTGTGTTCCTAGGATTTATGATTCTAAAGAAAGAATAGGCTGAAGTTCAGCAAGAAGATGTGCCATGCTTAATTTATACAGCAGCTAACCTTCCATGCCCACATAGTAATCTCTCAGCAAGCGCACAGTATCTTGGTATCTGTCCACCTCTCCCTGCATAAGTGTGATGTAAAAGTTTGTCAGTAAACCCAGTCGATCTTCCAGCCATCCTTCGCTGATCACTGACTGCCGCTCCTTCTCTGCCAGCTCCTTGCGGTTATCACAGATATCGTACAGACGGTCACAAAGATCCTGAAAAACAAAACGAGGCCGAAGTTAACAAGCAATTAACAGTTGGTTTAACAGTGGTATAACGATTGATTACTTTGCAAGATATTTCACTGAAAAATGTTTGCAGATCCAGTTTACAAATCTTCATGAGGAATCTGACAACCTTCTATTAAAGAATGGAGGGAACTGAACCGTTAATATAAATGTTATAGATATAATGACCATACTTCTACAAAAATCTGCCAAAAACGCATGTGTCAAATCAAATGGGCGAGCGTAAATGTCCACAAAAATAAAACAAAATCAAATTTCTCAGACAAGGCAACAAAACTCAAATTCGCTGTTTTTTTTCCATATAGCTAGTCCATAGCAAGACTGCAAACTGGCTGCAATTTTTTTACTTAAAACAGTTTTGTCTTTCTAAGAAAAACGACACTTTCGATTTAACCTTCAGACTTAATTAAGCGAGTCCCAATATTTTTTTGGACGAGTGCCTAAACATAACCCTAAAACTAAACCCTACATATATTGAAAGACCTATGCTAGTATAGGTAGAATCTAAAATCTCTTTCTGAATTCTTTTCAACCACGGACTCGCTCAATGTTAGAGAACACTCTGGTTTTGTTTACCTTAGACAAGGAATAGTTCTGCGCTCGACAGTCGCAAAAAGCGAATCGAATAAAATTGGTCGATTTTTTGCCCAGTTAGAACTCGTTACATTGTTGTCTGGACGTGACATCAATGTCGTTTTAAGCGCGGTTTTTCTCGGAAATACCAAGATATTTGAGGAAAAAATTCACATAGCGTTTTATAGGTAACAGTACGGCAAATTCTATCTATCAAGCTTTACCGGATGTGTTCTTATTTTTTGTGGGAAATTGCTCTTAACATTCGACTTTTGAACAACGTAGGAACTGGTCAAACCACTTAAATTGACTTAAATTACAAATATACGCTTACAGGAGTTCTTTCCCGGCAGTAGTTCAATGTAGTAACGGACAGAAAACCTAAACAATGAATATGTATTTGTGTTACGTACATCAAGTTGTTGATGAAGTTCAGCCTTGGTATCTTCGTCTCCTCTCATGTCTTCAGCCACATCGTTATAAGACTGAAAGGTAAAACACGCGTGCAATCTGGTTATCGACATTTCAATTCACGGTACTGACAACAGGCTGACATTAAACATGCACATTTGAATCTTTTCATCGTACCTTTTGCCATTGCAGAACATACTCTTGTTTTTCATCTGGTCTCTTTAAAAACTCGACAAAGGCTTTTCTAGTAAAACAAAAGCATAAAGAATCAATCTGAACCAATTAAATATGAGACATTGGTCGAGCAAAACACAGTGCTTCATTACTTTCCAGTTGTTGGTAATGATATAGTCCAGTTCTGCAACTCTCTGCCGAGAAGTTGTGCTCAAGGAAGCAGAAGAGATGTACTCAATTCAAAAACACTGGATACGGGAGCCGAGTGAAGGCCAAAGACATTCCAATCTCCCAAGTTAATCTTGAACTGAACTTGAAAAGTAATCCGAGTGTTGCCAACCTCACTGGCCATAAATACTTTCAGTCGAGTGAAATCAACATCCTACGTGCGCTCTGATCCGCTCCGCTCCAACTGGTTTAGCTGAAGCATGCGCAGACAATTATCCCTTGACCCTCTCCCTACGAGAGCGGAGGTTTGCGTGACAGAAAAAGACCAGAATTGGACTGATAATGACATGGAAACACCTTTTGCCTTTTTTGGCAATCTGTGTACAGATTTCGATTTAGTGTTTACCTCCTTTCCACCTGCCAGTAAGGAGGTTAATATCCGTTTTTGAACTAATTTTGTTATTGGTTATTTTATTGGTTAGTTGGCTATTTATTGTTTAGAGACATGGGAAGAACAACCCATATTAGACGTATACCACAATAACGCAATGAGAAAAAACAAATAAGTGGTGCTATCAAAGCGTACAGGAATGTTGCGTTATTAGCTAACCTTGTTCCGTAAAAATATCTGTGAATGAGTTCCCTTTCGTGTCTGACCATTCTAAACACCGTTTTACAAGAGTCAACGTAAACTTCTTCAATATTCTCCCACTGCGAGGTAAGAACGCCAGCAAAACCCTGCAAAACCACAGAGACAAAACAGTAAGGTCAACAGTTCAAGAAATACTTCATTCACGAAATAAAAGCTATAGCAAATCTAAGCCAAATTTAGAGGAAATCTGAGCTTAAAGATGTTTGTCCACACATCCAAGCGAGTCTAATACCCCAATAATAATAATAATAATAATAATAATAATAATAATAATAATAATAATAATTGAATGTTATGAGGAGGCCTCCAGTCTCTACCATCGTGAGCCATTAACAAAGTTAGCTACGCAAGTGAATCTATGAAAGATCATATATTTGAACTGCGGGGAGAGATATGAAGACACAAATGATCATCGCAGTTATATAGTTATTACAAGATTGAAGCACTTGTGAACTTGTGAAAAAAATTGTGAAAAAATATTCAGGCCTGAATTTTCAAAACTGCCTAAGTTGTGTATATAACTGCGATGATCACTGATGTCTTTATATCTTTCTCCACAGTTCAAATAGATGATCTTTCATATATTTACTTGTATTTTTCAGTATCTACGGGTACATTGCGAATCCTATTTAGGCCTGAATTTTTTCAGGCTTTATTTTCACTCCTTGTTAAGTTGTGTATATAACTGCGATGATCATTGATGTCTTCAAAAGATAGCTACGTTAAAATTAACTTCTTTGAAACTACTTTTTCTCAAATCTTTGTTCAATAGAAACATTTTATAGCGTTTGGGGAAATGAAATGCCTAAACTTTGGCTAGTTCCACTCTCTGTCGTACTTATTTGCGTAAATGTCTCATTGATAAAAATTCCACGCATCGACAAGGCTGCTAGAGAAAGTTTTATTGAGTGAAACACAAAACACAATGAGTGGCACAAACCACATCAATAGGCTGATCCACATATTCCCAGTCTTCGGATCCAGGTTCCGGCTCGGGCGGTCCTTGTGGCTCGGGTGGCTGCTCCTCCTCCAGCTCTTCAACGGCTTTTTCTGAGGAAAGCAAGTTGCCATAGTAACGTTTTTCACTAAATTAGTCACCTAATAACTGCTACAAATTTCGAAAAAGTTGAAATGCACATAACTTTCAACTAACCAATACGGGACAAATTACTTCATTAGAAAGACGTTTACGAAACGAGATGAGGATACACAAGAAATAAAATCACCAAGAAACAAAAGATTAGTTCATACTCGGAGACTTGGCTCTCTTGGATCCTGGTCTTGATCCCTTGGACCCAGGCCTTGAGCCTTTTCTTGACGGCGAAGGAGACTTGGATCCTGATCTTGAGCCTTTCTTAGAGCTGGGAGGGGTAGGGCTGCGGCTTTTTGTTCCGTTCTTAGAGGCACTCGGGGAGGGCGAACGGTCTTTTTTGCTCTTTCTGGACTTTGGCGAACCTTGTAATATGTAAGACGGAAAGTTGGTTAAAAAACCATATTAAACATTTTAGAGTGGCTTTCCACGACTGCCAAAACTCAAAACCAAAGAACTAACAGCTCCATTGTTGCGCATTATACTGGGCAGTGTACACCACTATGGTTAACCAATCAGAATGTTATGGTGCATACAAGTGGCCGCAAAATTGGGAGGCAGGGAAAAGTGAAAGTCATCGCCTGTACACAGCTTAGCTTATTTATATAGAACATAGAACATAGAACATAGCTTATTTATATAGAACATATATCAGCCAGCGATGGAACTATGAGCAAACAACGCAATCAAATTGAATACAAGGCACATATAAAAACTTTTGGGATGGCGTTATACCGCTGCAAAGCACTGGAACTAACTTCCTTATGATATTCGTGCTTTTGATGGTTAAAAAACGATTTTGAGGCAGATTCGGAAAGAAAACTTTTAAAGTTAAATCTTATCTCTAAATAACTCTGTAACGCACCTGGTTTAGAGTCTGCCTTACTCTTTGTGGTACCCTTCTCCGATTTGACTTCAGATTTGGCTCCCGCCTCAGATGGGGCCTCGGATACCGGAGGTACGCCTTCAGGAGGAGCTGCAGCGCCTTCACTTCCCGGAGCCTCGCTCGGGGGCCTATCGTCTTGAGTGGTTTGAGCCCCAGTTTGTGCTTCACCTTAAGGGAGATAAGACACAAACAACAAGAGTTAAGAGGAAGTAAACGATTGCGTCAAAGTCTCTTTTAAATGCTCTAGTCTCAAGCTCGTAATATAAATTCTCCATATTGATTTCTTTTAGGTTTTTGCTCTGCGAATACGGAAGTACATCATGACAATGTTCTCTAAATCATGATTAAGGCCTGATGTAAAACCTAAATCCGAAATTGTTAATTGGACGCTAACTGAATTGTTACCGAGAGAAACAAGAAAGATGAATATCACCTTCAGCTGCTTGTCCTGGCTGTATGGAAGGGTCCTGTTTAAAGTAAAGTCCTGTATTCATATCACCCTTATAACTTATGCAATAACGTAATAAAGCGATATTGTTTTCTTCGTTATACGTTATACGAGGGTTGCTCCTAAACTAGAGTAATCCTGTACCTCTTACAGACCTGTATTATGATTCGTTCTCTTATCCCGTAGCTTCTATTGTTTTCGGTGACATGGCTATTGTGTCATTATTTCTTCTATTGCCTTTTTAGCCAATCCCAAACCCTGTCTAGAAAGGTACAGGGTCGCTCCTAAACTACGCCTATAGATGAATTAATTTTAAGCTGACAAGGTACTCGAGCTTCTCAAAATAATGTCGTGAACAAATGGTGTATAAATCACATGCCTCTAGAAAGACATGGAGACGTTCATGATTACAGCTGGGATGAAGAAAAAGACGTGGCAAGTACAATGCAAGGAAGATTCCGTGTCAGTGTCATTGGCCGTTTTTATGCTAGAGACGTTTGAGTTGTCTAGACATTTTTCTTTAAAAGCCTGGTTTCTATACTAGGAGGACACTGGAAACACGCAACTTTCAGCGCTTCAAAATACAAACAAACCTGCTAGCTGATAACATGGCAGGTCTATTCTTTTCAGTTAGGGCGTCACGTTTTTTTTACTAAACACGCTTAACGTCTCGAACGTTAACGGCCACTGGTAAGAGCGTCATTCAGACGCTCCTAAATGAGGACGTTTAAGTTCTTTACCGTTTTTATACGAGACGTTAAAGTCGTCTCGAGACAGCTTTAACATCCGAGACGACAGTGGCGTCCCCAGCATAAAGACGACCACTAAGGCAAATGGCGACTCTTACAAAGTCTTTTAAACTTACAGAGGGAGTTTCCTCCTCGGGTGGTGCTATTAACTTCTGGTAAGTTTCATTCAATACGGCGGATACTTCGTCGTACAGTTCATCTAAAAGAGAAAAGAAACAAATGTATGTAAATACAATCTGTTGATCGTTACGAGAAAAGCTATTTCATTTATATGGAGTTGAGACAGACAGACAGACAGACAGACACATACACACAGACAGACGGACAGACAGGGTGCAGACAGCCAGACAGAGAGACGTAAGAACAGACGAACGAACGGACGGTCAGACAGACAGAAAGATGAACAATCCATTTAATCGTCTAGGTAGCGACAGCCCCGTCTCTTCTTTAAATGAGGTGATAAGTAGGTAATAATAACAGAATTCTACAACTTGCGAGGAATGGCGAAATCCAAAACTCAGTAGAAATGACAGACAGAGAGAGAAAACGTTAGTTAACCAGCCAGTTAACGTGTTTTAACTAACCAGAGCTATTTACAATTTGAGAGTTTGTTATTGATATGATTTTTCACTCGCAACATATTGCTTATGCCTGAAAGCAACGAAACAGTGTGTGTATGTAGGTTTTACCTTCACCACTATTTGCGTCAACTCTCTGAAGAATCCCGAACTTGGAGAACCATTTTTCCAGTTTTGGCCAGGCGTCCACAAAACCCACGATCCTGCAAAAACACAAAACATCAACATTGCATGCTGGGAGGCGGGTACCGTCTGTAACATAATCTGGAATAATGACTTGAACCAGAGGAAAAAGAAGATATTGTCACAATAAAGCTGCTTTCAGGTAATCACTCTTGCCTGCCAACAGGCGGGTTAGGGCGGTGTCGTGATCGCTCCCTGATCCGCTAAACCGCATGTTCTGCAGTTTATTATCAGTCTGGATAGCTGTCAACAACATTTTGACGATTACAACGAACTTAAGGAGGAGCACAGCGATTTAAGACGGAAACAAACCTCTGTTGGACCTGCTCGCGGTCATTTGAAGGATCGGTAACTGGGACAATCTTCTCTTTGCTCATTCCTGTGTAACTGCCTTCCGTTGGAGGATTGTATTCCTGGTGGAACTGTTCAGAAGACATAGGATCATCTGCAAGTAAACCACCAACATTAGAAACCTCCGTGGCATTCCTTAACGAGGAACCGCATGGCTACTCGGTGCCAACGATTAGCGCTGTAGTATTAAGTCACTAGAAGTATTGTTACAGGTACTTTCATACCCCCGTCCTGGATGGTGAACGTGGCTCTCTCTCCCCTCCCCTATTATCTGTTAGGTCGCCCTAACAAAATCGCCAGTAGCCTTTTCTACTTCTGGTTGCAGAAAGAGCGATGTGAAACTTAAAATGTTCTGTCCAAAAACACAATAGCATGACCCCAGCCTTGACTTGACTTAGAGTCCCAGAATATCTCCATGGTCGTTCTTATCACACAGTAGTCTACTACTACTACACGCGAATTTTGCTAAGAACCTGAACTTCCGGCAACGCGTCCAAATTCATTGCGAACTTCCAGTAGAAACGAACAAAAACTGCGATAATATCCTGATTGGGAGGTTTTGCAACTGCTCACATTTTAATTCCTCATACTGTAACAAAACAAAGGTCTGTTTAAGCTCTGTTAGGTCGTATTTACTAGTTTTAAAGATCCTTACAAGTTCTTCCTTCGGCTCTCTTCAGGGAGACTTCGTCAGGCAGGTCGAACAATAACACCAGGTCAATACCGCTCTTGGGTGCAGGGGCCTGATAATGAAATATATAGGTTAGTGCAGTTTACAATCCACAGTGCATATTATACACGCTCTGCATAGAGCTCAGGCAGCCCGACGAGAAAGATGTTAAACAAAAGATCTAATGAGCAGTACAATGGCCCTGAAACAACGACATATGTATCATGGGGGATGTGAACCACGACACTGAATTTTCCTTGTACTTTGGACTTGAGATGACCTTCAAACCCTGACAAAAAGCCAACCTATGGTAAGTCGAGGTGTTAGAACTTAAACTCAGGTTTCAACCAGCTGATCGAGTTAAACTGGGACTGGTACATACCTCAGCAGATGGATGAGGGTCTGGGGCGAGTCTGGATTTCTTTGTCTTGCTAATTTTGCTGGGATCTTTTGCAGCTTTAGCGTCCTTAGCTTCTTTATGCGCGTCATACCCGCTAAGTGCTTTCTCCAACAACTAACAAAATGTGTTAAATTCATTCAAATTAACTTCGCGTCAGTTGTAAAGAAATAAGACTCGTAAAAAACACAAGTTTTTGAAACACATACATATAAGCCAGTTTTTTCATTTAAAATACTAAAATAATAATGCATAATATTTTAAGAGGAGGCCTCCAATCACTATGAGGTGGTTTTCAGGAGGGTCCTCTGAGAAAATAAAAGTTAAACCTTGAAAATACATTAAAATCTAAAATACAATAAAAGGACAAAAACCTATGCGGTAAGTTAACTAAGATTAAAAACTAAAAAAAAGAATTACTAATTACTGAATGATTGAATGCACTATGTGATTATTACTTTTTTTTCTTTTTTTTGTTATATATGCCTTTCCAGATGTCTTTCACAAGTAACTTTTTTATGGGTCAAAAATAATGTCAGCTCAAATTTCATGGAATATAGAACACGCAATTGAGAATCTATTTTTCTGACAAAGAAAAATTGATTCAAGGTTTTTTCACAATTTAGTTATGGGATTTTCATCAAACTGGAATTCCTAGTGTACAATTGTAAAAAAAACCCTCCACTCAACTCTTTAGTCAAGTGAACATTTCATTCTAAATTATATTCACGTAAGAGAAGTCAGTCCAGGTACAAACAAATTTAGAAGTAAAAAACAAAGAGTGCCTCTTGCCGTAGTCCAACGCTAACAGAGTTTCCTAATACTATTAGAAAGAAAGAATTAATTGACTGCGCGGCCAATCAGTCTGGCGTATTTATGAAGGATGGATGCACGGCTCAACCCCCCCCCCCCCCCCCCCCTCCCCGCTCCACCACTCCGTACTCAATGATGGACAAAGGTAAGGCTTAGCCGCATGCCTTACCCGATTTTCAGTTACAATACTCACGTTCTTTCGACCGGCCTTCAGTTACCCTTAACGTCATAAGGAAAGATAGCGCGATATTCAGGGAGGTAAAACCTTAGCTTTGCAAGAACAAACCGATAAACAGTTACCTTGGCTTGGCTGATAGTGCTTGGAAATCCATCCATAATCCATCCAGTGCCTTCAGGTACATGCCTGTCAACAACACAAATCTGCTCTTTAAAATTATTTTTGTTTATGAAGGATGATAACCAAATTAATCCATTCTTTTTCTAAATCAAGTTACATTGTTGAAACACTTTTACATATAACAAACTCAAGATTAACAGTATATCCCTGAGTTACCTACGCAGTGAATCATGTGGTGTGTCGACAAAATGCGAGAGAAAACTGAAAATCACAAGCTGAAACTTACGATTCGCAAAACAGTATTTCTGTTTTTTCGCTGCACTCACTGTTTTTGTATTATCATCGCTTTGAACTGTCAATCCACAACGTTTTTGTAGCATTTTTATTACTTTCTCTTTGCTATTCCTGGTCAGTTAAAAAAAAAGCTCGTCTGAGAAGAGCAGATAAGAGGACAAATAACATTGCTCGGTTGATTTATTTAAACGGCTGAGAATAAGTTGCATTATAAAAAGCTAATGTCTATAAGAATTGAACCAATTCACCAGTCTTTTTCAAAAGCATTCAAAAGAACTAAAACTTTACAAAGAGAACATATTTACCTGACCGCCTCCACCATGATGTCGACCAACAGTTGGTCTGGAGTTGCCTTTCCTTTCTTGAGGAAACCATAAGCTTTTAATCCCAGCTTCGCACGAGCGGTTGGCTGACCCAAGGCAAAAAAAAATCACTCCCGGTTAAACCAATTGATCGTTTCTATTACAAGACTCTCGATTCTGGTTGGTTCTTGGCATATTTGTAATATTTGTAATTACACAATTACTAATACACCACAGGGCTTGATGGCGGAAGAATTTGAGTACAAAACACTCGCGATAGCCCAAAATCGCGGAGTTCAGGAAGCTTGATAATTCACAATCATCCTTAGGCACGGGAGTCAAGATTTGGCCCTATACCTTCCCATACAAAATGGTGAAACACACAGAAGTATCCATGATACTCTTTTGATCAAAGCCTCGTTGTTTAGAGCAGTTTTCACTTGAGTTTCGAGGACTAACTGTTTTTGCATTAACGCGCTAGTGCAACATGATTCTTTTAAACAACTCACGCCACTTTTTTTATCCAATCACAAGTAAAACCAGAGTCAATCACAACTCACTTACACAGGTTTTCCCGCGCTTCTCATAGGCTAAATGTCTCTGCTATGAGCTTTGATTAGCTCATTCGATTGCTGTGTCTTTTGTGATTGGTCAGAGTAATTGCTTTGTGTAACTGTTGTTGGCCGAGGCTCGTAGCGATGCGAGGTCTCGAGTGAGACTGCAAGTATGACCTATTAGAATCCGACGTAAAGGTAAAAAGCATTTTTTTATTTGGCCGGAATATATCAAACACGAGAGAGTGTTTCATCTGCATATCCAAACACCGACAAGAGAGTTAAGTATTTTTGACGAAATTTTAGGTGTTTGGAAAGCCAATGAAACAGTGTCTCGAGTATTTGATATATCTCCTCAGTCGAAACAAAAACTAAGAAGTAAACTGTAAAATCATCAAAATCTATGCTAGATAGGACTGGGTATCCAAACCTTCTTCACGGTTGTGATTTTCTTTGTTTTACTTGATGAGTTATTAATAAGTTTGAGAAGACTGATTTCTAGAATGTTTTAAACTACTAATTGAGTTAGTGTGAATCGACAACAGTTATGTGTGACACTCCTCTAATTCCACACGATTTGGGCGTATGCTGTTGAAGATTCCATCTCTTCAACTTTTTTGCACAGTAAGAACATTTCGACCCAAAGTGTGAGATTTGCACAGTGTCTATAGACTTCCTGAACTCAACCATGCCTGTAGTTTCAGACATCTACCCAAAGTTGTTCAGTATAGATTGTGACAGACAAGAACTCCCTTCCCAACAAATCTCATTCAAGGTTAAATAGTAATCCTGTTCATATCAAGTAGTATTTTATGACACAATTCTCATTACCAATTGTTATACGATCTGTTAATGCGACTTTGTTGCTTCATCAGGACAATGTCCCCAGCAGGACAATGTCTCCAACAAGACAATGTCTCAAGCAGGACAATGTCTCCAACAAGACAATGTGTCCGGCAGGACAATGTCTCCAGCAGGACAATGTCTCCAGCAGGACAATGTCTCCAGCAGGACAATGTCTCCAGCAGGACAATGTCTCCAGCAGGACAGTGTCCCCAGCAGATGATTTCTTTATTCTTATCACATATCTGGATACATTAGTTAGGAGATAATAAATAACCAGAAGGCGTAAACACGCACCATGGATTCTTTAGATTTGAACGACGGCACTGGCTCCAGATCTTTAGATTTGGTTGGTGATTTCTTATCATCCTCTTTGACTTCAGTGCTTTCTTTCTCCAGTTCTTCTTTGGTTTTATCTCTCTTCTCGTCGCTTTCCCCGGCTTCGCTGGCTTGTTTTTCTTCTAATTTGTTTGGATCTTCACTATCTAATTTATTAAAGAAACAAACAAGGTCACTTGATTAATGAATTACCTGCTTCCCATACATATTTTAAATCGTACGGGGAGCTAACTAGAAAACCTACCGGATCATTTAGCTCCCCCATTCTGCTTCCTTACTAAACTACAAATAACTTTGACTGCCTTAACAAGAGTGTAAAATTCCATTGTATACATATGTATGAGCTCAATAGAACATTATTAGTACTATTATCGTTATCGTTATAGTTATAGTTATCGTTATCGTTGTCGTTGTCATTATCATTATTATTATTGACACTTCTGGAATACTTAGAAATGACCGAAGCATCAGAAGTAGTAATAGGATTAGATTGTCGTAGGAAAAATGATGGCGACTACTAATTTTACCCATAATTCCTAGCGAACGACAACTTTAACAACGTTCATAAAAACGTACAGAACAGTTCTAACAACCTCAAACCCACCACACGTTATGTTTATCGTACAGGGACAAATATTGCAAAATATGGCTTTCTTGTACTTTGTGGGCTGTGTTAGGATCGCATGGTATAGCTCGAAACGTCAGCTTTATAACTCGTTACGGTGGCCAAGTTACATTTTCAACTTAGTTGATATAACCAAATTACCTTGTTACCCCCACCGACGCAGCACCACAGTTTCTTTAGAAACTTTCACCCTTTATTCATTTTACTTTTAAAATACCTTTGAGTTCTCCTGACCAGTCTTCATGTGGGGATGATTGTGGCGTCGCAGCCCCAGAATCCTCTGAGGGTTGGTCTTTACTCTTTCCAATCTCGTCTTGGACACTCACCTTCGTGGAAAGCAGGTTTTCATTCTTAAAAGACAGCAATGAAAGACCTACGTCACGATTTGCTGATCTTGAAAAGTTTAGCCTCAGTTTCTCATTGTTTATAATCCGTGTTACCATCCTTAACTATCCCTGTCATGGTTTGTTATAATCTTTGGTGTATTTCTGTCTCAGTAAAACTACTATTTTCAGGTTTCATTCAATAGAAGGATTAGAAAGCCGTTATAACGAAGAAATTATAAAACAATAACAAATGTGTTACTTGTATCGTTTGTTCTTCTGGAGGTTCTTCAACGCGCTCGTGGTTCTTATAAGCCTCTACAGCATCAGCAACAAGATCATCAACAGACAGTCGCACCATGCGATAACCTGAACATAAAAAGACGAGTGTAACATGGCATTTACAGTTTATGCCAAACCACAGAAAACAAAGACAACAGAAATTTATTGATATATTAATTTGTACAAAATTATTACTTTTATTTACAGTTAAGCTGGTAACTGGACACTTAATATATTAAAAGTTCGGGACAGATGGCGACTTTTTCCCTTAGTTAGGAATTGTTATTTATGTAGAAATTATCAGGTCCCTCAAGTATGTTACAAAACTATTGGTTAGTCTTGTTGACCAGCAGAAAACTTTTCTCTTATTTTCGCGTGAGGTGTGATTAATCTGAGAACTGATCAAAAGGTAAAACACATGTAACGGTAAAACACATGTGCCTGTCCGCTTAGTCGGTAGAGCGTCTACATCGGACAGTCAATTTGAATTAACGGGTGAACAGCGCTAAGTGGAACACGTGACCAATATTCCGCCAAAAAAGAATTTTAACTCGAGCAAGTTTCAAAGTAGGCTCGCCTCTTATTATACTAATGACTTTAAGCTAAACGAGTTAAATGTCTACACAAATAACGAGGGTACTCACCTTCAAGAACTTTATTAATGGTTGAAGTTTTACCACTGAAGAACTTCCCAAGAAAACACACCTTGATTGGAAACGGTGGGAACTCTGGTGGAGGCGGCGGTTGCTATAAACAATAAACACAGCTTCAACCTGTAATTTGATCTATTTTGTTTATTTCCGCAAGGTTCCATTGATTTGCCTTAAAAATGCCGTTGCGGGCGAGCTAAGAAAACGTAACTTGTAGAGCAAAATAAGAAAAATACCTCTGGTGGCGAAACAATATTAAACAGTCTGTGAATGATATGACCCAAGACCGCGTTATCCTTGGCGGGTCCCTGGATTTCTGCTCCTTCAACAGGAGTCCACTCGCCTATCAAGGTCTGCAGAAAAACAAAACCAAAAAACTAAGTACATTATAACTGTCAAATGCACTCACCGACAATATAACTAAGCCTAGGCTTTTTCGTCGTTGCACTCAACGTAAATATACGGAAGATGTTGTTTTGGGTAATTCACAAAGAAATCTCGTTGCAAATTCAGGGGCTGAAACTTGGTATTTTAACATATGTAAGACGACGCGCGACCATTCACAACAGTGGCTGTTGCTTTTGCGAAAGTACAAAAACAGGTTGACGTCACAAAGAATGTATTCAAAGCGCGCGCGAGATTTCTGCATACGCGCGCGGTCAGCGTCTGCAGAACACAACAACTCTGTAAGAGCAGAAAAGAAAGCTTGTTCTTTACATGAAAAGATAACTGACTTCTCAAGTAATTACTAATGTTTAGAGAGTTTTTTTAAAGCTAAAGAACATTGTTATGCTTGTTGCTCACTTTGTACTCCAAGAAATCTCCTTCGTCCATCAAATCTTCTTTTTCCTTCTCAATTTCTCTTTGTTTGGAGAGTTCAGTGTTAGGCACTTCAATCGGCTGGAAACGTAAAATTCAATCATTAGGTCAACACAAGTTTTACTTTCATAATTTTGTTAAATTGTAGGAAACAACACCAAAAATAAATTAATCACAAAATCCGACCATCAAGTCAACAAGTTATTTCCAAATTATCTTTAGCCTCTTTCTCAAAGCGAGTCTTGCTGCCCATCATCTGAAAATGAGATTTTATTCACATGCAAATCAAACTCGATTTGATGGAGAGGCTTAAGGTAACTCGGGCATTGAATGGGCTATTAAAAAAGTATATTATCAACCAAGCCAAGGTACGTTTATGTACACAGCCAGTAATACAACCTGGTCTTCATATATTGGTAGTCCTTCAAGGAACAGCGATTTCCATTCCCTGAACATCTTGGGAGGAATGAGTCTGCAAACAAGACGTGAGATTAAGCCGTGTATCACCCTGTGATAAAACACGACGGGCATTTGAGAACACGACGGAAATGTCCGGAGTGTTTTATCCCACGGCTTATCTGCATTTCCCTCGTGTTCCGTCGTGTTTTATCACATTGTAATACACGGCTTAGGCTTATTTATTTGTTAAATAAAACATAGAAAAGGCGTGGGGTTTTTTTTTTGTTTTTTGCTATATTATCTCTATATCAGAAGGCAAATGAAGAAGTATAAGCCGTGTATTACACTGTGATAAAACACTGCGGACATTTGAGAACACTGAAAAAATTATAGAACACCCTCACCTGCGGCTCGTGTTTCCTAAATTTCCGTCGTGTTCTCAAATACACGTCGTGTTTTATCACAGTGTAATACACGGCTTTGGCTTCTTTATTTGTTAAATAAAACATGGCTTTTTGACCAATAAGAGCACGCGCAGGGTGTTATCTACATTATAAATAATAATAACGCGCGCTAGAAGTACTTTTACCTGCAAGTAGCACTAGATGAATTATTATATGAATTATTGTATTCTACAATTTGCTTTAATCCAAAATGACAGCTCCTTGTAACAAAATTAACTCGGAGTTTGCATTATGTTCTTGCAGTTTTCAAGCTTGTTTTAATGTTACTAGTACATAGTTACATACCTTTCAGTAAGTTCTCTGTACTCTCCTACTTTGCAGGTAAAGTCCACAATCTGTGACAAGATCTACCAGAAAAAAAAAACAATAAAGTTAACGATCATGTTAAGTCAAAATTAAGCCATTCCTACACCACACAAAAGAGAAAACTGGCGAAAAATGGCCGGCGAAAGTCCACGCAAGCAATTCGGTCAACAATTCAGTGCTGTCATAACATCATTTGAGCTTAAAAAACTAAAGTATATGCATTATCTTACTATTACTCCACTTTAAGCTATCTTCCAATTTCTCGAGCCTTCATGGCTAATAAAAATCAGTGGGAAAAATGGGGAGGACCCAAAGGCGAAGGTAAAATTTCTGCCATTTGTCAAGAGAGCATTGCTTGGAATTGGTTGAATTAGTTAAACGAGTTGAGATGCTTGATACAAGGGAGGTACTTACCTCCCAGCAGATGTCGTAGTGCTTGTTGTACTTTGCTTCTGCAACGTCAGCTTTTATTTTATCATGCAATTCCTGGGCTTTCCTTGTTTCCTCTGCATATTCTATTTTAGCTTGACGACATAGTTCCTGTTGAAAGAGATAATCAAGATGTTCGGAAAATATTAAATCGACGAAAAAATAAACTTCAAAAAAGCGATTCTTCCGCTAGTAACTCAAGAATGGTTAACAAATTTCACTACTGCATGACCAAAATAAATCTCAGGAATTTTAATTGATCTAACAACAGCACAGCACGCCGCTGACAAGCCCTTCACAATCATGGCATGAGAAGCACACGCATAAAAAAAAACTACCGACTTGTCTGATTTTTCAAACAATCAAAAAATATTTCACGGCTCGAAAATATGAGCTTCGAAAGTATGCGACCACTGAGAAGCGATCCGCGTACGAACAGGGGGGGAGGGGGGCCAGGGAAGCTGCAGTCCCCCAGCTACGGAAATTGTGGCATATTTCGGGCAAAACGCGCATGATTCCGGCAACGACACTTGAGCGAAAGCATTACATGATTATGCTGTTGGTGTAATTTCCAAAACGCGTAGATAAAGTTTCTAGTTAGTTACTTTTTTAAATTTTACTACATTAAGATTAAGAGTTTGCAAGATTTGAATATAACTACTTTTGGAATTTTAAAAGTTTCATTAGACCTGGGAATTGTCAACGTTTTTGTTTACATACAATTTCAAGTATTCGGGCGTTGCGTACATTTTTCGGGCAACACGGTCACCGCCCCCCCCCCCCCCCCCCAAAAAAAAAGTGTGAAGGTGCCCGTACGCTTACGCAAAGAAATGAAAAACGTCTAACGTGGCATATATCTTTAAATGAGCAAGGGAAATCGTTATATGCCGATAAGTCCGCAACTACATACAACAATTCATCATCGAAGTCTCTCTGACAGGACGACACGGATATAACTGATATAGTCTTGATTTCCTGTTTTTCAAAACGTGGTCTCAGTGGAATAGGCGTTATATATGATAAACCAAGTATCCCCTTACCGCCTCTCTTGTTAGTGCATCATCAAAGTCTTTTAACCTTCTTTCGGCATATTGTTTTTCTCTAAATATCCTTGAGGAAAAAAGTAAGAAGAATGAACATACAATGTGTTTCACAAACTTTAACAACGCTGTCTGCAAAACACAAATAGATACATGCCTGCTGAATCAGGATGTCAAAAATAATTTTCTGCGGAGCAAAACACCGGCGGAGATTCTCTTGCGCTCGCAAGGTATCGATTATGAAGCTTAATTAATAAGTGATTTGTGGATCCAATGTTCGTTCGTTACTTTCTTCACTCGGCTAATTCTCCTCACATGTTTAAATGCAAATATATCGCTACTGCCATGAGAATTTAACTGTTAATCACGTGAGTTAAAGTAGCATACCTGTTTTGACGAATGACTTCCTTTTCCTGACGAATCTATATTAAATTCAAGCGAAAAATAACGTTACTCGAGATTTCGAGATAAGAGCAATTAAGAGGGCAGTAGATGTGTAGCATTTGAAAGAGTGTGTGTGTATCTCAACAGACACATTTTTTTCGGGAACAGTGTTGTTGCCAGACAACATGACCATCGTGATGATGTCAAAGTCACGTGACCACCTCGCTCCCGTGATTTTGTCTGGCAAAAAGAATCGAAAGCTTCTCGGTCACTTGTTGCAAACTACAGCAATTAAGTTTCGTTGATATCGTTGCATATGACAATGCCTTTTTGCATAACATTGCATAACAAACGCCAACCTGCATGAGTTGAACAGCGATCCTTCTCTCCTGCTGTGATTGTCTCATGAGTCTGTTAACAAGCATCTCTTCACGGTGAGCTTCCTGAAACAATACACAAAGTTTCTTTTAAAACACGACGGTAACCAAACGAGTTTAGCAATAATAACCTCATACACAGTGGTCTAAAATTCAATTAATATCAATTAATACCAATCCACAATTTAACTTTACGGATTGTGGGGACCAGGATCTCACAATATGACATGACTGTCCAGACTGATATGTACATTATACAAGATTACATACAAAACTGTCATTACAACACAATATGAACACGTGTTCGCTATCACCTCTTGAGCTTCGTGCGCCTTCATCTGTTCGACCAAAACTCGCCTTCTTCTCTTTTCTCTTTCCTGTTGATGAAAAACACGCATTAAAATGTCACCAATATTTAACCAACACTTTCCTCATTTTAACTGTATTTTCCAAATTCAGTCAAGCTTTATAACCCTTGAAAACAGTCAAATGAAAAGCTCAAGTGTCAAAATGTTACGAAGCGATTCTTCCAGTAAGCGGCTTAAGCATTTATGGTAACTGTGGTCGTGCATATTTTAATCAGCCTTACCTTCCTAGCAACAGAATCTTCTTCCAGTCTTGTCCTGATTTTATTGATGTACTCATCATTTGACCTGGGCTAATAGAGAAAGACAGACAAAATTTACAGGCACTCCACCACTATGCCTCAGCTTGAGTCATAACAATGGAGCCGCTTATAATCCTTAATAAATGGCTTAGATTAATTAGAAACCTAGGCGATGTAAGTTCTCCTCAGATATTGCATCATTTAGCAAATTGTGGTAACTGACAGTAACAAGTTCATTACTTGTAAAGGTTATCTTTATACATAACACTACTCAGCTAGCCTGAAATGTCAGTCTGCTCCCACCCTTCGTCTAATCCTGGCCTCTAGATTGGGCTGAGGGCGACAGATGACTGTTATTTCAAGCTAAACTTTATTGCTTACGTACTTTAATATAAGATAATGGATCCACCGGTTTCTTTGGGGATTTTGAGCCAAGGAATGCGTCAATTTCAGCATCCACTACTCGGTTAGATCCCCTAGAAACAGAAATCATAAAACATATACATTCCGTTATACAGCTCAATTGTAACTATGGTTTGCTTGTTAAGCCATCTGTTGCAAAGAATCAACAATGTTTCATTTCTTTATGAATGCACAGAACCCTCCAAATTTGTGGAAGAGTACTTTTACCATACACCGTACTTGTCGAATAAAAAGGTCAGAATGAATCAAAATAAGCCACTACTTTTTTGCCTTTCTAAGCGGAAGCGGAACTCGATCTAACCGTCTTTCTGAGCAAGTATTCAAAAACGTTACGTTACATTTTGCTCAAGTCGGCGTCTGGCGGGTAACATTTTATCATATGCAATGAAAACCACTGCAACTAATTCATTTATAAAGCTTCGTAGGAGAGATGGACAAGAGAGAAAGATCTCTTGAAAGACACATCCGCTTTGCATGAGAAGAGAAACATTTGGTTAAAAAGACATGCTCGTTTGAATCGTTTGAAGTTTCAAAGTATTTCTGGTCCTCTTTAACTGCTCCTGGAGTTTTAGGTTGACATCCCTGTAAGTGGTTCGAATATGAAGTGAATAGTTGTTCAATGAAATCTCCTGGGCGTCGCCATGTTTACTTTATGGTTATTATGACGTTAGTGCGCAGTCAGAGATCTCATTATGGAGTCTACAGAAGACGACTTCTTCTTGGACTTACATATTTTGTTCATATCGAATATACATTATAAGCTTTTAATATTCCGAGTTAGCATTACAATAACAATCACTGAGACAGTTTAACACGAACTCTTAATTGTGATTTGGAACAAAAGTGTTTTCTTGACAAGATTTCCTTTCAGACACAAATTCCAGCCGCTTCATCATAGTTTAGTTAATAAATAATAATTTATTAGCAGTTGTACTTACCCCTCAATCCCTATTGGACTAGCTGGTGGAATCACAGCCCTCATGCTTGCTTCAAATGCATCAATGCTTTCCTTCACCTCCTACAAATAGCAACAATACAACTAGTTTCACGCGATGTTATTCATTCACCATTGTCAAACTCACTAATAATTTGTCAAGTTAACGCAATAAAAATCACAACCGTGAAGGAGGTCTACCCGGTCTTAATTAGCAGAGATTTTGACGATTCTGTTTCTCCGTCTACGCCTTATTTTTTTGTTTCGATTGAGAAGATATCAAACACTCAAGACAGTGTTTCGTCGGCTATCCAAACACCTCAAAGTTCGTAAAAGATACTCCGCTGTGAGTCGTATATCAATTCTCTTCTCGGTGTTTAGATATCCCGATGAAACACTGTCGCTCGTGTTTGATATATAACGACCAGAATTGACAACTAGTGGCCAAAAAACTTGAAAAGCTACACGGGAATATACTTTTTAGTTACTGCTGTTATATACAGTTAATAAATTTTAAACTGGGTGTACACTACGTGTAACATAAGGGGCATAAGATAACGATCCGGTGAACAAGATACTCAGATGATAAACTAAACTAAGCGGTAAATAAATAACACTGTTTATTACCTCTGCCTCCCTTTGACGTCGTATTTCAGTCCGTGATTTCGCGGCTTTCTGGAAAAAACAAAGCAAGGACGTTCAGTTTAAGCGCAAAGTTGTACGTTTTCGTTTTAAAGAAGTGGGGTTCGTTGGTTTGATATGGTTGTTGTGATGGCATAGCCTCTTCCTTTTTGTTCTCAAGAAACGCATCGAACAAATTCTGTTAGGAGACTTATCCAATGAATTTATTGCACTTGCATAAGAAAACGTTTTGAGTTTTACATTATCAGAAAGGTCCAGAGGAAGAAACACTCCAAAAGTAACGCAACTATACCAAACTGTGGCAATAGACTTCAGTCTTCTGTTTTTGTTGTTTGAAGTTTTTAATAAAACGTAGATTGCTGCGAAGTTTTATAGTATTCACCTTAGAATCAGGGGGTTTGGGAATCCTCACCGTTGCATCTCTGAAACGAGCAAGAACAAAATGCAATATTGTTATAACATGACTCTTCAAATTTCTCTTACTATACTCAGTTGTTTTACTCCACTCAAGCAAAGCTTCTTCAGTTTAATGATGCATTCCACAAGTCATCAATATTGAAATTTTTCATACAACTATACTCGTTTCACAATCTATTTTTAGGAAGTTTCACTAATTTGCAACCGATTTGTTGCAGATTTCTTTTCACACTGGACCTTTAGTCAAGGTTCAATGTGCAAAGCTTTTCTGTCCAGAAAAGTTTTGCAACACCTGAAGAAGGCAGAATTGCCAAAATGTCCAATTTTATAATGTGTATTTTATTTGTCCCATAGGAAGACAATTCTAGCCTTTAAACACAAGAGCAATATGTTAATTCCAATGACTTTCCTTCAATTTGTTTCAATTACTTATTCAATTGTTCCGATTACACTTTTTCTCAAGTTTTTCTCATTACTTTCATGTCTTGCACACTTAATGCTTGGACCAAAAACCCACAGGAGAAGCTTTAGGTCATTTCGTTCATTACAGACCTTAATACTAATGACATCTGAATCAATGCTTTTATTGTAATTTCGTTTGGTTACCTTATTTTACTCATCATCTCTAGCTGTTTCTGCTTGGCCTGCCGTGACTGGAAAATAAAAGCAAAATTTATTTTAAAATGAATATATCATCTGACACAAACACAATATATATATATATATGAAGATTTCATGCTTTCATATAGTGACTGAGACAAGAGACTAGATGAGATATTGTCCATAGTCTATTCATAAAGTTTATGAATTGCTAGAACGAGAGGTAGCCTTTGGGAAAACTAATATTTAGGTAAGTGCTCAACAGAAAAAAAAAAATCATAGAGTCATTTACAGAAAATGAAAAAAAATTCCTAATAAGAAACCAGGAGGTTGGCATAGCTACCAATCCTTTTTTGTTTTTGAATAGCAATCAACAACTGAAGCCTGTGTAAGTTCACAAGATAATGGAAGGGGCTAAATAATAATCCATCGTCCATTTTACCTTGTCTAAGCCTTGTCTTCTCTGTCCTTGCAAATACTTGCGCATTCTTTCCTCTTCCTCAAACCTGGACGTTTGGATGCAAGTTAAATTAGACTTCATTGAAAAAAAATTTCACTGCCAAGGTCGTACATTTGACGTCTATCATGAACATTTGTACTCAGAATTACAGGGCTACGTTGCAAGGCTTAGGGAAAATTAATATATAATGTACTGATCGGAAAATAGTAACAATTGTAAGTTTGTTATCAATGCGTTTGAATTGGTATGTTAGAAGTAAAAACAAGAAGCACAAAAAATTAGCTCAAGGACACATATTCTTAGGTGTGCTGGGTTGCATGAAAGAAAACCAAGAGAAAATTGAAAACTGTACAGGAGGGTTGAAAAATGTCAACAATGAACAGTCAACAAAATCAAGAGACAAAATTAATTATCATATAATGTAAGGGATGAGTCACAACCTAAAGTTGCAGCAAACTGTGTGCTTTAAGTTCAATGAGAGAGACACCTCCAAAGATCTAGCTGTGCCTCCTTTAAAAGTTTAAATTACAAACAGGGCAAAACTCAGGCATTGCTTGTCTGAACATACTTTGCTTTGAAGGCCAAATCCTCCTGTTCTTTCTGCTTGGCTTGATATTTTTGAACAAGCTGTTCAAAGTTTAAGTCCACCTGACGTTTGGTAAGCTGTTTCAGTCTCTGAAAAAGAGGACAATCATTCAACTGCATCAGTTCAAAGACTTCGCCACAACAGTCCTTAGTTGATCGGCATCATTACCACCTAGCTGCTTGTCAATAACAAGCCAATTTACAAGTTGTTTTTTGCCTGCCTGTATCAAAACAAGTCCCTATCCAAAACGTTTCTTATAAAAATGAATTTGATTTGAATGAAAACGAACAAATTTAGAAAGGAGTGGTTTCACACACAAATTGTTAATTTTTGACAGAGGGAAAATGGACAAAATAGCTTATTGACATTTCAAAGAGAGCATTTTATCAGTGTACAACAATATAATAATAAGCTGTGGACTGATTACATTTTGGTAGCTCTCATATGAAGTCATCAAAATTCTGATATGTTCATCTTCCAAAGCTATTGATTTTGAAATTAAATTCACTGTAGTATTAATAACTCTGGGCGATGCAAATTTTTCTATCAATTCATCTACAACTTGCTATCTTTAGATGACTGAAAACTTCTAAATTCTCAAAAAGACGAGAATTTTTTTGAACTGTACTGTTCAAATATGATAATATGAACTGAAATCCATACAAGTTTGAAGGGTAAATCAAACTGACTCAGTATGTTTCTATGACTCTCGAAACAGTGCCCCAAACTTGTGTATGCTAGTGGTTTATCTTTTAGAAGGTATATATGCTGTATTTGAAAAAACTTTAGCTGTGCATATGCTGCTGGTTAAACCTCTCTTAACTTAATTTAAAAATGCAAAGGACATACTGTAAAACAAAACAAGATGATCTCCAGTGGTGGGAAGAAGATACAGTATACCTTTCATTTAGAGCTCATTATAAATATAAACCAATTCCACAAGCTAATATCTGTTACATTTGTATATATATTGTGTATTTGCTCCAATATCCACTCCAGAATTTTTTTTACAGCACCAGGATATCTGTAATTGCTTATGCCAAAATAATTTTTCACAACTTACTTGCAAGAGTTATCAAAATTATAAAACAAATGGCAAACTCTGAACTTTAGAAAGCCATGATTTACAATGACCCACTTCAACATGGTATCATGTGTTCAGCTAAAGTTTTTAATACTCCCACATGCTTTCAGCCAAACCAAAAAAAGCAATTGGTATGCAGTAAACAAGTACACTCTTCTGTTCACCAAAAAGTGAAGCTACTGAGAAATAAAGCTATCCATATACATGAGTTAAAATGGGCCATTGTTTTGAAACTTATAGAGGGGGATATACAGCCTTCATTTTTCCTGCAACATACCGAAAGAGCAGATGAACCTTTCACATGGCTCATACACATTAATATAGAAAGGCACTGACAGCCTATTGCAATTGTCTTTTTTTGTTTCAAAACATGTGCTAAAACTATATAATGTTAGAGTGGGAGACAGCCTAATATTTCCTTGTTTATGTTGTGATCATTTTTTTTTTTTGCTTCTGTTCAAAGATTATGTAGGGTAAGGTCAAATCTAGGTTCTAGCTTAGTGGTCTATCAGGTGCTCAGTTTCCGCAGTTTCACACAACCAGGAGTATTTCTAATCCCCCCATAATAAACCTCTAACTTCAACCTAACTCAACCTCAAAAGTTGCACTATTGATAATTGCTTTTATTTCTAAGCATGTGATCTCAACAATGAAGTTAACTCTCAACAATTTTTATTATTAATAACAGATACCATTATTAAAAAACTGGATGCATTCTTACATAAGAGCCTTCGTCGGATATTAAAGATCTACTGGCCAATGCGGATAACAAACGAGGCGATTAGAGCAAGAGCAGGAATGGAGATAATAAGCAAGCAAGTGGCAAGGAGGAGATGGATGTGGCTGGGTCACGTCCTCAGAATGGATCACCACTCACATCCACAAATTGCTCTCACATGGGTACCTGAAGGCAAACTGAAACGGGGACGACCGCACGAGACCTGGAGAAGGACTGTCGAAAGGGAGCTGGAAAAGGAAGGTTTAAGAACATGGGCAGCAGCAGCATTGGCCGCGGAGGACAAAACAGCCTGGAGGCAGAGAGCTTACGGCCCAATTCTCCACTTGGAGAATAGATAAATGACAATGATGATTGTTCATAGGAATCACCTCAGTAAAAACAAAAATGATATTTGGAATAAATCTGGTCCAGCATGGGTGTAGAATGAAGTAGTCCAATCCATACCACAGCTATCAGTGTATTACTCTGTGACAAGGCAACTCAACAAAAATTTCCACAAATTTAAGGAATAAAAATCATGAAGGTTAACAACAGTTTTCCAACAAATTATCCATGTAAGCAAGGTATACATTACAAAGGCAACAGATTAATTTTGTGGACATTTTGAATAATTTATTGGAAGTTGTTGCTATGGTTTGAATTTTTACACATAGCTTCTCTAAATTATTTATCTCAAAAAACTTTGTCAACATTTCCACCAAAGAAAGCGTAAGTTCTCCAGTGCAAACATGTCTACACCATTGAAAATTGTTAATTTATAGAACTGCATATCAAAAACATAGTGTGACTTTCCTGATGTCCAGAACTTCAGGAATAAAAATATGTATTACACTACTACAGTAGCTGTATGTTCAAATTACATTGGTTTTTTTGGTCTGTTTTTTTTTGTCATCATGAATGCCATGCAATTTTGCAAGAATATGTGCTGCTGCAAGGCCAATAGGGTTCAACAATGTAACTATCATATCAGCTCAGCTCAGCTAGCTTCTTTGTGCCTCATGGCACATAAGGCCTCCACAGAATGCCTCCAATTTTCTCTGTTGGCTGCAGCAGCCCTTGCCTCATCCCATGTACACCATCCTGCACTGTTCCTCTCTTTCTCGACTGTTCTACGCCAGGTGGTCTAGTGGTCTCATCTGCCCAAGGGCTTCCGTGTGGCTTTCACCCCCATGCATCATCGAACTTCTCATGGTGTGAGGAGTGACCACAACGTCCCCCAGATCATTTGAAATTATTCTGCTTCTGGTTTCGGTAATAATGTGTAACTACCATATAGCATTATAAAAAGAAGACTGGAGATCTCATAGTTTAAAAACCTCTTTACAACTAAGCATATTAGGAATATGCAGAAGCTTATGATGAATAATTTTTAGAACTACCGGTATATATTCCTTAAAACCTATCTTTTAGTTTGCACAAATGTTACTTTAAGAAGTTGAATTATGGCATCAAGGTCATTAACAAAGTCCATAACAACTCGAGAGGTCATCAATGCATCTTTCATGACATTCCTTGCATATGTTTTCAACGTTTTATCATGTCTAAGTTCGCGAATGTGAGTAACAACTGCTCTCATGTCGTGAACAACATCTAAAGAGATTTCTTGTAAATCCTTGACAAGGTCAACTGCCAAGTCACTAATTTGCTCATGGATCGCTTCAATTGTAACTTCACGCACAAAACTTTCAACAGTGGAGTGAAGGAAGTCTCTAGTTACAGCCACACTGTCTTGATTCAGGGAAATTTTCTGAGGTAAACAGACAAAAAATTGTGTTGGTTTTGTTTGGAACATTTTCTAAAAGAAAACAAAACTTAAAAAAGCAAACAAGCAAATTTAAGAACTCAATATAGTTACTGACAAACAACTTGTGTTTTACCAAATAATACAGTGTACATATAAGGCCTACACAAGGTAAAAATGGAGGTTCAATAAATGGTTACAAGAAAAAACCTATGGCGAGGTTATAAATCAAAACAATAATAATTTCTAATTCTAATCAATCTGTATAAATTATAATGAATACTTTAATTGTTTAGTTATAAACCTGAAACTGCCTACTGGTAATTATTTTCAATGTGTGTATAGTACAGTGTATTTACAGTGGATGTCGGTCGTTTTGCATACAAGACGATTCACATACAAGTCGATTCGCATACATTGAGGTTGTTTTGCCGACATGACCTTGGTCGACTCGCATACATCGAAGTTGTTTCAATTACAATTCGAATCGCCGCATTAAAGTCGATTCGCATACACAATTTGAGTCGATTCGCTTACAAAAAAGTCATTTGCCTACAATCTAAGTTTGAAGTTATTTTGTATATAGCAAACACCCCTCAAGGTGGCTTACTACGCGCGCCACGACTTTCTTTCTGAACATTACTCGCGTTGATAAAAAATGGTCAAGCAACTCTTAAAAAGCGTAAACAAGTTTCAGCAAGCGTAATCCACTTTTATGCGAATCGACTTGTATGCGAAACGACCGGCTTCCTTTACAGTCACTGAACTGTACAACCAAGAAGCAGTAATGTTTAGTTTTAATAATTGTTTTATTGTACAGGTATACATGCTCAGATCAGTCAATTATAGTACAGTGAGTGTGCAAAAGTTATGCAAACCAAATGTTGACAAATTTGGCAAAGTTAGGGCCTTTCAAACAAAAATGAATTTTTGAAGCCAAATGCTTTTTACTAATTCAAAATTTGCTTGGCATTGCAAAACTTTGCAGCAATAGTTTGCAGTACCTTGCACATTTTGTTTTGAAAATTCACTTCACAAGTGGAAATGTTTCTTGTAGTCTCTGAAAATTCATTTGAAAGTCCAAAACTTCACCAGTGTCATGTACATATTTTGAGTGACTACAATATAGATGGTACAAGGGATACAAGGCCATGAGAAAGGTTTGTTATAGATGTATACAGGGTTTATTTATTCAAGCAGGAAACATGCATCACTTTAAGCGATGAATGAAGGTGCTTGATTTAAGGTTTATTAATAGATTTAAAAGATTATTTTTATAAAAAAGTCTGGTTATAGGAGACCTTAGGACATTTTGTACTGAACAATTAAAGCTGTAGAGGAGAATGGCTCTTTTAGAAATTGGCTCTTTGTGTCAGGTACTATTTAGATGGCAAAAACTATGCAATCTGAAAAAAACTCTCTCATATCGAGCACGTATTCTGAAAAGGACCTTTCACCACATCTTTTGCATAAAGTGAGGAGAAAAGGGGACTTCAGCTACATGTACTTATAGACAGTGGTACATGTGCAATTCAAAAATTACTCTTGACAAAATTCAAAAATTCAGAAATTACTTTCCACTTGCCGTCATTTTGACTGGTCAATTTTGACCACTCAAATCCGACCAAAGTTTCCATGCTTTTCAATTGTTTACCATATTCCCCATTGTGGATTTTTTAATCACAGAAATGTAAACTGAAACAAACTAGAACTGTTGTTTACCAATCACACAACAAAACTTTTACACTGGCATCGTACCACAGTCCCACGCTTCCGGTCTCACATTTTCCCTTTCCTGTTTCATAATTTTCATTTTCTACTGTATATTTCAAATTATCCACAAACCTCAGAATAATAACATATAATCCAGTAATGGAAAGACAATTAAAACAATCTTCCACTTCTTCCATTTTCACTGTTTAATTTGGGTGGCATTTTATTTCACAGTGTTTTCTCCACGACACAATTGTTTAGGATACAACAAAACTCCACAATCTCAGTCTCATGCCCTTAAGCAAGAAAAATCCCGAATGTGCTTTGACACAAGTTGATGTTGTATAAAACAAGAACAAATTGTGTAATTCTATCCACAGTACAAAAGAAACCATGGACTGTTTTGACAAGAAGACCACTTTTATTACCAGTATTAATTCTAACAGTAAGCACACATCTGCTTCACCCCACTCCATGGTGTTCATCCGTGAGTTAAGCTTATGCATTGCCGGCAATGGACTAATTCCCCGTGACAGGACATAACGCAACATAAGCTAATATTGGCACAATGTATTGAATGCGTGAATTCAATCAATTGCCAAGATGAGCTTATGCAGTCAGAGCTGCAATGTATTTGACAGCAGTGTTTGTATTTCCTAAAAACAGGAGACGGCTACTTATTGCTTGAGGGGGAGGGGCCTACTGCTAATATTCTATTAAGGAGAAATTTCATGCTATAATTTGACCTGCCAGATGCAAGGTATGTCTGAGCTAAAACATTTGGCTGGTCATCTTGTCTGGCTACCTTGTGGCTGTTATTTCAGCCCTGTAGGTGGGAAAATCTTAATCAAGATGTTGCAGGAACTTCAGGAAGCTCAGAACTCCATCTTCGCTATTCCACACTGGCAAACACCAGGGCTCAAAAAAAGAAGAAACGTCTAAGACTTTCCCTGAGCAAACACTATATTTGAGTGATACTTGTCCTAAGAGCAAGCTGGAATTAGTTTTTGTAAGCCTGAATTCCAATACATGTGACACAGTCAAACCAACCTCTTTATACATGCCACTCTCAATGCTCTCTAGCTTTACTGGACCACTTGGTCTCATGGTTTCCATGGCAACACCAGTCAGTCCCATTTTCTAAACAAAAGGTGTCAATGTAAAAAATTATAATTAATATGATGAAAAATTTATTTTCTATGGAACAACATGTACAAAGTAGTGGAAAGTTGTTACGCGTAGAATGAAAGGTCAGTTAAAATACATTAACATATTTTTTAACAACCAGGCAACTCCCTTTGAACAACTTAAGTTACAATCATTACAGCCAGTTGACTGAGCTAGACAATCAAAATTATTTCTTTTTCAGTGTATTTAGTTTATTGTTTGCAATAAATAAACTGCGGAATACAAATAATAATCACTGGACAACAAAGTTACAAGCAGACTTAATCCTTCAGACCTGAGGATTAGCACACTATTGACAGAGCATCATGATAATAAATTACATGCATGTACCACAAACTTACACTGTACTGACCTAAAGTACTTACCGCTTTTTTTCCGAGTGCTATGAAGAGTTGGTACATTAGTCTTGTAATCACACTGTGATTTTCATTCATAACAGCCCGTGCCTACAAAAGTAGGAAAATGTTTCCAATTCTTTTAACTCAAACTATAGTGCAATGCTAGCTTACTGTACATGAAATATGTAAAAGCTGATTATATGGTTGGTAAGCTAAGCCAAATTTTAGGTGCAGACAAGAATATAAGGGGTGGTGAATAGAACAGAAAATCCAGAATTCATGTCAACAAACCAGAGCTGTTGTTCACCATGTGCTTGGTTAAGCACAGCAGTCTGTTATCTAGTGAGCCATCAGTTCCCAGATTTAACAGTGTCAAGTTGTATGAGTCAGTGTCTTTTACATGGAATAGTGGAAATATGACTGACACTTTCTGTTTCTTTTTCACAAAAGTTTATATAATAGTTGAAGAACAGTTGAAGAAAAATTAAATTAATACACATTAACTAACATCTCATAGTCATGTTAAACAACACTCACCACATTGGTATCATAAGGCACTTCAAGCAACTTTAAGGTCGGCTCCAGTCGTGTGAAATTGTGAAGTTTAGAATCAGAAGTACTTTAAAAAGAGATATAATTAATATATAACAGTAAATACATGCAAGACACTGCATTTTTCCCAACGAGTTGGAGAAACAAAATTTCATTACAGGGTGTTTGAAGAGTGATCTTCATTTCTGGGATTTGTTATTAATTTATCTTAACATGATTTATTATGGTACTGGGCTTGACTGTAAATATTTAAACTTCATGTCTGTTTAAGGACATGTTGTTTTTGTTGCAGATATCCTACATCAGTACACTTACGTGTTTTGGGAGAAGGAGGAAAAATCTTCTTGCAAGCCATGTTTGTTAAGTAGCTCTCCAAGCAAGTATCCTGTAGCAAACTCTTTAGCAATGTTTGTTGAATCTAAATTGGACAAATATGAAAATAGTTTTAGAAAATGGTGCAGCATCTGAACATGCACCTCTTTCTAGAACAGGATGGGGCAGTGGTGAGACCGCTTGTCTCTCGCAGATGAAACCTGGATTCAATTACCAGACCCAGAATCACACACATGTGTGCTGAGTCTGCTGTTGGTTCTGATCCTTAATCCAATTTAACCATCCACCCAATTAATCATCAATCTGATCGGCAATCCATGATTCTACAAAGTGTTTTCAGATAATACTCTTCCCCAGTCACAGTGGCACCAAAAACAAACTGTCAAACTTTGGCATGCATCAGTTGTCCAAATGACAACCATGTAGTTGGTTCATAGCAAACTACATGCAGGAGTGTTTTTCTAACAAGACGGGTGAAAAGGGTTGTGTGTGACTGCATGTACAGTAAGGCAAAGCAGCCATTCATTTCTTAAAATGCTAGACTCAGTTATAGACAATAGGATCTGATGCACAGTTGTTTTCTTTTTAGTGCTCCACCTTGTGCATGTAAGTAACCAAAAATAGTTTCAAATATTTATATGATTCTACATACTGCACAATTATTCACCAAAGTGAAATGAATAGTATAGTTGCAGTTAATCACTGTTCCTGGGGGAAACAGTTTTGTCTTCCTGAGAATCATGATGTTTCCCAAGCTGAAGTTGAGAGAAAATAAGTCAAGGAGAAGTCAAAGTAGCCTATCAATAGTGATTGAGAATGGGTGACAATTGCTTAGTTCTTGCCTGCCATGCAATATTTAGATTTACATGTAGCCATTGCCACTTGACTACAAGTCTACCAATGGGAGCATATGATAGATTCAACTTAACTCCAGCTATATAACAATGGTAACACTTCCAATTTGCAGCTCTGTAAGTATCTTTATTTTTTCGAAGTGGGCACAGTAGTGAATCCTACAATCTGATTGGTTCTTAGCGCAGTCCGGATTTTCCTATCTCTGACAGTCACAGTAATGCTTGTGCGAGTTTCTTTCAGTGATTTTTTTTTTTTCGTTTGAGAGCTTCAAAAAAATAATAAGTTATTTACCAGCTTAGGGTCAGTCTGTACAGTGAATCAAAGAATACCTATGGTCAAACTCGTGGAATAATTAACAATTAGCGATCCTAAAAATTAGTTTGGTTTATTAGTTGACGAAATATCCGTGCCTGGGCTTACTATAAAATGGCTCGAC